>ERZ772805.1557-NODE-1557-length-17922-cov-4.745341_pt1 | contig 17922 bp, 15 predicted proteins | sample MGYA00511344_ERZ772805 | MGnify/ENA primary metagenome ERZ772805 (study PRJEB29015, sample SAMEA2737730) | human gut metagenome | biome: human gut; feature: human-associated habitat; material: faeces | place: China | collected 2012 ...
GATTATACGCATCACGCAGAAATCGTGGGGCATGGTTTGTCTGATAAGTAAAATATTCAAAACTGGCACTCCAATCATCACAGAGCTTGGAGTCATCTACAATCGTTTCTCCATATTCATAGACATTTCCGTGTCCTGCACATACTCCGTCAAAGTTAAATTCGCAGGTTTTACATGATTTTTTCATAGTGGCTCCTTTCACACCAATTTTAGCTCAATTCCATGATCCCGCAGGATATAATAGGCATTGGCCATAGCGGTATCGTCAGCAAAGCTGTCACGGGAGATGATGATTTTTGCCGGGGCATATTCGGTCATCTGCTCCACGTCCTCCGGCTGCACATTCTCGGCCAAGCAGACCAGCAGCAGGCAATCATCGCCCACGCCATAGACGGTCTTATTGTGGATGGAGAATGGGGTCACGGAGTAGGTCAGCGGTACACCCAGCTTGAGCATGATTTCATAAATCATATCCAGGTCGGTGCGCTCCGGCTTCACCCGATGAATCATGCTGTTCATCCGCTGGTACAGCAGGTCAAGCTGCTCATTCTCAATGGGGGTGGCGTCCCAGGTTTCCAGATTGGAGGTATCCAGTTTGAAAACACGGAAGCCCACATCCAGTTTTGCTGCCATTTCTTTTTTTGCATTGATTACATCTGGAGATTCTTCCCACTCCGCATAAGTTAGTCCCTCAAGGGAGCCATGCTGATCTTGATAGCGTTTCGCTGCACGAACGAATAGCCCCGAACTTTCAAGTGTATCTTTTAATTTTTCGCCAGCCCGTCTGATCCGTTCTTTGCCGATCTCGCAGATATTCTTGTACCCGGCCTTGTACGCCTCGCTCTTTTCGTCGCACAGTTCGGGAATCTGTACCAGAATAAAACGCCGGTTACTGCCATCTTCGGCGTTGAGCTGCATCACCGCATGGGCGATGGTAGCAGAACCGGAGAAGAAGTCAAGAATAATGTCATCATTCTTAGAGGCAATAGAAACCATACGTTTAAGTAATCTGGTTGGCTTGGGAAAGTCAAAAATGTTCGGAGTGTCAGCAAATAATGACTTTATTTCTTTGGTTGCCTCTTGTGTGTGTCCAACTTCTGAATTCGGCCACCACGTCCACATATTTCTTCCTTGCTTTTCAGCTAAATAGGTTTTCCGCCTGGGCATACCTTTTCCATCAGTTCCATACCAGAATCTTCCCTCAGCAGCTTGTTGCAGATATACTTCCTCAACATTTTTCCAACAGGTTCCTGCCGGTGGATAGTATTCAGCACCACCGGGCGTTGTGATTTTATACATTTGATTAGGACGATACCCCTGGGCCGTAAAGTCCGATGATACCCAAGGGCCTCGTACATCATTATCGGGGTTTTTGTAATTTTCCTTGTCTTTATCTGACAATGGCAGAAGCGACACGGCATCATTTAGTAGTTCTGCTACCTTACAGTACATCACGATATATTCGTGTCCATCGCTTATTTTCTTTCGTGCGTCAGGAGAAGTTCGCTTTTGCCATATGAATTGTGCTACAAAATTTTCCTCTCCAAAAACCTCATTACAAAGTTTTTTTAGATTGTCAACCTCGTTGTCGTCAATAGAAATAAAAATCACACCGTCATCCCGCAGGAGATTACGCGCTAGGCGGAGGCGGGGATACATCATATTGAGCCAGTTGGTGTGGTAGCGGCCCATGGTTTCTGGGTTGGACTTGGTGGTCTGCTGGGTGACTTCCTTGTACCGGGCTATGGGATCAGCGAAATCGTCGGCATAGACAAAATCGTTGCCGGTATTGTAGGGCGGGTCGATGTAGATCATCTTCACCTTGCGGTAATAAGCCGTTTGCAGCAGCTTCAAGACCTCCAGGTTGTCACCCTCGATGTAAAGGTTTTGGGTGGTGTCCCAATCTACGCTTTCCTCTGGACAGGGACGCAGAGTGCCGGTGGAACGCTTCTGGGCCAGCCGCAGGCAGTCCGCTTTGCCCTTCCACTCAAACTTGTACTTCTCAAAATCGTTGTCGATGTACTCGCCGCACAGAGAAAGCAGCTTGTCAATGTCCAGCTTGCCCTCGCTGACGCACTCCGGGAACACCGAGCGCAGCTTATCCAAGTTGGTTTGTTCTATGTTCATGGAAAACCCGTCAATTTGGTTACTCATGTCGAGACCCCTTCTATCGTAAAATATATCAGACTATTTTTTAGTATATCGATTTATGAAATCATTGGGAGTAAACTTCCATTCCGAGCGATATTCACCAGCAGTTGTGTCTGTAGCGACTATGCGTATTTTTTGTGTTGGCTTAATTGCTTTTCGATTGACTAAATCCAGCAACGCATGGGCCAAATTTGCATAAGGAATCCAAACTTCTGTGATTTCTTCCGGTGGGAGTTTTTTAGGAAACAGGACACACAAATTCTCGTTTGTAAAGTCAACCATAAGATTATTTACAACCAGCTTTTTGGTGCCCGTATCTAAATATATATTTGTGATGACAACATCTCGAATACCCGTGTTTGCCAAAGAGATAGATAAGCAATCTTCTCCCAGTTCTTTTCCATACACTGGAATCGACGTGCCAACAGTTAGTTTGACCTTCTTTTTCAAAGGTTGCTTATACTGAATTACTGCAACCACTACTGCAATAGCTGTAATCAGCGAGCCAAGCGTAGTTCCGATAGCGCCAAATGCAGTCCAAAATAATTGCCAGTCCATTCAATTCTCGCTCACTTTCACCACAAATTCCCTCTGCACCTTTGCCGTCAGTTTTTGCTTTTCGGCAAAGGATTTCATTTTTTCTTCCAGCTCCATATCCAGCCGCATGGCGTCAAAGAACTGGCTTTCCTGCCGCTTCATGTACTCTTGGCGTAGCTGGTTGATTTTCTTCTGCGTAGCCAGCCGTTTCAGCCGGTCGCCGGTGACGGCCTCCAATTCCGCTTGCGCCTGCTGCACCTGGCTGTCCAGGGTGTTCAGCTCCCGAATCAATGCCGCCTTATCAGCGGACACTTGCTGCTTCATCCGCTCCATTTCCTCAGCCTGGGCCGGGGACAGGCGCTCCAACTGTGCCGCCAGCAGCGCCTTTGTCGGCACCAGATCATCCAGCGGGTGGGGACGGCTGCTCCCCTTTAACCAATGGGGAGATCTCCGCTCATCCTCGGTGTAGCCCTCCACCGGCAAGTCCAGGATGCTGCGGCAAGCTGCATCGTCCATGGCCTTGCCGCTCTCCGTCAGGCCGCACAGCACGGTGTGTTCCGTGCGGCTGGAGCCGGATACCAGAGTGACGGTATAGAGGGCAATCCGGCACGGATCCGGCACCGTTGGGATGGTCAGTATTCCCTCGTTGGCACATTCAAGCTCATGGAGAATCCCACGGCCTATGATGCTGGACAGGGTAAGCTGTCCGGCCTTGGGCTTGAAGTCCTTTGCCATGCCATACACCTTCTGGCTGCGATAGGGCCGGTTCCGGCTCCCCGTCCAGTAGTAGAACAGCACCGGCAGTTCCCGAGACCCCGTGGCCGTGATCGTACGGTTGGATTCGTCAATCACAAAACGGCAATCATCGTTCTTTTCATTATAACGAGTAAAAAACCATTTGGTAATCTCCCAGAGGTCGTTGTTCAGCTCCTGTCCACGGCGATTCACATACTTGGGATTGATCTTCACCTTGTCGGCCAGTTCCTTGGTGAAGGTGGTAAACAGAATATCCTCCGCTGCGGAGACGGTCTGCCGGTTATCTTCCTCGTGGGTACTCAGGGTCTGGCGGTATGCCTGCTCAATCTGCGCCCTGGGCCGCAACCGCTGGGCAATGACCGGAAAGGCTGCTTTTACATCATCTGTAAAACCGCCCAGCACGTCATCGGTAATACCAAAGACACCGTCTGTCACCAGCATCCGCTTGTTGACCAGCTCCAGCTTGCGAACATCGGCAAAGTTGTTCTTGTCGATGAAGGCCACTGACAGCACATCGTTTTCCTGACCCAGCCGGTGGCAGCGGTCGATACGCTGCTCCAGCTTTAAGGTGTTGTACGGCAGGTCGTAGTGGATGATGAAAGCAGCCTCCTCCAGATTGAAGCCCTTGGCACCGTTATCGGTGGAAATCAGCACCTCGCCATCCTCCTTGAACTGGCGAATCACGGAGTAATCGGCGCTGCCGTTGTAGGCCAGCGTGCGGTACCGGTCAGAAAGAAGATTCTGGAGCATCTTCTGGGTTTCCACGCTCTCGGTGAAGATAACCGCTTTCTGTTTGGCTCCCGTTTTCTTCATCAGGGAAAATCCCTGTTTGAGAACGGTCAGCAGCTCACCGGCCTTGGCATCCTGGGGAATGCTTTCGGCTGCGGTTTGAATCTCTTGCCATTGGCTTAGTTCGTCCGCTGCGTTTTCCAGCCCCTGGAGCCGCTTGACGATGCCTTTGATGGTTTGCAGAATCGCCGCCGTAGAGGAACCCAGCAGGCCCAACAGCCGTAGAGCCAGGTCATATTGGTTCATTTCGGGAAAGGCTCTCTTTTCCGTCTGGTTGATGTAGGCGTACAGCAGCTCATAGAGCTGCCGCTCTGCCTTGCCGGGGGTGTACTCCACGGTCAGCAGCACACGTTCCGTCACCTTGGCGTAGTGCTTGGCCTGGGAACGGAGGGTACGGAAGCAATACCGGCTGACCTGCTCACTGAGTTCCGGGTAGTTCTCCGGTCGGCGTAGATACCGGGCCAGAAACTCTTTTTCCCCTGGCAGCACTGTTTCGTCGATGAACCAGATGAGGCCATACAAGTCCATGATATTCTTTTCGATAGGGGTGCCGGTCAGTAGCAACTTGAAGGAGTCACCAGCGATCCGCTTGAGGGCCTTGGCCTGCTTGTTGTCCTCCTGGTAGACCGGGGACAGGGCGTTGGCCTCTTCAAATACCGTCAAGTCCCAGTTGACCACCTTTGCAGCCTCCTCGTTGTCGGCGGCAAAGTCATAGGTCGTGATGACAATGGCATCCTGGATAAAGGCATTAGGATGATCGGGAGCACTCAGGGCCTGCCATTCTTTGCGGCTGGTCAGCACCACATAGGGGACAGTATAGAATCGCTCCAGCATTTCCGTCCACTGGTGCAGCAAGTCGGCATTGGGAATGACCAGCAGAATCCGGCTGCATCCCTCCAGCCACTTTTGATTGATGACCAGCATGGCCTCGTGGCTCTTGCCCATACCGGCTTCATCGCACAGGACAGCACCTTTCTGATAGGGGGAACGCAGGGCAAAGCTGGCCGCTGCAATCTGAAACGGATAGATTTCAATGTCCGATGATGCAAAGACCGGAATAAACTGTTCTGCTTCCGGCAGTTGTTCCAAAAGCCGGGCCTTGTAATAGGCATGAAACGGTGTTTGCGGCATGGCAATTCCCCCCTTTTTCTTTTATTTACACTCCTTTTTATTATGGCAGATATTGACGAAAAACGCAACGACGATTGATTCCTTTATTTAAGGGGAAAATGTCATTTCCAAAATAAAGGCCACAGTCAGTGCCGGACTGATTGTGGTCAAAAAGCATTATAAAAATGTGATATTGTTTATGCCTTAATTCGTTGCTGAATGGTAAAACACCCTTGACAAATCTCTTTCCAGAAACTCATGCTCCGGGACTTCGCAGAAAAGCATGGGATGTTCCAGTATGAGTATTATGTGGATGACGGCTATACGGGCCGCAATTTCAACCGTCCCTCGTTCCAGCGCATGATCGCTGACATTGAGGCGGGGAAAATCGGCTGCGTCATCACCAAAGACCTGTCCAGACTTGGTAGAAATTATATCGAAGCTGGCAGCTATATCGAAATCTTTTTCCCCAAACACAATGTACGCTATATCGCCATCACGGACGGCGTGGACAGCCTGACCCGTCAGGAAATGGACATCACGCCCTTTAAAAATATCCTGAATGATATGTATAGCCGGGATATTTCCAAAAAGGTGCTGGCTGGACGCATGACCCGCTCCCGTCAGGGAAAGTTTTGCGGAGGTCAGCCGCCCCTCGGTCTGATGCGTGATCCGGCTGACCGGGGGCATCTGGTGCTTGACCCTCAGACCGCCCCCACAATCCGAAAGATATATGACCTTGCTTTAAACGGCTGGGGCTGTATGCGGATTGCAAAGCAGCTCATGGAGGAAAAAATCCCTATCACACGGGTAAAAAGCAATACGGCTTGTGATGTCAATTATTATTCGTGGGGGAGCGCAAGAATCAGCCATATCCTGCGGAATCCTTTTTATAAGGGCGCACATCTGGTTTGCCGGACACACCAAAAAGGAATCCGCTCCGGCACTGTGGACACCATCCCCCGCAAGGATTGGGAGGTCATAGAGGACTGCCATGAAGCCATTGTAAGCCCGGAAGATTGGGAGAAGGTACAGGAACTGATTGACCGCCGCCCTCCTATCATGCAGGGGAACGCCTGCCCCTTTTACAACCTGTTCCACGGTATGGTTTACTGCGCTACCTGCGGCAAATCCATGCAGGCACGCTATGAAAAGGTCGGAAGGACAGGGAAGAACCGGTTTACCGGTAAGGAACGGGAACCGATTGACAAGGCGTATTATATCTGCCAGACCTATAACCGGCTGGGGAAGGATGCCTGCACCAGCCACAAGATAGAAGCAAGGGACTTGTATAACCTTGTGTTGAAGGATATTCAGGAATTGGCGGAAATGGCGCTGAAGGATGCAGACGCTTTCTACCGGCGGCTGTGCAGCCGCATGGAACGGAGGTATTTGTCGGACGCTTCCGAAATGGAGAAGGAACGGGAACGGCTGGAAAAGCGGAATCAGGAGATTGACGAAATGTTTTTAAATCTCTACACCGACAAGGCAAAAGGAATCCTGTCAGAACAGCGTTTTTTAAAGCTGACGGCGGCGATGGAAAAGGAGCAGGAGGAAAACCAGAGCCGCATAAAGGATTTATCCCTTCTCCTGCACCGTTCCAACGAACAGGAAAACGATGTACGAAGCTTTATCCGGGAAATCCGCCGGTACGCAGCGATTCAGGAACTGGATGAAACTGTCCTGAACCGCCTTATCAGCCGGATTCTGGTAGGCGAGATAAACAAGGTTGATGGCGAAAAGGTTCAGGAAGTCAAAATCATCTATAACTTTGTCGGGGAAATACCGGCGGCGCAATAATGACAGCAGCCCTTCTTCCATTCCGGGAGAAGGGTCTTTTTTTCGGGCATGGAAAAAGCCGGGGCTTTTATTCTCCGGCTTCCGGGATAAATTCCAGATGTTCCAACGCATAGCGCAGAGCCATGCACATAAGTTCATTGCGGGAGCGGTCGCTTTTAGCTGACAGTTTATCAAATTCCTCCTGCAATTCCCTGTCTATCCGAAGCGTCATCACTACGGATTTATCTTCCTTTCTGTCCGGCTTCTTCTGCCTTACCACAAACTTATCCGCCATGTTACACCTCCGTATTACAAATATGCAATCATTATAGACGATTTTTCTTGACTTTTATATATCACATGATAGAATACAAATATGTAATACAAAACTATAATACAAAACAAGGAGGATGGACAAATGAAAAGTGTACTGGAACAGCTTTATGACGGGGAAATCTACCCAGCCGAACAGGTCAATGTCAGGACGGAAGGATACCAGAAAATGCGCCGGGAGCATTACAGCCACTATGAGGATTTCATCGAACAGCTAAAAGCATTTAACCCGCCGCTTAGCGAACGCTTTATAGAGATTATGGACGAGCAGCTTGACGCACTCCCGCTTGAGACAGCAGAAACCTTTATTTTCGGTTTCCGGCTTGGGGCAAAGATTATATTGGAAGTGCTTGAGGACAGGTAAAAGAAATGAGGAAGGCAGCCGTGGGCGGGAAGCGGCTGCCTTTCCTGTCTGTAATAAAAAATATTTCAAAGCCGGGAGTAATGGATTCTTTATTCCGGTATAAATAATTCTTCCACTGTAACGTGTAATTCCCTTGCAAGATTCAATGTTACGATTTTTTTATAATCTCTTCCCGGATTGTTTTTAATTATCCAGAATCATTTTTTCATCAATCTTAGAAAAAATAAAAGGAATACTGTATTTATATTGTTTGCCGTTATCATAATCAGATAATGTCAGGGTAATTGTATCTTCTCTTATTTTTTCATCTTTAGGAACTGTATAAGTAAAAGACATAGCGGATAAATCGGATATTGTTCCATTTGCCGCAGAAACAGTATAATCCCAATTTTCTATGTCCGCAGTAATAATTACAGTTGTTTCTTTTTCTTTTCCCATTTCTAAAGTGGGTTTATCGATTTGCACTTTAAATGGCGAAGATGCCAATGTATCTTCAGTTATTTCAACAGTCTCGCTATTGTTTATGTTTTCTGTAGTTACTTTTGGTTCTTGAATAGATTCAGTGTTTTCTCCATTCGCGTTTGTATCTAAAGTATTTTGGGAACACGCACAAAAAAACAAGGAGCATAATGTCAATATTGCCACCGCTTTATTTACTTTCATATTCGTCCTCCTGAAATCAAATGTTTTTCAATCCTACAAAGATTTTACTTTATTGGAGCATATCTGGTTGTTGAAATAAGTTTAACATATCTATGAACAATCTACAACGTATTTCCTCTTACATGCGAAAAAACCGAATTTACCACTTGACAAGATAGCAAAGAGGAAATGAGCGTTGACGAGCTGGCCGCCGGAGTGCGCCATCACTACAAAAACGGCCTAAGTAATATCGCCCCGTTTATGGAGGCCCACGACGATGTGCTGCCCCCGGAGGTGTTGGAGGAAGCGCGGGCCAAGGCCCATGAAGCGGGGCTGCCCTTTTATGAGCGCCCCTATAATGGGGAGGACATCGACCCGTATGTATATGACGGCAACATGAGCGTTGAGGACTACGAGCTGATGCACCGTCTGATGGAACAGGACAAAGAAAGGAGTGAGCGCGTGAACGAAGTATTTTCTATCCAGCTCCACAACCGCCAGCTCTACGAACAGGGCAAGGATGGCGTCTGGCTGGATATGCCTACTACAACGGAACAACTACAAGCAGCCCTGCGGCAGATCGGCATTTCCGCCGACAATCCGCAGGAATTTTTTATCAACGGGTATTCCTACCCGGAGGGCCAGCGCCTTGCGCTGCCTTACGATATGGTGCTGGCCGCCGACGTGGACGAGCTGAATTTTCTTGCCGCCCGGCTGGGCCAGCTTGACGCCGCCGAGATCGCAGAGCTGAACGCCGCCCTGCAAAACCCCAAGGGCGGCTTTGCGAGTATCGGCCAGATCATCGACTTTACCGAAAACGTGGACTACTATGTGCATCTGCCGGATGTGCATACCGCCGCCGCTTTAGGCGACTACTACCTGAACCGTTCCGGCATGGTGGATATGCCGCAGGAATGGAAAGCCGGGATTGATACGGCGCAGTTTGGACGTCACATTTCCCAGCAGGAACAGGGAGCCTTTACCGAGTACGGCTATATCGTGAAAAGCGGCGACGAGTGGCAGCGCGTCTATGAGGGCCAGCTGGTGCCGGAGGAATACCGGGTAATGGCCTTTCCCCACCCGGAGGTTATGCGGGACGAGCTCAAGACCCGGCAGGCAGCGGTATTGACTGCCGAGGCCCCGCAGCCCCAGCCGGTTATCCCCATCGACTTAAACGGAAAGAACAATGCCGAGCGCATGAAAGAGATCACTGACCGTCTGGAAGCCGGAATACAGGCCCTTTTTGAAAGTGAACAGTACAAAGCCTATCTTACGGCGATGTCCAAGTTCCATAATTACAGCTTCAACAATACGCTGCTGATCGCCATGCAGAAGCCGGACGCCTCTCTGGTTGCCGGTTTTGGCAAGTGGCGGGACGACTTTGAGCGCCATGTGAAGAAAGGCGAAAAAGGCATCAAGATACTGGCCCCGTCCCCCTACAGAGTGAAAAAGCAGATGGAGAAAATTGACCCGGCTACCCAAAAGCCGGTGATCGGCGCAGACGGCAAGCCCGTCACCGAGGAACAGGAAATTGAAATCCCAGCCTTTCGCGTCGTCACAGTTTTTGACGTAAGCCAGACCGAGGGCAAGGAAATCCCGGACATTGCCGTGTCCGAGCTGACCGGCAGTGTGGAACAGTATCAGGATTTTTTCGCCGCGCTGGAAAAGGCGTCGCCGGTGCCGATAGCATTTGAGAACATTGAGGGCGGCGCACACGGCTACTACCATCTGGAAGATAAGCGGATTGCCATTGACGAGGGCATGAGTGAATTGCAAACCCTGAAAACGGCCATCCATGAGATCGCCCATGCCAAGCTCCACGCTATTGACAAGGACGCCCCGGCCACTGAACAGGCAGACCGGCCAGACCGCCGCACCCGTGAGGTGCAGGCCGAAAGCGTGGCGTATGCCGTTTGCCAGCACTACGGGCTGGACACATCGGACTATTCCTTTGGCTATGTGGCCGGTTGGAGTTCCGGGCGGGAGCTGTCCGAACTGAAAGCCTCCCTTGAAACCATCCGAAAGGCAGCCAATGAGCTGATAACCGACATTGACGGCCATCTGGCCCAGCTTCAGCAGGAGCGCGAGGCAAAACAGGAAGCCGAACAGCCGCAGGAACAGCAAACACCCGACCAGCCCGATGCCCCGGCCTTTGATCCGGCAGCGGAGCCGGTTGTTACGGTGCTTTGGAGTGAAAGCCCCCATCTGAAAGAGGGTCAGACCATGTCGCTGCATGAGGCAGACGCCCTGTTTGCCAAGCTGGATGCAGAATATCCGGCAGGCATGGGCTATGACAAGACCAAGTTCCGCATTGACTTTACTTTCCGGGGACAGCCGGACAACTACGAGGGGCGGCAGGACTTTGGCGACGGGGACGGTTCCCTGATACAGCACATTCAGAGCTACCATGAATACTACGCCCAGGATGAAAGCTGGAAAAACCATGTGATTGCGGAAACCGGCTTAGAGGGCTGGGAGCAGGACAAAGCGGAACGGGATATGCTGCTGGGTGAGTTTGTTCCTTATATGAAGCTGCATTGCAATCTCTCCCACATGGAACAGGAAGCCAGACGGCCCCTGCTTTCTGGGGAGGAATTGACGCCGGAGCAGGAAGCCTATTTCCATGCCGTTCTTGACTATGTTCAGGAGTGCCGCCCGCTTCTCAATCAGGGCCAGTTTCAGTTGCCGGAGCCGCCGAAGCTGTCCGATTTTGACCAGGCCTTGCAGGACTACAAGGAGCAGGTGCAGGCCGAGATCGCACAGGAGGCCGCCGCAGCCGGTATGACCGTGGAGGAATATGCGGCGGCTGGCTATAAAGTGCCGGAGCAGGACAGCTTTTCTATCTATCAGATCAAGAGTGGTGATGAAACGCGGGACTATCGGTTTGAACCCTATGATCGTTTGCAGGCCACGGGGCGCTCTGTGGACAGGGCCAACTATGACCTTGTTTACACCGCACCGCTGGATGGCAAAACCACGTTGGAGGACATTTACCGTACATTCAACATCGACCATCCGGCAGATTTCAAGGGACATTCCCTTTCTGTGTCCGACGTGGTGGTGCTGCATCAGGGCGGGAAAGATACCGCCCATTACTGTGACAGCTTTGGTTTTCAGCAGGTGCCGGAGTTTTTACGGGAAAATCCCTTGCGTACCGCCGAGCTGTCCACAGAGCAGAACGAAAATATGATTGACGGCGTTATCAATAACACCCCATCCATGGGCGAGTTGGAGGCCAAGGTAAACGCCGGGGAACAGATTTCCCTTACCGATCTTGCCGATGCTGCCAAGGCTGAGGCCAAGAAGCCCAAGGCCAAACAGTCCCGCAAGGCCCAGCAGAAAAAGCCCTCCATCCGGGCGCAACTCAAAGCCGCACAGGAGGAACAGGCAAAAAAGAAACCAGCGCGGGAAAAATCACAGGAATTGGAGGTGTAACGGATGCAGAAGTTTGAGAATGTGGACGTGATTGCGGCGTTGAGTGAGATCATGCGGCAGAACACCGCTTTTTATCAGAGCGACTTTGACATTGACAAGGGTATTATCCAGCGAGCCGCCGCCAGCGATCAAGCCGTGGACAAAACCATGCTGTGGATGTCCCGGCCCTCCGGGACGTACTGCTTCCGGGAACGTGATGTGTATTTGAAAGGAACCCGGCAGCACAACACATGGCGGTTCTATGGAGAACAGACCCGCGACAAGATACTGGCCTACGCCGTGGAGCTGACCGGCACCAAGGATGATACTATCCGGGGCAATCTCTATGAGCTGGACTACCAGCAGCATTTCCGGCACGTCATTGATGCCGCCTTGCCGGTAAGTGTGAACCGGCTCTTTTATGAGCATGGAAGCCGTGACATTCCGGCGGAACAGTATTTTGACGGAAGCCCTGACCGTGTGCTGGGAGATTTCCTGCGGTATGAGGCCCAGCCCCGCGACCCGGCTGTGCTGCAGGAGGCTTTACAGCAGGAGCAGCGCGGACGGGAGCAGACAAAACCGGGGGATTTCAAGGCCCACATCACCGCTTTGCATGACAGCCGGATTGAAACCGAGGCTCAGCGCATCGTGGATAAGCTGAAAGATCTGTCTGCACCCAACAGCCCCAACAAGACGCATTTCATGGTGGAGATCTCACCGCACTTTGACGCGCTGGCCTCCACCAAAGACAATGACCGTCTCTTTGCCATGCTGCCCTATAAGTCCCTGTGCTTTACCGGCATAAAAGACCGGCACGGGGTATATGCCATGATCGGCAAGGACGAGCGCCGGGACGTATCAATACGCAGGCCCCGGCCCTCTATCCGCAAACAGCTCACCGACAGCAAACAGGCCGCCAGCCCGAAAAAGGCAGCGACCAGAACCAAGAAAAAGGAATTGGAGGTATGACAATGCAGTTTACCGTGGAGGAAGAAAACCTGATCTGTATGTACCACAACGCAGACCGTCGCAGGACAATAGGCAAGATTACTGCCGCTTTGCCGGATATGGACGGGGATATGCGGGCGTTGGCCCAGTAGACCCTTTCCAAGTTGGAATGTATGATGGACGCCGACTATGACGGCCAGAATTTCCATTTCACCGATGAATAAGTAAAGCAGACGCCGGGCGCGGAGGCCATGTGGCCGCTTGCGCCTGGCGTCTTTCTATTTGAATATCATTCCACTATATCGAATGAAATAGCCCCCATCATTGGAGATGTATTATTGTTAATCGTCAAATCACTTTGAAAAACTACATTACAAAACTGCTTTGCGGTTTGTGTATACGAATATAAATTCCCGCCTTCTTCAGTAGCTGTACCAATACCAATTCCGGCAAAAATCAACCATCCCGTGGCTAATAGATTTTCTTCTTCTACTGATGCAATTTTTATTAAGTCATCGCAAATGTTGTCTTTTAGAAACAAAATGTCAGAATACATTGTGCGGTCAACTTGTAACATCATTCTGCGGTATGTTTGATCGTCAATTTCTTCGTCCATTTTCGCCTCAAATAGTCTCACAAGAATATCAATTTTTGATAATTCTTCAATCTTATTTAGAACCCCAAGGATAAACACAGAATCTTTGTTAAGAGATTTTTTCCCAACCCTTGCAGCGTATTTTTCCCGTTTTGATGATGGAATTGATACAAGTCCAGCACAATATCTCTCCATTTTGTGCATGAAAAGTTTGTCTGGAATACTGGCGCTTTTACGGATTATCTTCACAACTTTGATTGCCTTTGAGAGTTCTGCACCAAGCTCCTTTATTTCAGCCAGTAAGTCAGAAAAATCGTCCGAACTAATAAATGCTACAATTTTTTCCGATCCCTGTTCAATCAAGGTGGATAGAGAATCTATAACGGAATCCACTCCAACCAGTTCCAAATCTTTATCATTCTCCATAAAATCTTGATTCACAAATATCCCTCCATTTTTTATTCTGAATAAATGCTAAACTTCATGTGTCGCGTTCTGATATACTGATAAGATAAAGTCAGCCATAGCGATTGCAGAATTAACAAAGAGACGGGTGTGATAATCAGCTATACCAATCCGCTTACTACCAACACCGTGAGAATCACTTTCCTTATTTCTCATTTCAGCGATTGCAGAGATTATCTTTTCCAAACCTGAGAGAAGCGTGTTTATGCGCTTGTCCAAATTCTTGTCTGCGTGCATATTATATAAAGTCTTGACCTGACCGTAAAGTTTGCCAATATCACCGCTGTCCGACGGCACTTCTCCTTTTTTCTCAATAACATAGCAAAAGGTTTCTTCGAGTATGGTGCGGGCCTTGGTAATGGCGCTATCGAAATTTCCCTCATCAATGTCCTTATTGGCTCTGCCAGCCAAATCTTTTATATAGGCGCGGTCAATGATTTTTACTGCTGGCGCAGAAACAGCGACAACCTCCCCCACATTACAAACCTGATATACCTTGCCTATAGCGCGTAATTCGTGACCGCCAAAGTATAAAATGCTGTTAATCTGTTCCAAAACTTTTTGCAAAATAGCTTCGTGTGCACTCTGTATGTCCTTTACAGATAAATCTCTTAGCACATCTACAAATTTATCTTTTGAAAAAAGATAAGAAAGAAAATCAGACATCCTATTTTGCTTAATGCAAAAAGCCATAATATTGTCAAAGTATTGCCAGCGGCTCAACGCTCCGCCAGACCGTGAGTAGGTTGCTGGCAACCCAAAGAAAGACGAAAGCTCGCAAATAGCTGGCCCGCTTAAATACGGCATCGCTATTTTTATTTTTGTTTCGTTTCCATATTTATCTTCAAAGGTCAGTTCACCGAAGTCTTTATCACCATCTAAAATGGCTATAATTTCTTTAGATCGGAGCAAAGAAAAATTGTTCTTCTCCATGACTGTACCTCCCACGCTAAACATTGTATTTATTCGCTTCAATTATAGCAGAAATAAAGTGTAAAGTCTATTATGAAGCCACCAGACACAAATACCAAAACGTTTGTTGTGTCTGGTGGCTTTCTTTTTTTACCCATTTCTACGCATTTAGAATAGCGTTTCGGCGGGTATATGATAAATCATCCCACCGCCCCTGCGACTTTGCCGGAAAGGCCCCGGAATACCGGGCTTTTTAAGGCCCTAAATGCGTAGATTGCCAGTACCTTTTCCGCTGTCGTTCTGCCTCTTTGCAACGGCGCATCCGTTTGGCGCAGGCTGGGCAGTATTTGGCCCGGTTGGACTTTGGCATAAATGTAGCTCCACACTCACAGCAGCGTTTCACTTCACCCCGGTCTTTCGTGATCTCGGCACACAGGGCCGCATCCAGCGGGAGAACAGCAGCCCGGAACCACCGACACAGCAGCGAATAGGAAATGCTTTGAACACAAACACATTCTTCGCCATCGTCCAGCAGCAGACAGTTCCCGTCACAGTAGTTGCAGCACTCCCGCACCAGCTTTCGGGCCTTACGGTATTGTGGGTAATTCATTCTCGGTAAGCTCATAACTCTTGCGACCATTCCTTTCCCGGTGTCACCCGCAAAATGCCGTCCACATTTTGCTTGATGATACCGTATTCCTGCATCTGCTTTTTCGCTTCGCCGTACTGTTCATACAGCCGTTCTTTTTCTTCGGCCAGCAGCTTGTACTCGGCTTTCAGGGCGTACAGATCAGGGAGCTTTTTCATGCCCTGTTCCTTTAGGGCCTTTGCCGCAGCTTCATACAAAATCAAGGTGCTTTCATGCTCACGTCGATATTTAGCCTTGTCCGCTGCCTTGCGATATTCCAGCGCCACGGGCCGGAGCTGCTTGTAAGTGGTGATGTTCTTTATCCATACCGCCATATCCGCAAGCCGATGTTCCGCAGCTTTCAGGACAGCGGTGGCCTCGTCGTTGGCGGCGGTGATCTCGGCCACTTTGATTTCCAAATCCGGGTAGGTGTCTATCCCATGTTCGGTCAGGAAATTCAATGTCTTTGCGGCCTGCTTCAAGTTGTGGAGCTTCGCCCACTTCTCATAACCCGCCGACTGTTGGGCCTTGATGCTGTTTTCCAGATCAATACGCAGGGAAATTCCCTTGCGTTCTTTTGGCCTCCTTGCGATGACGCGGCTTTTGATACGTTCAGTGATGGCTTCCTCGGTGTAGGTTTCCCCCAGCGTTTTGCAGCGGGTGAAGCGTTCCTGTCCGGGGGCGCGGAATGAAATAAATTTGCCCTGTTTGATCTCATAGCCCTGTGCCTGCATGAGCCGCAGAAAATCGTCAAAGTCTTTGGCCTGCGGGATGGCAGCATCAATAGCAACTTTGAGCTTTGCTTTCCAGCTTGTCCCTTTCCGCTGGGCGTCCCACTCGGCGTAGCTCTTGCCCTTACTCTGGCCGGGCTTCACCACGGACAATCCGTGTTCTTTACACAGCCGATCACTGGTGCGCCGGATGTAGGCATAGCTCTGTTTGTTGGAAATGTACTTGCGCTGATTGACCATATCCACGGCACAAAAAATCAGATGATTATGGGTGTGGCCTTTATCAATATGGGTAGTCAGCACATAGGGATATTTCCCTTGCAGCACTTCATCGGCAAGCTGCTTCCCGATCTCATGGGCCTGTTCCGCCGTGGCCTCGCCGGGGGCAAAGGACTGTATCAGGTGGTGGGCCAGATTGTTGCCCTTTTGGTACGCCTGCGCCAGCAGCATTTCAAATTCTATGTCTGCTGTTTCATAGGAGCAGGCAAAGGAGGACACCAGCAGCTTGTCGTCGGTCTTGTCTGGGTTTTCGATGTAGTCCAGGGCTTTTTTTAGCGTTGACTTGATAGGATGTATCTTTGTAACTGCCATATCTGCGCTAGCGCCCCCTTTATATCTTCGATGTCCTGTGCGTACACCGGCCCCATGCCGTTCAGCCGCTTTACAATCTGATTGACATTGACGCCGATCTTTTGTATCTCGGCGGTCTGCGCCCGGATGTCGGTGGTGTCCATGTTGACGATATAGCCGTCAATGAGCATCTTCCGGGCGTAGGCTGAAAAGTTTTTCGTATGCAGCAGTGACATTTTCTGTTCGATCAATTCCCGTTCCTCCGGCGTCACGGGAACGCGCAGCACAATCTTTCTGGTTCTGTTTACCATGCTTCACCGTCCTTTCCATTCAAGGGGTTTGGGGCCTTCCCCAACAAGCAAAACGGACGAGGCCCGGCAGGGGCGGGTCAGGCCGTTTTTTCGGGAGTGTGGCTACACTCCCTATGCTTGCTACGTTACTGTTTCTCCGCTAACAAGACGTTCCCAAACTTCAAAACTACCCGCAAAATAGACCTCTGGACAGAAAAAAGTGCAAAAAAAGAGGGCGCTTGCGCGTCCCCATAAAAAAGAAAACAGAGGATGTTTTTATTCACCCTCCATTTCTTCTGGCTGTTTAATTTTCAAGGCCCCGTCAATGGCACCCTCCACGATTGGTAGATACTGCTCCGGGCAAAGTTTTAGCTTGTGGCTGACCCGTTTCCGATCTTCGCTTTCCTCCCGCATGACTTCTGGATTGAAGTAGTGTTCCACGGGCAGGCCGCAAATCTTGATAAGCTGTATCACGACGGGCAGGCTGGGAATCGTCCCTTCATTCTCGATATTGGCAAGATACCGGGATTCGATGTTTACCTTTTCCGCCAAGTCTTTTCGTGTGAGATGCTTTGCTTTCCGCGCTGCCTTAATGTCTGCACCGAAAGTTTCAAAACCAGGGCAATCTTCGATTTTTGCCATATTGCATCACCCACTTACATTCTATATTTCATAGGTTGCTCATGGAATGCTGCTATATGCGTCCGAATTAAACTTTATAATTCATATTTTCCACCTTGTATTGTAAAGTGGGCTATCCTATAATGAGGAAGAAAACCTTTTTTGAAAAATCTGTCCGCCGTAACATTTTGCGGACATTTGCCTGTTATACTATCTGCAAAAAGCAAAGGATGTGAGGATATGAAGCAGATTTTAATTGTCGAGGACGACAGTTTTTTGAATAAGAT
>ERZ772805.1565-NODE-1565-length-17823-cov-2.731371_pt1 | contig 17823 bp, 20 predicted proteins | sample MGYA00511344_ERZ772805 | MGnify/ENA primary metagenome ERZ772805 (study PRJEB29015, sample SAMEA2737730) | human gut metagenome | biome: human gut; feature: human-associated habitat; material: faeces | place: China | collected 2012 ...
TTGCATATTTTGCGCCTATAGCCGTAGCGTTGCTGTCGTAATCGGAGCCTACTGTATCGCTTCTTGTTTTTGCATAGTCACGGTTTACTTTATCGCCCGTAACAACAACAGTATACTTATTTTCTCCCTTGCCTACTTCGATTTGATAGCCTGCACCGCCACGGTCAAGCGTATCGGCAACATTCTGGAAAAGGAGTGTTGTTTTTGTATCGTCAGTATAAAGCCTATCCTCACCGTTGCTTATTTGGTCAAAAAGTTTGCTCTTTTCAATAGTAATACCGTCTACTTCGGTTGAACTTGAAGAGGTATGACTGTCCTCATACGCTTTTTCAAGCATGGCTCTTGAATCATTTCTGTTTATGTCATAAACAATTGATTCTTGATTTGCCAAAGTAATTGTATTACCGTTTAATACAAGATTTTCCTTTTGCGCCAAAATTTTAGCCTTTTGCGCTTCAGTAATGACACTGCCCTTTGCTTCAAAGAAATCTTCGGCAGTGGATTCATACTCATTTTTAAGAGAATCAAGACTTCTGACTCTGCTGTAATCAATCATATTGAGAATAGCAAGAGCAGTTTGAGTAGCTTCAATCTTTTGCTGGTTTTGAACATAAAGATGAACGCTGTCAGGATTCCAGCTTGTGTTTGTAAAGTTAATATTCTTTACAGCGGTATATGTAACCTGACCGTAATCGTTAGCGGAATTTTCATCGCTTGTGCTTTGAGTATAGTTTTCATAAACATATACAGGCACCTTTTCCTTCACGTACTTAGGCTCATATTCCTGCTCATAAATAATATGTCCGTTTTCATCCCTAAGCACATTGCCGTCGGCATCTTTTTTAGGGATATAGTTTCCGTTTTCGTCAACCTTATATACCGGGTTGCCGTTATCATCAGTTGCAGGTGTATCTGAATAAACGATATTACCGTTTTTATCTCTTTCAGGAACAGGATTGCCGTTGGCATCAGTTTTAATCCTGTAAATAAAATTACCGTCCTTGTCTTTTTGATAAATGATATTACCATCTTCATCTCTTGCAAGAATAGGTTTACCGTCTTTGTCAGTCTTAACATCCTGCAAATTGCCGTCTTTAACACGTGAAGCGTTTACAACCTGAACACCTATGTTCATATTAGAATTAGAATGAATATCACCGTTGGTAATTGCTTCTGACAGGTTAATGTGAACAAGGTCTGTATAATTAGGTGTGCCGCCGAAAAAGCCTTTAAGAGGTTGGAACAGCTTTTCGTTGAGCTTATTAAGCATAGTTTCAAATCCGCTTACTATTATATTGGCTGCGGTTCCTGTTCTGCCGTTAATTTTAATAGCCGGATTTTCAGCGGTGCCTTCTGTTGAGCCTGCAAAAAGGGTATAATTCAGCGCTCTCGGCATACCGTTAGAATAATTAGCACTTACCTTAACAAAAGAAGTAGAATGAAGCATTAACGAGTCAATATCTAAAATGGACCCAAAAAGCGTACCTGTTTTTATTTTAACGGTCATTTTGATATATCCCGTAGTAATATAGTCGTCATCATTTGCCGTTGCTTCATCAAGCATACCCTTCTTTTGGATATTGATTGTCATATCGTCATCACTATAATCAACACCGTTTTTCTTAAGGTATTGCTTTGCAATTGCGTTTAAGTCTTTATCGGTAGCATCGATAGAAGCCGCAACAGCAGTAGCAGCAGCATCGCCGGCATTTTGCAAGCGTGCCTGTTTATAATAGAATAATCCGAAATCCATAATCATAGCGGCAAGCAAAATAAATATGGTAACCGCAAATACGGAAACGAACATAACCGCACCCTGCTCATTATTGCGCTTAGACTTTTGATTATTAGGTTTCAAGACACTCACACCCTTTCTGCAAATAACTGAAAAAAGTTATATATTATTCTTCATTTTCGCCGACATCTTCAACCTTAGAGTGGGCAAGCGAAAGTTCAGTTTGCAAACGATAAATTAAATCCTCTGCTTTATCAATCGCACTTTCATAAATACGAGCAATTTCGGTATATTTTTTGTCGGTTTCATTAGTCACTCCCGACTCAACTTCTTCTCTTAACGATTTAATTTCCGTTCTGTTTTTATCAACTTTTTTGGTAAGATGAGCAACATCACGCTGCAAATCTCTGTTTTTATCCTCAAGTTTTTTGTTTTCTTCACCTAAAAGGCGATTTTTTGAGATAAGAGAATCTATTTTTGACTGATATTCCTCAATTTGAGCGGTGTTAAGGTTTTGACCTTTACTGCCCTCTTGTGCCTGTAAAGTATCTCGCTGTACACGTATATCCTCAAGAAGCTTTGTGAGTTTTTCCACCTGACCCTTTGATTGAGAAAGTTCATATTCAAGCATTTGCTTTGTATTTTTTAATTCCTCATAACGTTGGTCAAAAAGTTCCCCTGCGTTTTTATTAGTTGCAAGCAGATTTGAAATATATTCATTAACCTGCTTGATATCATAACCACGAAGCACCTTATCAAAACCGTAATCCTGAGTTGCCGAGCCGAGTATTTTGTTTCTGTCTACTACATCGTTATTAGCCATAAATTGATTCTCCATTTGCCAAAATATATATTTAACGAACTATATTCCAATGCACAATTACATTTTTTGCAAGTACATTGGAATTATATCCGTTATTTAAAGTCAAGAACATCGCCCACATCAAGACCTAATTTATCAGCTGTGCCGGAGCATAATTCTAAAACTTTATAAGCATCTTTAACTTTATTGCGTACCTTTTTAGGCGGTACGGCTCTGTCAATAAATAATATTTCATTATCCTTAGAAAGAGCAATTGTATCAATATCAAATTTCATACCAAAAGTATGTATTTCGTTACAAGGAGTAAGTAAAAGGCAATGGTTTTCCTCCATACTCCTTCTATACATCAGCCCCATAAAACGAGTAAAAAAATGATTTGCGTTTTCACACTCGTCAAGCAGAAGCTTACCGTTTTTATATACCTTTAAAAGTGCCATTATTAAAACGATATTCCTCCCATAGAGTCTTTAACTTGAATAATAACAGGTCCCATAACTATACAAATAATAGCAGGAAGAATAAGAAGAACTGTAGGAATAGTCATTTTTGTAGGTACCTTTGCGGCAACAGTCTTGATTTCCTCACGCTTATTAACTCTAAGCTGTTCGGATTGAGCCTGAAGAACGTTAGTAATAGGAATACCGAGCTGGTTTGCCTGAATAACAGCAGAAATAAAAGTTTTCAACTCCTCAACCTCGCAAGAATCCGCAAGGCTTTTAAGCGCTTCATTTCTGTTTCTGCCAAGTTGAATTTGCTTGAATACTGTTATAAGTTCATCAATAAGCGGGCCTTCCATACGTTCGCTGATTTTAACAAGGGAAGCATCAAAGCTAAGACCTGCCTCCATACAAACGCTCATTAAATCAAGCGTATCTGCAAGTTGCGCTTTGATTGCACCCTGATGAGATTTAACCTTGCTGTTAAGGAAAAGATTAGGGCCGAGAAGTGCAATAATCATACCAAAAAGCATTGGCAAATAGAAAAATTGAGTTACATTAATAAGCAAAAGCGAAACGCCCAAGAATATAATTATCGTCAATATCATAAATGCCATTTTGAAAAATTTAAAGTTAGAAACGGAAATATGCAAGCCTGCCTGACGAAGCTTTTTGGCAATCAATTCATTTTGAGCCTTAGCCCTTGCATTCTTGCTTTGATTTTCGTCGCCCTTTTTATTCATTTTGTCAAGAAACGGCTTAATGTTTCTCTCATAAAACGAGGTATCTACATTTTTATAATCCGCTTTTACAACGTCTTTACCGATTGTTTTCATTCGGCGAAGATTTTTATCCTCCTCGCTTCCCTTTTTGCCCATAATTAATACAACAATAACGAGTGCAAAACAAGCGTAGGAAATAACTATAAATGGTAGCATACTGACACTTCCTTACATTTTGATGGTAGTAATTTTTTTAATAATCAAGAAACAAGTAACTTCAAGACCTGCTGCAACGCCTAAGAAAATTCGTCCTAAATTTTCCGTAAAAAGCGGCATAACAAAATCTTTGTTTACAACAAAGAACATAAGCAAAATAGCAATCGGCATCATACCTACAACCGTACCGGACATTTTACCCGAAGCGGTGGCGGATTTAAGTTCCTGCTGAAGTTTCATACGTTCCTTAATTGTGTTTGAAATATTTTCAAGAATTTGGGAGAGATTACCGCCCGTCTGCCTTTGCACCAAAACAGCGGAAACCATAAGAGCCAAATGCTTACTCTTAATTCTTGTATTAAGCTTATCAAGAGCTTCTTCCATTGAAGCGCCCATACTCATTTCCTTAATTACCAAAGCAAATTCGCCGCTGATAGGGTCATCCATATCTTTAGCGATAGTTTCCATAGCCTGAGTAAAACTAAGACCGGATTTCAAGCAAGAGCAAGCAATAATAAGTGCGTCACTAAGCTGTGATTCAAATTTCTTAACCCTTTTCTTTTGCTTTATTTTGATTAAAAGCATAGGAACTAAAAGGCAAACAATTAAAACTGCAAGCGCAATAACGGAGTTTTGCAAAAACAAAACAATAAGCGACGCCGGAACAACAGTTACCAAAAGCCAAATGGTTAAAAATTCCTCAGGTCGCATTTTCATATCGGCTCTTTGAAGCTCAACATAAAGCGCACTTCCGAATTTTTCAAAAAATCCACCCTGCTTTTTCTTTTCCCTGTTTCTTTTTTTCATTCTGCTTTCGTGCTTTGCAAGGGAATAATTTTCGCTGTCTCCCTCGTTTTTCTTAAGCTCTTCAAGTCGCTTGTCAGATGCGATTTTATCTTTAGAAACAAGCGAAGAAATAAGAAAAGCGAAAACAAATGCAAACAGAGCAAACGCAACAGTTAAAATTATTGTCATTACATTAATTGATAAACCAGTCATTATTTACACCCACTCCGTTTTCACGTATTTTTTCAACACATTTAGGAATAATACCTGTTGCTTTAAAAGAGCCTTTAAATTTACCGTTTGCGTCCATTTCACCTTCGGTTTCATAAGTGAAAATGTCCTGCATACGAATAACATCGCCCTCCATTCCGACAATTTCGGAAATAGAGGTTACTTTTCTTGAACCGTCCCTGAGACGAGCCTGCTGAACAATAAGATTTATAGCCGAAGCCACCTGATCCCTGATAGCCTTTGACGGAAGCTCCGAACCCGACATCATAACCATTGTTTCAATACGGGAAATTGAATCTCGTGGGGAATTTGCGTGGATAGTTGTAAGCGAGCCGTCGTGACCGGTGTTCATAGCCTGAAGCATATCAAGTGTTTCCTCACTACGAACCTCACCTACGATAATTCTGTCAGGTCGCATACGAAGGGAGTTTACAACCAAATCACGAATTGAAATTCTACCCTTGCCCTCCATATTAGCCGGACGGGCTTCAAGAGTTAAAACATGCTCCTGGTGGAGCTGAACCTCCGCCGAGTCCTCAATGGTGATAATTCTTTCATCATGTGGAATATAGGACGATAAAACATTAAGAAGTGTTGTTTTACCTGAACCTGTACCACCTGATACGATTATATTTAATTTACCTTTAACGGCAGCTTCAAGGAAATTGAGCATCTTTAAATTGATTGAGCCCCAAGTCAAAAGATTTTCTGCCGAAATAGGCGTTTTACCGAATTTACGAATTGTAAGAATAGGACCTACAAGAGATACGGGCGGGATAATTACATTAACACGGGAACCGTCAAGAAGTCTTGCGTCACACATAGGGCTTGCTTCGTCAACGTGCCTGCCGACACGGGATACGATTCTGTCAATAATTTGCATTAGATGGTCATTATCTTTGAATTTAATATCCGTCAAAACAAGTTTACCATGAGATTCAACATAAACGTGGTCATATCCGTTTACCATAATTTCAGAATACTCATCGCTGTCAACAAGGCATTGGATTGGGCCGTAGCCCATAATGTCATCATAAAGCTGCTCTTTAATAGTATCCCTGTCAATATGGGGAATATTATATTCCGGCTTTTCAACATATTCGTCGATAAGCTTGCGCATTGATTCGTCGGTAACAGTTTCACCCGAAGCAATCTGCTGTTCGATAATTGCGTTATGTATTCTCGTTTTTGTTTCTGCAAACGGGTCTTCAATTGCCATTTTTGCAAGTTTATCGTGAGGTACTTCGCCGCCTCTTTGAGCAAAAGCGTTTTCCTCTCTCGGCTGTTCTTCACCGTTTACGCCGTATCTGTCTAACAATCCCATTTAATTATTTCTTCTTTCCAAATGATTTCTTCTTTGTAGTTGCCGTTAATGTGCCTTCTCTTTCCATAATAAGCTTATTAGCAAAAGAAGAAATATCCTTGGCAATAACCGCTCTCGGCTTATATGTAATAAGCGGCTGACCACTGTTAAGCGAGCTGTTTACTGTTTTCAAATCGCTTGAAATAACAGCATAAGCGTCAATGCCGAGAAGATTTTCAAAATCGCTGATTTTAACATTATTCTTTTTAACATTCTTATTGATTATAAGCTTTACCTTATCCTGCTGATTAATTTGGGACAAAACATTTTGGCAAAGCTTGGCACGCTTGAGCGAAAGAATGTTAACATCGTTTACCATAAAGATATCGTCGCTTGATTCAAGCGCTGTAATAACAGGGTCAGTAAGTGCACAGCCGCAATCGAGAATGATATATTCATAATAATTACGAGCCACGTCGATAATTGCCTTTGTATGGTTTGACTGAATATACTCGGCAAGCTCAGGTGAACTCGGAGAAGCAAGAACAGACAAGCCTGATGCATGAGTGCAGCAGCAAGAGGATAAATTATCAATCGAAATGCCGTTTGTATCTCTTGCAAGGTCAACTATTGTTTCACTCGGATTCAAGTCAAGCGCCATATCTGCATCGCCAAACTGCAAGTCAAGGTCAACAAGAAGTACCTTTTTGCCGAGAGTTGCAAGGTAAACGGCTGTGTTGGTACAAATTGTTGTTTTGCCTACGCCGCCTTTACCGCTGAAAAACGAATAAACTCTTGAACGTACTTTTTTTGTAACATTAAAGTTTTGGTTAAGCTTTTTTTCGTTGCCGACAACGTTCTTAATTGTATTTGTAAATTCTTCATTGCCGACATCGATACTCATTACACGTCTGATACCGCTTTGCGCCGCATTATTGACGATATCGACCGTAACATTATCCGTCATAATAATTGCGGAACAGCCAAACGAGGCTAAATTAATATCCTCAACAAAATTGAAGAAATCGGAATTAATATCTTCGCTGTCAAGAACAAAAACCGCAACGTCGGGAACAAAGCCTTGAATTCTGACCTTTGCGTCCGGCTGTAAATCGGCATAGCCTATAATTGACAGTTCTTCACTTGTTATTTTATTTTTTAATGCAACCTTATATTCGGTTTTTTCTGCACAAACTACAATGTTAATGTTGCTCATAGGGATTCTCCTTGTAGATTACTTTTGTCTTGGGTTAAGGATAAGCTTATAATCGTATTTACTTTCGATTTCATAAAGCTTAAGCGACTGTTTCTTTGTTACTTCAACGGTAAGAGTGTTATATGTAGTAATCTTCGTTCCGCTTTGAGAAGCAGTAGAATTATCTGCATTGGTAGAAACTCTTAAAATCTTTAATCCCTTATAAGCAATTTCTGTTTTAACTTTGCCCTGGTCATCTGTTTTGCTGACAAGCACATCAACCGTATCGCCCTCGCTGATATAACCGTCAACACTCTTAACGCTTCCGGCGTCAAACGAATAAGCAACCATGCCCTTTGGCAATTTGAGAGAAAGAGCGACGTCATCGCCGTTTTTATCTTCAAGCCTGTTTTTGTTAATAGGTTCATTCGCATAAAGCTTATCAACAGTAATCATATGAACGTCCTTTGCGTCGTCAACAAGCTCTGTTTGAGCCTTAACGTAATTATCTGTTGCGTCTGCGGCAAGAATTTCCTTGTAACAATTTGAGGATTATCGCCCTCAAACATATCAGCCGTAATTTCAACGTTCTTTTCAATATCGGCAGCAGGAACTAAAACAGTTACCATTTCTGCGTCCTTAAATTTTGTTTTACTGTTAATTTCTGTTGCAAACATATATGTAGCAACGCCTGCGATAATTGCAACTATAACTGCGATTAAATAAACCTTTTTCATAAACTTACCTCTAAAATTAATTAATTACATCATAATTTATATTTATATTAAAGAGACGCATTAAGCGCCGTCTGATTTTTCAACTTTAAATGTGGAGCTTGATTTAAGCGTATAATGCATTTTATCTGCTCCCGAGCCTAAAATCGGCGTAAAAACGGGTATCCTGCATTCAACATAAATCGTAACGTCACCGCTTGACCTATTTTTAACCGTTCGGTTTTCAATCTCAGCCTCAATATCATTTGAATACGACACCTTGATTTTTACATTATCAACATTTTTCGGAAGCGAGTTTTTAACCTGCCTGATAATATCCTTAGTTTCGTCATTGATATCATCATCGTCCAAATCGTCAAGAGTATACGACTTAGGACTGACAACGGCGCCGTTTTCAAGATTAACGGTTTCATACTCAACGCACGCAATACGAGCAGCATTACGGGAAGGATTTGACACTTCGATATAATTAATAAAAAAGACCCAGCCGTAATCGAGCACCATAAAAAGAATTAAAGCAAAGACAGGAAGAACCAATACAAATTCAAGCATTGATTGACCTTCTTCGTTTTTCCTTTTTAATCTGTATTTATAAATTTTTGTCATCATAAAGAGCTTTCACCCCTCAAACATAAAGGTGTTGTTTTTAAATGAAATAAGGGAGCAGGTTTCCCTGCCCCCCTATAACACATTTAATTAAAGAAACATTGACTTTTTAGTCAGCAGCATCAGCTGCATTCATCTGACTAGAAATCTGTTGGTTCTTGTTCTTAAGAACAGTTCTAACTGCTACAAGAGCTACGATAGCTACAACTGCAACTAAAGCAATGATAAGTACATACTCAAGCATGCCCTGTCCGTTTTCATCCTTAATAAAGCTCATTTGTTTTTCCTCCTTATAAGATTTAAAATAATTTATTTGCTAATTAAAACATATTTTCCAGCACTACCAGAGAATTAAGCACCGGGAAACACATTGAAATTACTGTTGAAGCGGAAATGAAAGGGCCCATGGGGATAAGGGTTTTCATTCCTCCACGCTTGGTAGCTTTCAATATAATGTAAACTGCCAAAACCAAAATTCCGACAATCATCATAACCTGCAAGTAGCAACCTATATACATTATCATGCCAATCACTGCGCTGTACTTAACGTCGCCTGCGCCGACAGGAACCTTAAGAAACGACGGAATCGTGAAAGCAAAGAAGCCTAAGAAAAATCCTATGCCTGCATTGACTAATGCATAAATTGTATGCGAAGTGATGCATACATAAGCAATGTATGCCGCTTGCGTGATTATCATAACCAGCAAAAGCGAATTTGGAATTTTACGAATTAACGAATCGACTATTGCGATAGCCAACATCGGGAGCAGGAGCGCCAAATTCCTTATCAGCACCGTTTCGTCATCAGCCGTTAATATAAAACCGACTGCCGACACAGCCCCTGCCAAGGCTGTTAATATGTAAGTTGACTTTTTCCTTAAAACAATCACGTCGCCGGGATCTTCACTTCTTGAAAGAATCAACTTTTTTGATAACGGCACCGAGATGAGCCCGAAAGCCACACCAAACAAAATGCCGACCAAAACCTTAATAAAAATGATTTTCATACGCCTGATTATTAATTAGTTATTTGCAATCAATTAACAAATATTGAACAAACTATTTCGTTTGTTTTTTGATTACAACTAAATCTTAGCACTATTGCACAAAAAAATCAATAGTTTTTTTTGATTTTGTTGATTTTGCATAAACAATTGTTAAAAAATTGACAAAACGTACAAAAGTAGTTTGTAACTGAACTACTTTTGTACGTTTTGAGTTACATGTATATATTTTTTGGGATATTCCGCCTAATATAATATTGTATAAATCATTTGGAATATTTGGTTATTTTATATATTTTTTCGTCATAAAGTAACAAATTATCCGCAAGTTGCTTTTCCAAGGCATCACGCTTTTTAGCGTTTAGATATTTAACCTTTTTTCTGTTACCGGAAGCCTCATACGAAATCAGCTTTCCCTTTTTAGACTGAGCGGTTGCAAATTGGTGCAAAAGTTTATCGTCTTTATAAATATCAACAAAATTGATATCGCCCTCGCTGTCATAATAAAGAGCAAATTCAGCCATTTCGCCCTCATAACCCTGCCCTGCTTTAAATTCTCTTGACAAAACAGTATCAAAAGCATTTTCAGCGCTGTCACTTTCATTAAAGCCGGCAAAGGTTACGCTGTATTCCTTAACAGAAGAAATATCGCTTGCACGCATAACGGCGCTTTTATCTGCATTAATATGTATACCCTTATCCTCAAGCGCCATCATATAGCCGAGCCAGCCGTAATCGGCAGTATAACGTTCAACGCTCAAAACCTTACCGTCGGGCTTTATATTATTATTAATTACATTAACAAAATCCGCAAAAGCGTCTTTATATTGATTTTCCTTCCACATTCTTTCACCGAAGAAAGGAAGCTCTTTAGTCTTTGCCATACAAACGTCAAGAAGTGCACGAAACGTCACGGCAGTATCAGCCTTGTTTTCATTATTATATTCAAAAACGTCGCTGCAAACAAAATCGACATTATCAAGACCGAGCTTATCCTTAAGAATATTAGCATTTTCAATCGCAGACGAATTAACGTCAACGCCCGTAATATGGCAGTTTGGATACATTTTTGCAATAAAGCAGGTAACAATACCGCAGTCGCATGCAAAATCAACTGTCTCCTTACCGTCAAAAAGCTCTGCATTATCAATAATTAAATTGCCGAGATGCCTGAAAAGGCCACCGTCAAAAGCCGCAGAAATATAAATTGAGCCGTCAAAGGTTTCATTTTTAATTTTATAAAAAACCATATTGCTTGAATTGCTGTGCTGTGCACGTGAATTAAGTTCAGCGGCAACCTTTTGGGTATAATCCTTATTTGTTCTTATTGCAAGGCCGGCAACAAACTCATTAGAGGACTTAACATATTTAAGCCCAATTTGCTGCATATAAGTGTCAACCTGTTCGTATGTTTTCATATAATCACCAAATCATTTAATAATTTTACAACCCTTATTAACAGGAGTTGTAACTGCTATATCCTTAGCATAAGCCGCAAGCTCATTGCCTGCCTTTTCAGCCTTTTCTTTTTCATCAAAAATGCCGAAAACGGTAGGCCCGCTGCCGCTCATACAAACGCCCAATGCGCCGTTATTTCTCATAACCTCTTTAATGTCAACCTTATTGGGCACTTCAATAAACTGCTCAAAAACATTTTCCATTTTTGCGCAAATTTCATTCAAATCCCTGTTTTGCATTGCGCAAAGCATACCGAATTTATCAGGGGTGTGGATTTTGCCGTTTGAATCAAACAAAGCATACGCCTTGCCCGTATTCACACCGTAATCGGGCTTTGCAATCAAAATAAAGCACTTACGAAGCGGCTTAACCTTATGAAGCACGTCGCCAATACCTTGCGCCAAAAGAGTACCGCCCTTAATGCAAAACGGAACATCAGCGCCGATTTTAACACCGATATCGCAAAGCTCGTCATCAGAAAGATTTGTACCGAGAAGCTCATTAAGTGCAACAAGAACAGCCGCACCGTCCGCACTTCCGCCTGCAAGACCTGCCTGATGAGGAATACGCTTAACTATATCAATATTAATTCCTTTATTTTTAATTTTATTTGCTTTAAAAAATGCGTCAGCCGCCTTGTATGCAATATTCTTTTCATCAAGAGGGATATCGTCAATATTGCAGGTAATGGTTATCTTCTTAGATTTTGTTTCGCTGATTGTGACAGTATCATAAAGATTGATACTTTGCATAATCATAAATAAATCGTGATAGCCGTCTTTGCGTGTGCTGATAATATCAAGCATTAAATTAATTTTTGCATAAGCCTTAACTTTAACTGACATTAATTTTCTCCAAGTTCTTTAACAAATTCGCCGATACGTCTTACCGCTTCCTTAATATTATCAATAGAATAGCAATAAGATACACGTATAAATCCTTCACCGCAATCGCCAAAGGCATTGCCCGGAATAACCGCAACGTGCTTAGCCATAATAAGCCGTTCGCAAAAATCCTCAGACGAAAGGCCTGTTGACTTAATACAAGGGAAAACGTAAAATGCGCCCTCAGGCTCAAAACAATCAAGTCCGATTTCTCTAAACGCATTTACCGTAAAACGACGGCGCATATCATAATCGTCACGCATTTTTTTTATATCCTCATCACCGTTGCGAAGCGCCTCAACAGCGGCATACTGCGATGTGGTGGGAGCAGACATAATAGCGTATTGATGAAGCTTTGTCATCTGCTTAATAACAGGAGCCGGACCGAGCGCATATCCAAGTCGCCAGCCTGTCATAGAATATGTTTTTGAAAAGCCGTTAATAACAATCGTTCTCTCCTGCATACCGTCAATAGATGCAATAGTGGTATGTTTCTCATTTCCATAGGTAAGCTCGCAGTAAATCTCGTCTGACAAAACGAACAAATCGTGCTTTTTAATAACCTCGGCAATCTTTTCCAAATCAGATCTACGCATAACGGCGCCCGTCGGATTATTTGGGAAAGGCAAAACGATAAGTTTCGTTTTATCGGTTACGGCATTTTCAATTTCTTCAGGCATAAGCTTAAAGTTATTCTTATTTTCAGTAACAATAGGAACAGCTACACCGCCGCAAATTTCTATAATCGGCTTATAGCAAACGAAGCTCGGCTCAACAACAAGCACCTCATCTCCCGGACAAACGAGAGAACGAATAGCCATATCGATACCCTCCGAGCCGCCGACAGTAACCATAATTTCGCTGTCAGCGCTGTAATTCACATTAAATCTACGTTTATAATAGTTTGCAATTTCGTTTCTTAAAAGAATAAGACCGGCATTAGCCGTATATCTTGTAGCGCCATGTTCAAGCGAGTTAATACCTGTTTGCCTGATGTGCCACGGAGTTTTAAAATCCGGCTCACCGACACCGAGGGATATAACATCATCCATCTCCTCAGCTATAGAAAAGAACTTTCTTATTCCGCTTGGCTTAATGCTGACGAGAGTAGGGTTTAAATAATTATTGTAGTCCATCAGAAAGAAAGAATCCCCCTGTCATCCTTAGGAGGTTCTGTAAAGTATACGCCCTGCTCCTTATATTTTTTAAGAATAAAGTGAGTTGCCGTAGACATAACGCCGTCAAGCGGAGAAAGCCTGTTAGCAACAAAAAGTGCAATTTCCTCAAATGATTTATCACTGACCATACAACAAAGGTCAAATCCGCCGCTCATAAGATAAATGCTTTCAACTTCTTCCAAAGCCGCAATTCTGTTTGCAATTTCATCAAATCCGTGGCCGAATTTAGGCTGAACTCTGATTTCAATAAGCGCAGTAACCGTTTGGGAATTCGCCTTATTTTTATCAATCATTGCTCTGTATCCCTTAATAATTCCCGACTTTTCATAAAGACGGATTTGCTCTTCTGTTTCCTCTTCACTTTTACCGAGCATAACTGCAATTTCGCTGTTAGACAATCTCGGATTTTTTTCAATTATTTCCAATAATTTATCCATAATCTTTTCCTTATCTCAAATTTACTCAATAGTAATCAGCCTTGGCTGACGTTTTTCAAAAACTGTAACGCTGTCAAAACCTGCCGCTCGTGCGATATCAAGCCCCTGCTCAATGCCCTGGCAAACTCTGTTTGCATAATGAGAGTCAGATCCGACGGTAATATATCTGCCGCCGAGTTTTTTATATCTTTTAACAAATGAAATATTCGGAAGCGTATCCTTCATATCCATAAAAAGACCCGACGTATTGATTTCAAGTGCCTTATCATTTTTAATAAGTTCTTCAAATATAGCGTCACAAACATCTTGATATTTATTCATATCAACATTAATTTTTTCCCTTGCAACAATATATCTCAAGGGATAAGTAAGGTGGGCAAGAGAGTCAAATGCACCCCATTGGCAAAGTTCCAATAAGCCGTCAAAATACCTTGTCAACAGCTCATCGATATCATAATTCTTATAATCGAGGAAGAAAAAGTCCTCCATATTTTCAAGATTATGAAGCGAGCCTAAAACAAAATCATAATCGTATTTTTTTAGCAGAGCCTCTGTTTCTTTCTTTCTATATATGCCCTGTCCTATTTCGATACCCTTAAGTATTTCGATTTTATTGTTGTATTTATTTATGCAATCGTTCAAATCCTTAAGCTGAGGCGGGCAAAGCTCATCTACAACCATATCCTTGCCGTCTATATCGCAATGATCTGTAACAGCAAGCACCTTTGCTCCCTTTTCAATTGCCGCAAGGCAAAGAGCCTCAACGCTGTCGTTCCCGTCAAAAGAATGAATTGAATGAGTATGCACATCGACTATATTTTTATATTTCAATTTAATTGCCTCTCAAATATACAATATATATTAGCTTTTGATATAATAGAAAATAAAGATAAGTACTGAGAAAATTTCAAAACTTGAAAATTTAAAAAAATAAAATATATTTCTTATACTTTGTTGAAAAAAGTTTGCTACTCTGTTATAATTTTAAACAATACAAATATAAGTATAAAGCGGAGGTCGCATACATGAGAGCATTTATAACAGTTGTAGGTAAAGATACAGTAGGTATTCTTGCAAAGGTTTCATCAATTTGTGCAAAGCACGATATCAACATTACCGAAGTTTCACAAACAATTCTTGACGATATGTTTTGTATGATTATGCTTGCGGACATCAGCAAGAGCACAGTAGGCTTTGTTGATTTTTCGGAGGAGCTTACAAAATACGGCGAGGAAAATAATCTTTCAATTCACGCAATGCACGAAGATATTTTCAACTCAATGCACAGAATATAGGAGGTATTACTCTTGATTAATTCAAAAGAAATTCTTGAAACAATAAGAATGATTCAAGACGAATGCCTTGATATCAGAACAACGACAATGGGTATTTCGCTTCTTGACTGCGGCGATACCGATATTGACAAATCATGTCAAAAAATATATGACAAAATCTGCAAAAAGGCTGAGCATCTTGTATCAACCGGTGAGCAGATTGAAAAGGAATACGGTATTCCTATTATTAACAAAAGAGTCAGCGTTACTCCGATTGCAATTATGGCAGGCATCAGCGGCGGCGACCCTGTTAAATACGCTTTAGCACTTGAAAAAGCGGCGCAAACCATCGGTGTAAACTTTATCGGCGGATACTCTGCGCTCGTTCAAAAAGGCTTTGCGGCAGGCGATCTTGAGCTTATCAACTCTATTCCGAGAGCCTTAGCTGAAACACAGCATATCTGTTCATCTGTTAATATCGGCTCAACCAAAGCAGGTATTAATATGGACGCCGTTAAGATTATGGGTCAAAAGGTTAAAGAAGCTGCCGAGCTTACCAAAGATAACGATTGTATTGCGGCAGGCAAGCTTGTGGTATTTTGCAATGCTCCTGAGGATAATCCGTTTATGGCAGGTGCTTTCCACGGTGTCAGCGAACCTGATTGCGTAATCAACGTTGGTGTATCAGGTCCGGGTGTTGTAAGAAGTGCAGTTTCAAAGCATCCCGATTATTCAATTAATGAAATTGCAGAACTCATTAAAAAGACTGCGTTTAAAATTACACGTATGGGTCAGCTTGTAGGTGTTGAAGCATCAAGAAGGCTTGGCGTCGATTTCGGTATTGTTGACCTTTCGCTTGCTCCTACCCCGGCTGTCGGCGACTCTGTTGCTCACATTCTTGAGGAAATCGGCATTGAGCAGTGCGGCGGTGCAGGCACAACCGCTTGCCTTGCAATGCTTAATGATGCAGTTAAAAAAGGCGGCGTAATGGCATCGTCATCTGTCGGAGGTTTATCGGGTGCATTTATTCCGGTAAGTGAGGACGCAGGTATGATTAATGCTGCAAGAAGCGGTGCGCTCACTATTGAAAAGCTTGAGGCTATGACTGCTGTTTGCTCTGTCGGTCTTGATATGATAGTTATTCCGGGTGACACAACGCCTGAGGTTATCAGCGGTATTATTGCCGATGAAGCAGCAATCGGTATGGTAAACTGCAAAACAACTGCTGTAAGAGTTATTCCTGCTGTCGGCAAAAAAATCGGTGACGAGCTTGAATTCGGCGGCCTTTTGGGCAGCGGTCCTGTTATGAAAGTAAATACCAAATCACCTGCTCAATTCATCAACCGTGGCGGTAAAATTCCTGCTCCTATGCACAGCCTTAAAAACTAAAGAGGTGTAATTATGAATAACGAAATTATTGCGGCTATTACGGCAGGGGTTGAGGCTTACGAAGGCTCAAAAGCATTTGTCGTAACTAAAATTACCAGACCTGTTCAAATTGTTGATGTCATCTGTCGCAACCCTTGGTCAAAGGCAGAGGGTAAAAGCTTAATATCAATATTATAACAAAATATATCCCCGCTTGAATCTAATCAGGCGGGGATTTTTTAATTTTAAATTAAAGACTTTAATAAAAGATAACAAAAATAATTATTTAAAATCAATTCTGTAATCACTGTTTTTAAAAGAAAGGGATTTTAAGGTTGAATTATCGTTTTGAACAAGAACAAATTCGCCAAAGTTCGTTTTTCCCTCGTATTTTACTCCGCCGTCAATAATATGCTTTTGCGTCTCCTCATTTTCAAGCGCATTAATCACATCATAAATGATAATAGCCGTATTTCCCTTTTCAAAATTTTCACCTGAAATCTTTTTTGAATATTCATCATATTTAAAATTTACGGTGTTTCCGTCATATATCATAATAAGTCCCAAGGCATTAGTGTTTTTAACTTTAACCGAAACAATTTCCTCATTTTTACAAATTTCACATTCAAAAGAAAAATCCCCCGAAGTAACAACAGCATTTTGATTAAATGACTGCGGTATTTCGGGGGTATTAATTTTTATTGTGCACGAAGAAAAAGTGATAATAAACAAAGATACTAACAAAAGTGATATTATTTTTTTCAAGCAAATCCGCCCTTTATTCAAATTCGGACATCAAAGCTCCCAAAACATAAATCATATCGTCAACAGTCATTCCACGTTCGGAAATTTCCTGCTTTGCAATATCGCCGCATCTGCCGTGAATATAGACACCCGCTTTTGCCGCTTCAATAGGTTCTAAACCCTGCGCTAAAAACGAGCCTATTATACCTGAAAGCATATCTCCCGTGCCGCCCATTGCCATACCAGGGTTGCCGGTCATATTAAAGAACACGTCATTACCGTTTGTAACAACAGTGTTTGCACCCTTTAAAACAACAATCACATCATTTTCCTTAGCAAAAGCCTTGGCAACCTCAAGCCTATGAGAGCAAACATAATCAACACTTTCGCCTATAAGCCTTGCCATTTCGCCCGGATGAGGAGTAATAATAAGCGGAGCTTTTTTATCCTTTACTATATCTATGAAAGGAGCTATTGCATTTATTCCGTCGGCATCAAGAACTACCGGCACTTCGCTCGTTTTAATAATCTGGTCAACAACAACCTGAATATCGTCATTATTGCCCAATCCGCAACCGACAACTACGCTGTTTGCCCACTTTAAATCCTCAAATATATCACCAAGCGCACCGATTGATATAGTTTTCGCTTCATTTTCACAAAGCGGCTTAAAAATCGGCTGAGTTAA
>ERZ772805.1598-NODE-1598-length-17465-cov-4.609075_pt1 | contig 17465 bp, 10 predicted proteins | sample MGYA00511344_ERZ772805 | MGnify/ENA primary metagenome ERZ772805 (study PRJEB29015, sample SAMEA2737730) | human gut metagenome | biome: human gut; feature: human-associated habitat; material: faeces | place: China | collected 2012 ...
TAAACACCGGAAAGGTATATTTTACAAAGAATCCAATGGCAATTAATTATCCTCAGTGGATTGCTTTTGCGAAATACTCATATTCTCAGTTGAAGTGGATACTTATTGAAAAGCCCGAATTACGAGACACATATGTATCCGGTAAGATTAATGAAGAATTGAAAGAAGTTTACGATGAAGTGAACCGTACTTTTGATGAATTTGCAAAGGATAAAATTGTAATATACGGATAGTAATCTAAAACGAAGGTGAGTATTCCGGGCGATTTTGAAGGAAGAGTTGAGTGATGTGAAGAAAAGTACATACAAGATATTAACCAAGCTACCTGTATATGGGACATTTTTGAAATATTCTAAGAATGGTGAGGTTACGCTTTGCAGCCCATTGTTTTCGAATCGTTCGGAAGAGGAAATCAACGTTACTGATGTCTTTAAATTACTAGAAGAAAAGTATCCCGGAGAAGTAGTGACAAATCAGATATTTGCAGAAGAATATAGAAAAATAAAAAATCTTTCAATGCAGGGAAATAAGTATTCGGAGGATTTAGAAAGATGGGATACAAACCAGAATTGAATTTTATAACAGAGTTTACATGGCGTAGACTCATTGTTATACCTTTTGATGCAAAAATTAGTGCATCAAGTGATATAAAAAATTACTCTGACTATTATTCAAAATTGTCGGTTGCTCTTGATTTAACAAAAGCCGATGCTGTTAAAATGATAAATCAAACTAATCAAATGATGGAAAATTGTGATATTGATGCAATAATCGCAATCGGTTGCGTAATTAAAGGAGATACTCCGCATTTTGATTATGTTTGCATGGGAGCCACTCAAGGAATTACCGAGCTAAACGCAACTGGCGATATACCAGTAATTTACGGATTAATTACCACCAATACAATGGAGCAAGCAGAGGATCGTGCCGGTGGTAAGCTAGGTAACAAAGGAGACGAATGTGCAATTACTGCAATAAAAATGATTGATTTTGTTTGGAGTTTAAATAAATAGTTGTATCTTTGCACCGCAATTGAGAAACAAACCTCCTCAAGAGCAAAATAAAGGGCAAATACCAGAGTGGCCAAATGGGGCAGACTGTAAATCTGCTGGCTTACGCCTTCGGTGGTTCGAATCCATCTTTGCCCACAAAAAATTGCGGAAGTAGCTCAGTTGATAGAGCATTAGCCTTCCAAGCTGAGGGTCGCGGGTTTGAGCCCCGTCTTCCGCTCTCCAAAGAGAATCTGAGAAATTAGATTCTCTTTTTTTCTATTACTTTAGACCTTTAAGATTATGAAAGATTCTCCGACACAATCACACGTGCTTCAACTATCGCACCCTCCTATTCCTGTTGTCCGTATCGGAATCATAGGATTGGGCAATCGCGGATTGCTCACCCTGCAACGTTATCTGCAAATTGAAGGAATAGAAATCAACGCTCTTTGTGAAATCAGAGAAGGGAACCTGGCCAAAGCCCAACAACTACTAAAGGAAAACAATCGTCCCGGAGCCACCGGATACACCGGACCGGAAGGCTGGAAAAAGATGTGCGAGCATGATGAACTGGATATTGTTTTTATCTGCACCGACTGGCTAATGCATACAGCTATGGCAACCTTTGCCATGGAATGCAACAAACACGTAGCCATTGAGGTCCCGGCAGCCATGAGTGTGGAAGAATGCTGGCAACTGGTTGATACCGCCGAAAAGACAAGACGACACTGTATCATGCTGGAAAACTGTTGCTACGATCCATTTGCACTAACAACTCTCAATATGGCCCGCCAAGGAATACTCGGAACTATCATGCACGTGGAGGGAGCTTATATACACGACCTGCGTTCCATGTATTTTGCCGAAGAAAGCGAAGGAGGTTACCACAACCACTGGGGGAAAAGATATAGCATCGAACATACGGGTAATCCCTATCCCACTCACGGTCTGGGACCTGCCTGCCAGATACTTGACATTCACCGGGGCGATAAAATGGAATACCTCGTTTCAATGTCCACCCACCAAGCAGGCATGAGCGAATACGCCCGGAAAAAGTTCGGCAAAGACTCACCGGAAGCCAGACAGGAATATAAATTGGGAGATGTCAACACGACCCTGATCCATACCGCGAAGGGAAAAACAATCATGCTGCAATATGATGTATGCACGCCCCGGCCTTACAGCCGCCTGCAAACCGTATGCGGTACTCTTGGTTTTGCACAAAAATACCCCGTGCCTTGCATCGCACTGGAGCCCAACGGAGACACTCCTCTTGAAGGAAAAGCACTGGAAGAAGTATTATCCCGCTATAAACATCCTTTCAGCGCCACTATCGGCGAAGAAGCACATCGCAGAGGTTTGCCAAACGAAATGAACTACGTGATGGATTACCGACTGATATACTGTCTACGCAACGGTCTTCCTCTTGACATGGATGTATACGATGCCGCCGAATGGTCCTGCATCACAGAATTAAGCGAGAAGTCGGTATTGAATGGAAGCATACCGGTAGAGATACCGGATTTCACTCGGGGAGCATGGAAAACAAGATGAATAAAAGAAGATTCTTTTTCAAGAATTTCAAGGTAAGGTGAATATGCCGTTCTACGGCTTTTTCACCGATACCGCATCGAGCGGCAATCTCCCGATAAGTCATGTTCTCCTCCCTGCTCATCAAGAATATCTCACGTTGCCTTTTAGGTAACACGGCAATTAACCGGTCGATATATTCTTTTAAATCCTCAGCCACCATTTGGTCTTCCTGATTATACGGTTCTTCGTTCTCTATGGAACGTAGTATCGTCATTTTGAACATATCTTCGCGCATCCTGCTGCGGGCTTTATTAAAAATGATATTCCGGGTAATAACAAACAAAAAGCCCTCCACCTTCTTGTTGTTATCCAATAAGTGGCGTGCTTCCCAGAATTTCACAAAAACATCCTGCACGATTTCAGCAACAGTATCAGAAGAAGTTACATAAAGTTTGGTAAAATTGTAGACCTTCTGACAATAATAATCATACAATGCAGCAAAGGCTATATTATTGCCATTTTTCATTTGTTCTATCAACTCTTCTTCCTTCATATTGTATAAAATCTTGTGATAGACAAAAGTAATATTTTTACCGCGAATTACATCTATAAAATACATGAAAAATGCCATAGATTAACACAGTCTGTCATAGTTATCAGATATAACTGATAACTATAACAGTTTTGTACTAATCTATGGCAATATTCAGAACAGCAGTTAATTTCCTACCGGAATCTCCGTGCGTTTCCCTGCTGCCGATACAGCATAAAGTTTATAGCTACTATCCCAGTTGCCGGAAAGAGTGAACATATCGGTAGTAGAAGAGGTTGTTTCACCACTAGAAACAAAGACAAGTTTACCAGTCTGATCCTTCACCTCATAAGCCACTACATTCTGCCAATTCTTGATTGTAATGGTATTACCGCTTCGTGTTGCATTTGTTCCGGATATTACTTCAGGCTTGTTCTTATACAATTCCCATGTATTGTCCGAAATATATTCCAAAGCAATATTCTGCAATTTGTCATATCCCAGATTCTCTACTTTCTTTTTCAGTTCATCAACCATTTCTTCGGTAACTTTCAAAGTTTTCGTATCATAATCTTCAATCGACCTGTCCACAGGTGTCAGGAATCCCCATTTCTCGAAGAAATCAAGTAAATTCACCTGCGCCGCCACACAACAATTATAAACGAAATCCATTTGAATCTGTCCCTCACTCATGCCACCATAATCTTTTGTACGAGCATACTCGAAAACATCCGGATAGAAACCGCCACGGTCCGACTGCTGAAGAGGAGTCCGCCCAAGCACTTTACCGAAGTAAAGCTCCAGTTGCCAGAAAGGAACCAACTTGCAAAACACATCATCCGAATCATCGAGATTTTTAAAATCAGCATGAGAAGCTTTCGGAACAATAATACCATTCCATGCCTTTGAATATCTGTTACGGTAAACCGCTCCCATATCCTCGGTTTGTATCCGGGAGGGTTGCCCGAAAATTGTAGTCTGCACATACTCGGACATGATATTATTGGTCACCTCCGTCAGTCCTATCCACTTAACGCCCGGGCGGGTCTGGTTGCAATGCCCGATTTCGTGAGCAGGTCCCCAGCAACCGGTGGTTTTCAAGACATTAGGATCACACACATCCCCCATGGTTGACTGATTGTAAGCCGTATGATATGCAGTAGCGTACATAAAAGAGTGATACATGACATTCAGATATATCCTGTTCTTGAACATCTTGTCATATTTCTCCAATCCGAGAAGTTGCATTTCACTGTGAGCAATCTTATCATAAAGATCAATCAATTCATTACCGTTTGTGGAAACATATTTCCTAAAATCGTTAGTTTCAAATGTCAAGTGTGCATACTTGCCTACCACATCAAAATATTTGTCCGTAGCTTTCCCCAACAATTCGCTCCAACGTCCCTGATGTTCTTCTTTCTGCGAATCAAAATAGCCATTCACTGTACCCGAAGCAAAATGAATCTTAACAGGCTGCGCTGTTTCCGCATCCTCCAATGTTTTGGTATGATACATCACATATACGAGTCCTTTCCCTGTCATCGTCAGTTTATTAATACCGCGATATAACGGATACGTAACTCCTCCGAAACCGTCACCTCCCGGTACGTCCAGGTTTTGTACTTTCATTCCGATGTTCTGTCCATGTGTGTCGCCCACCATTACAACCAGCGTCTCCCCTTCTTTCACCGAGATACCTGTCGGATTGTCAAGAAGGCTGTACGGGTTTGTTTTGTGGGTTTCCGACTGAATATCCGGATTCGGGAACGCCTTATAGTCCTCCACACGGAAGTTTCTGTCATACTTATCCTTGAACATATAATAAGCCAGATTCTTAAAGAAAGGATACTTGCAGTTCTCAATATCCGCTTCCGTGATTCCCGCTTTCAAGTTACTACACGTTTCATCTTCAAAAAGAGTAGAATAATCAAATGCATTCAGATTCTTGGCATAGAACTCCATTTCGGCACAAGAAGCAAATCCTTGCCCGTCTCCTGCTCCGCTTTTCACGACAAAACGGAAAGACTTAGCCCGGACCGTATTATCAAAGGTTACTCTGGTAGCTGTTGCCGAACCCTCAAAATCCTTATCCAGCAACTTCGTAAATACACTCCCGTCTTCCGAATACTGTATTTCCACTTCTTTAAAATGACCGTTATATCCTGTGGAACGGGGATAATAAATCAGATAATCCACATCAGACGCTTCCGCAAAATTATAGGTCAGCGTAATAGGGAAATAATTCGCTCCGCCATTCGACCAGCTCGAATGATACAACGTTGTATAGTCACCGTCAAAAGACTTTTCAATAGCATCTTCTCCCTGATGAGAAGTATCGTGCCCACTCACCACTTTCACTTTGATGTCACCTTCGATGTCTTCTCCCGCACCTCCATTATATTCATTCAGGCCATGTTGTGAAACCAAGACCGAAGCAGAAACCGGGGAGTTTTCTTCCGAAGCACCTTCCGGTAAAACCTCAGTAAAGACTATGGCTCCCTCTCTCTTTTCATCCAACGTACTACTTTTCACTATATAAGTGTGGGTAGACGTCACCATTTCCGGCGCGCGGGATTTTGCCTTTTCAGTAATCCAATCAGGAAACCCGGCACTCACTTCCACATTGGTCGTGACATTAAAAGTAATCTCTTTACCAATGACTTCCACTTCAAACACGTTCGTATCAATCAGGATAGCAGCTTCATAGCCCAGTTGCCGAACTTTAACCGTCTTCTTCTGCCCTTCCGCCGTTATCGTAATGGTAGCTTCACGTACCAATCTTTCTTCACTTTCTTCTACGGAAACTTTCAAGATCTTTCCTGCCACAGAAAGCGTACACCAGTTTTTATCCGCTTTAGCCTCCCAAGTCGGAGCATTCGTTGAAACCGTTATATTTTGCGTTCCGGCTTCACTTTTGAAATCCACCACTTCCTTATTAACGGACAAATCGACCACTTCCAGTACTTCATCATCACTGGCACAAGAAAAAGCGACAGCCCCCTGTACAAGTACGAAGAAGATAATCAAGTATTTTTTTATATGACAATTTACCATTTATCAGATATATTATTATGTAACATCTATTATTCAAAACATCCAAATAAAAAAGGCGGAAATCTAATATTATTCTTAAAAAGAAATATTCATATTTCCGCCTTAGTTGTCAAAAAGACAAAATCTCCCCAATTATTTCAATGTCTGCATTCTACGCTCCTTACTAATCAGCTTCAGGATCGACAACGCTTGCATCAACCTCAAACAGTTTAAATTCCGCCATACTAAAAAAGACAGAACCTGTATTCGTATGATTCACCGAATAACGTATATAACGATAAGGTTTTGAATTATTTCCCATGACAGGCGATGTGTAGGGCGATGTACTCATCAACATGCCATTCTTAGCCTTTGTAAGATTCTCAATTAGTTCGAAGTTGACTCCGTCATTACTACCCATAATATCCACATCATCAGGAATATTATTGCCGTTACGCGCTACCGACTCATACTTGAAATAAGTAATCTCTTTCTTCGTATCTATCTGGAACCAGTGGGGAGCCGGAGGAACAGTCCCACTCCAGCTCGTATGGAAGTAAGAAGCGGTATTTCCGTCAATAAGGTTTGCGATAGGACCTTCCGATTTTTCCTGAGCATTCGTCGACAACTGGTCCACCGTCAACGCTATTTGTTTGGACTCACCAAAGACCACTTGTACCGGAGCCGGTTCCGAAACAGCCTTGATTGTCTGAACATTTCCCGCATCACCGGTTTCGCTATAAGACTGGACTTTAAATTCATATTCTCCAAACTTTTTACGTGTATCCGGAATCAACACACTATCCGCATAAACACTGGCCAATCTTACCACATCCTGTTCCAGCAAATAATCATAATAAGATACTTTTATATATCTGATTGTATTATCATCAGGTGTTGCCCAACGAAGCACAATGTAACCGGGCTTGTCTTGAGTGTCAGCACTCAAGTCGATCACATCAGAAGGGATAATAGGCTTTGTATCTTCGTCACTACAACTAGCGAATCCTATCAAAAGTAGAGTGACAGCCAATAGAAATATGTTTTTCTTCATAATAGTCATGCTAAAATTTAATTAATAATTAGGATTCTGTACCATATTAGGATTCTTGCTCACTTCTGCTGCCGGAATAGGTAACAAATACTGCCGCGGAGTATCAAAATTGCGCACATCAGGAAGAGTTTTCACAGTGGCAAACCCATTAATATCAGTAGCATCAATATTCATACCCTTCACCGGTACATTAAAGTATTTATCTCCCAGTTTCCAACGACGAATGTCCCAGAAGTTCTGCTGTTCCAGATAAAGTTCGATCATTCTTTCCTGTCTCACAATCTCTGTCAGTTTACCGTTCAGGCCACCATTTCCCTCATAACTGACAATCGGATTTTTTGCATTCTTCCAAGAATCCTTGACAGAAAGAAGTCCGGCACGTTCACGTATTCTATCCAGTTTTACCATACCTTTTTCAAGATACCCATCTTTATTATAAGCGATACATGCCTCCGCATAACTCAAATACAATTCCGCCAGACGAATAACCGGCCATGGGTAATCTTTAGAAGGTTCTTTTTGCGACTTGGAAGCAGCTACTCCCGGATGAACACCTTTTTTATTCAGGTATCCGGTTTTTGAGTAGTTATTGTTTCTACCTTGCTTGCCACAATTACCTTGTTCTGTAAAATCTGTCAACCATTTCTTTCCTTCTGCCCGCTCGGCTTTCGCTACATAAGCGTTCTCTTTAGACTCCGTCTGGCATTCATAATAGCCATTCTGAAATGCAATCCATGCATAAAAACGAGGTTCACGGTCAACATTCAGTTTTATAGTTTGTCCTTCCCCATAAGTAGCACCATCGGGGAACGGAACTACCGAGAACCGATTTTGATAATCAAACTCAGGATCTTCGTCAATCGGGAGTCCGTTTTTCGTATAAAAACGTTCCACCATAGTCAAAGTCGGTGCAACTCCATTCCACGAACCGTCACTTAAATAAGGCAAGGATTTAGGCTGCAAACCATACGCACCTGCTTTACGGGTCTCTGCAAACAATACTTCTTTGGAATTGTCTTTATCCATAAATGTAAAACGCAACGTACGCTGTGTTAGATCTTGAGGTTCGGGATAACCGCTCAAGTCCCCTTCTCTCATCTCATATAAACTATATCCGTTGGACTCAGCCAGATTAATAGCCTCAAGTGCAGCATCAGCAGCATTTTTCCACTTATTTTCATCATAAGAAAGAGGCATCAACGAACTACCATCCGTATTAACGAAGTCACTATAGTATTCTGTATTACCATTAAACAAAGGAGAAGCTGCATAAAGCAATAATCTGGCTTTAAGAGCTTTTGCAGCCACACTGGTTGCAAGTCCATATTCCGAACCGGTCCGGGTTGCAGGCAACCTTCTGGCAGCATCATCAAACATATCACAAGTCCACTGTACACACTCATCATAAGAGGTACGTCCCAATAAATTATCTTTGGGAGTATCCAAAACCGGCAATTCTTTCACCAAAACGACAGGACCATAGCATTTAATCAACAACATGTGAAAATAAGCAATCAGGAAATCAGCCTGAGCCACATAGCTGTCTATGGTTGCCTGGTCGATGCGGGGGACAGACGTAATATTCTTCTTTAACAGATAACACTGGCGAATACCCAGGAACAAATCGTTCCAGTAACTGATAATTAAGTTTCCCGAGGTATACACACCTTCAGCAAACTTTACGTAAGACTCTTGAGTAAAAGGGCTTATTATTTCATCTCCACTGAAGTCCAGACAAGTCTGTACCATATTAATCTGCGGTATATATCCATAACATGAATACAGGAATCTTTCTGCTGCTTTAGGACTGGAGAAGGCATCCTTATCGCTTGCTTTCTCCGCCGGTACCACATCCAAGAAATCACAGGAAACCATTGTAAATCCTGCAAACAATGCTAAAAACAGATATTTTATTATTTTTTTCATACTATGTAAATTTAATTATTGAAAGTCATTTGGAAACCAACATTAAAGACGCGTTGTGTCGGGTATTTCAAACCACTACCACCGCCTTGTTCCGGATCCCATAAATCAAACTTGGAGAATGTCAACAGGTTAGAACCGCTGATATAGAAACGCATTCTCTTAAATGTATACCCGAGCTCCATATTTTTCAGTTTCAAGAACGAACCGTCACGCATCCAATAATCGGAAGTACGGCCAGAGTTACCGGGATTCGTATTATTCAAACTTGTCTTACGGGTCAAACGCGGATATTTTGCATCCACATTCTGATTAGTCGGTGACCATCTGTCGTTTGCCACAAACTGCAACACATTACGCAGTGAATTGTCTCCGAAAGGATGGAATCCACTCATAAACAAAGAAGTTTTCGCTACTCCCTGGAAGAAGAAAGAGAAGTCCCAGTTCTTATATTTGAACGAAGGTCCGAAACCATATACGATTTCAGGAACAGTCGGATTTCCAATCCACGTCCAGTCGTCCACATCCACGATATCATCTCCATAACCATGCATATTTGAGACATTGAGATATTTAATATCACCGGCTCCCAATGTAGATCCCATTTGTTGATTGTAACGGTCTATTTCAGCCTCATCCAAGAACAATCCATTTGACAAATATCCCTGGCTCACATTAGCACTCTGACCCACTTTTGACTGAAAAGCATATTTAGGAGCTTCGTCATATTTAGTAATCTCATTGTGCGCATAAGTAAACGTTCCTTTAAAGTTCATATAGAAATCCTTGCTGAACGCCTTGTTGTAATCAATCGAAAGGTCGAGTCCCTGGTTTTTCATCTCGGCAAGATTACCGAACACATCAGTATTTCCGGTTCCCAAATATGTAGGAATAGTTCCTTTTTTCTGGAATATATCTCTACGGGTCTCACGGAAAATGTCAACAACAATGTTCAGGCTGTTCAATAATTGCAAGTCAATACCCAGATTGATCTTTTCTCCTACCTCCCAAGTGATGCTATTGTTTTCATAGCGGGTGTAAACAGGTCCGCTCAATCCATAGTTTTGGTCGATACCGGTAGTAAATCCCTTGCCGGACAAGTTAATTGTAGGCATATAAATAAATCTTTCGCCACCGATCTGGTCATTACCGACCAATCCCCATGAACCACGCAACTTCATGCTGGTGATGACTTTACGCAAAGGTTCAAAGAAACTTTCTTCACTGATATTATATCCCAGTGCTATGGAAGGGAAAAATCCCCAGCGATGTCCTTTCGCGAAATTCTCCGAACCGTTATATCCCATATTGACTTCCGCCATATATTTTCCATCGTATGCATACGAAAGGCGGCCTGCAAGACCTTGTTTACGTTTAGGCAGAGAATTGATAAGATTGTTACCCGGTACATTATTCACGAGTTCATCCTGATTATAAAGCAACATGGCATTTACATCATGTCTTCCGAACGTGCGGTTATAATCTACCATTGCTTCCAGATAAATCCGGCGATCTCCTGCCGTCTCGTTAGTACTATTCAAGTCAGTCGACACTTCATTACCGACTCTGTTTGTAGTATAGCTATATGAACCATCTTCATTCTGTTCATACGATCCCAACAGATATTTATTCCAGCCGGCGCTATATTTATTAATAGACTTCGACCAGTTTTTGAACGTACCCAACGCTTTGAAACGAAGCCCTTTAGTCAGGAAATCCAATTTCTGTTCAAATTCAAGAGCGGCGATAACCGTACTTTCAAACGTATCATTATATCCCGTAGTCAACTGAGCAACCGGGTTACCCTGATAAGCCGTAATCAAACGGTCCGTAGTACCCCATTTCACGTGATTGGTTGTTCCGTCCGGTTCATAGAAAACAGGTGCTTCAACCGGGCTTGAATTCATTGCATCTGCAAAAATATCATCAATTCCGCGGTTAGGCTCGCGCAAATCACGAAGTTGGACGTTCAATCTTACGGATAACTTTGATGATTTGCTGAGATATGCGTTGATATTATTCTGGAAGGCATAGCGCATCACATCAATATTATTGTTATAAGAGAAAAAGTCCTTAGAACGGTTCTTCAACATACCCGATTCGTGGTTGACCGAAATACTTGAGAAATAATCAATCTTCTTTCCACCGCCACGGATGTTAAAGTTAACTTTCTCATTGAAAGCTACATCGTTAAACATCTCATCATACCAATTCACATCGGGGAAAACATACGGATTGAGTTTCATACGTGTACCGTTAATCTTGTCCTGACTATACAAAACGTCCGGACTGCCGTCGTTCTTTACAGCCTCGTTGAACAGTTCCATATACGTAGCTCCGTCCACGAACTTAGGCGTCTTGGTCGGTTGGCTGATTTGTCCCTCTACGCGGAAATTTATAATCGGTTTATCCAGGTTTTGTCCGGACTTCGTAGTAACAATCATAACACCGTTTGCACCACGGGTTCCGTACATTGCCGTAGCGGTAGCATCCTTCAAAATGGAGAATCCGTCAATAACCTCGGGATCCAAAGCATTCAAATCAGCCGAAGATACCTGTACACCGTCGATGATAATCAGAGGAGACGTAGCCTCACTCAAGGTTGAGATTCCTCGAATCCAGAAATCCGACCCGTCTGCACCGGGACGACCTGTACGCTGAACAGCAACCACACCGGATAAACGTCCGGCAAATGAATTGGAAAGATTCGTTGAAGGGACTTTCAATTCCGCCGGACGGATAGCCTGCACCGAGCCTACCATACTCGCCTTCTTCTGTCCTGTTCCGTAAGCTGTCACCACAACCTCTTCAAGCGCCTGTGCATCTTCCGACAAATCAATAGCAAGTACTTTGCGGTTGCCTACTTTCACTTCCTTAGCTGTGTATCCCACATACGAAATTTTCAGAACATCCTGCGGACCTGCCTGAATCACAAACTTACCGTCGATGTCAGTGATAACTCCCGTTGTGGTACCTACAATAGCGACACTCGCCCCAATGACAGCCTCGCCCGTGCGTGCATCCGTCACGACACCCACAATTTCCGTTTTCTTAGCTTGTTGGGCCGATTCCGTTTTACTCACTTTCAGAACAACATCATTGCCTTGAATCAGATAAGTGATTCCCGTATTAGCAAATACTTCGTTCAATACCTTATCAATCGGACCCGAACAATTGATATTTTTCAATCGAATGTTTTTCAAATCCGCCGCATTGTAAAAGAAGACATAATTACTGTTTTTTTCAATGAGCATAATAGCTTCTTTGATTGTAATAGACTGCCCTTTCACCGTGATATGCCCCTGAGCTCCAAGGACCGTCAACGGATAAAAAAGCAAAACCAGCACGATATACTTGAAATATCGCACGCTACTGTGAAAACTGAGTGATTTTCTCATGCTTTAATTAATTTGATTAGACATATGGTTAATAAAAATGGACTAGTATAAAACGATCCGGTCATCCGTCTGCCGGATATTTAGATTCAGGCTGAAACAAATCTTATTCAGTACCTTGTCCAGAGGCTCATTATAATGAATACTGCCGCTGAATGAGGATTCATCCTTACGTACTCCCTGTAAGAGAATATCAGTATGGTACATCTGGCTTACGATCTGAATCAATTGAGCCAACGGGACATCCTTGAAATTATATCTCCCGTTTTCCCAACTGATATTAGCGATATTGTCAATTTGCGTTTGTGAATCAACCGAGTTGTAAATGAGTTTCTGCAAGGGGCGCATCACCGTTTTTTGTCGGGTAGACGGAACATTAAATTCAATCTTACCTTCAAACAGAGTTATCTCGCTACGGTGTGCGTCCTCTTGCTTTACCAAAAAACAAGTTCCCTTCACCTCAATAAATGCATCATTTATATATACCTGAAACGTATTTCCCTGATGTTTGCGTACTTCAAATAAGGAATTTCCTTCCAGCCACACTTTCCTGTCCCGGGCGAATGTTTTTGCATACCGAATCGAACTACCCGGCTGCATCCACACTTTTGTGCTATCAGGCAACACATATAATTGATTCTTTTCTGCGATTATTTTAATCGTTTTTTCTACTCCCATATCATCGTTTCCGGATAAAAACAGTAAACCGCCTATTACTAAGAGGATTACGACAGCAGCAGCCAGTGAGTGCCATAGTTCTATATGAACTAAAGTATCGGATTTGCCTTCACATCTACGTTGGACATTCTTCCATATCCTTTTTTTAACTTCCGACTTTATTGGGTCATCTTCAAACTGTTTCCATTGCTTTTTCATCTCGTTTTCTACCGAATTTCTTTTCAGTAGATTCTGTTTTTCTTCCGGCAATAACTGTTCAACCAGAAGTCTTCTTATTAATGTTTTTCTTTTATCTGTATTTGTTTCCATTTCAATTCTGTTCTTCAATAATTGGTGTTACATATATAAATACACCGCAGCCCGGCTTATCCCTACAAGAAAAAACGATTTTATTTGAAAAAAGATAAGATTTTCCTGTTTTTCCCTTTCTTCTCCTTCTTTTATCTCCGATTTGCTTTAGTTCATATAGAACTATGGTAAGCCCTCCAGTATATTCTAAGGCATATTCTCACTCATCCGTATAATAATCCGCCAAAAAGAACGCAAATACTAAAAAATCTTTTTTTTTCAGAGAATAGATAGGGATACTGGTTAATTAGTAGTATTTATGTAAGAAATAAACATCTAATAAACTACAAAACGCATGAAAAACCTCTTGCCATTGAAATCACTCTTATCATTTGCATTATTGGTTTGTTCTACCAACATTTCTGCAAATAAAATTATCTCGGTTTCTGATTTCGGTTTAAAGCCCGACAGCCGCATCAATGCCGTACCGTTTGTACAAAAAGCAATCAATGCCTGCAAACAACATCCCGGCTCCACGCTTGTCTTTCCCAAGGGGAGATATGACTTTTGGGCACAGCACGCCATTGAAAGAGATTATCACGAAACGAATACTTACGATGTCAATCCTAAAATCCTTGCCGTACTGCTGGATCAAGTCAACAACCTGACTATTGACGGCAACGGCTCGGAGTTTATCATGCACGGCCGTATGCAACCCTTCACCTTGGACCGCTGCCAAAACATCACCCTGAAAAACTTCTCCGTTGACTGGGAAATCCCTCTAACCGCCCAAGGCACCGTCACTCAATCCACCCCCGACTATATAGAAGTGGAAATCGACACCCGCCAATATCCTTACATCATAGAAAACAAACGGCTCACCTTTGTCGGCGAAGGTTGGAAAAGCGGGCTGTGGTCTATCATGCAGTTTGACCCTGAAACCCACTTCGTCCTGCCCAATACTGGCGACAACCTGGGATGGCGCCCTTATGATGCGACAGAGGTAAAACCCGGACTGGTACGCCTCGCCGATCCGAAAAGGGAAGCCAACAAACGTTTCCCCGCACCGGGCACTATCCTCGTGTTGAGACATAGTACCCGTGACCATGCCGGTATCTTCATCTACCACAGCACGGACACCAAACTGGAGAATCTGAAGTTATTCCATACCTGCGGATTAGGAATCCTGTCACAATACAGCAAAAATATCGCATTCAACGATGTCCACATCATCCCCAATGCCGCAAAAGGACGTGTATTAAGCGGACACGACGACGGCTTCCATTTTATGGGATGCAGCGGGCTGCTCAAAATAGAAAATTGCAGCTGGGCCGGATTAATGGATGACCCGATCAATATCCACGGAACTTGCTCACGCATCATGGAAGTTCTCTCCCCCACCCGTATCAAATGTAAATTCATGCAGGACATGAGCGAAGGTATGGAATGGGGACGCCCGGACGAAATGATCGGATTCATTGAACACAATACAATGCGCACCGTAGCAACCGGAAAAATGAATAAGTTTGAAGCGCTCAACAAGGCCGAATTTATCATTGAGCTATCCGCCCCGCTCCCTGCCGGAGTAGAGGCCGGATACGTGATAGAAAACCTGACTTGCACACCGGATGCGGAAATACGCAACTGTCATTTCGGAAGTTGCCGTGCACGCGGCTTACTAGTATCAACTCCGGGAAAGGTCGTTATCGAGAATAACATATTCGAATCAAGCGGTTCCGCTATTTTAATTGCCGGAGACGCCAATGCCTGGTATGAATCAGGGGCCGTAAAAGATGTACTTATCCGTAATAATGATTTTCGTTATCCTTGCAACTCTTCAATTTACCAATTCTGCGAGGCTGTGATTAGTATCGACCCGGAAATACCGACACCGGAACAGAAATATCCCTACCACCGCAATATCCGTATTGTGGATAACACCTTTCATCTTTTCGACTACCCGATCCTCTTTGCCCGCTCGGTAGACGGACTGACTTTCTCCGACAACACGCTGATACGTGACACGACTTACCAACCTTATCATTACCGCAAGGAAGGTATCACGCTGGAAGCCTGCAAATCGGTAGTCATCTCTAATAATAAGATCGAAGGGGATGTGCTAGGGAGAACCGTTAAATTCGACAGGATGAAATCGTCGGATATAAAGATTAGCAAGAATCCTTTTTTCCGAAAATTGAAATAATAAGTTCTGCTACAAAAAAGTTTTTAGGTTCTTCTTCAAATTTGGTGGTAATTTAACCAGTCGGTGGTATCTCCATTCCCTCCTTCGGGAAGGAGGGGTGGCTGAAAGCCGGGGTGGTAGGTGGACACACAATGCTGATAATAACCGACTTACGCATTCACCTACCACCTCCCCCTACGGGGACTCCTCCTTCCCGAAGGAGGAGAATGGAGAATACTATCGATTATCAAATTATTATTTTCCTAATTAAGTTTACCACCAAATTTGAAGAAGAACCAGTTTTTATCGATTTAACTCTCATGCCCTCACTAATAGTCTACATTCCTTTATTCATCAGGAATGTAGCTATGAGGGTAACTACAAGAAGTAGCCTGAGGGTAAACAGTTACCTTCAGACCGTATTCTCTGGAGAATTCCCTATACATTTGTTACTAAAAGCATACGGGATTAAAACATGAAGCAATAAGGAAGCAGAGAGGTTTACCTTCATTAGCTTGTTTGTCAACCTTCGTTAGCTTATCAGCTAATCCCGGTAAACGGAGAGGCTAACATTGGTTAGCTGTTGAAGGACAAAGAAGACAAACATAAGTAATCTATATCGTTATTATGATAGACCTTATAGCGTTTCATAAGATATATCAGTGTTTACCGGCTGTATTATGTTGCCGGATAAGCTGTATATAAAGAGATTTATGAGGGTAACTTTTTACTCTCAGGCTGTTCCTTGTAGCAACTCTCATAGCTGCAACCCTGATGAATAAAGGGATGTAGACTATTAATGAGAGTATGAAGGTAAAATTGATAAAAACTTTTTTCTGGAGTCATCTAAAAATTAGAAGTTGAGACTACCGATGGACCTCAGGAATATAATCGTGTAACACTTCATCTACCCCATAAATACTATAAACATCGGAAGATTATCTCTAAGGAATTTCAACGCCATAGTTATCTGCCGCTCTATCGCTTTCTCGGAAACTGCACATCGTTCCGCTATTTCTTTATTAGTCAAATGTTGTTCCCGGCTCATTTTGAAGATCCGCCGCCGTTGAGGAGGAAGCTGTTCAATCAACTTATCAATATAGCTTTTTAAATCGGCCGCATCCAACTCATCTTCTATATCGTATGAATTTTCAAGACCTCGCAGGGCGGTCATTTTAAAATTCAACTCATAAAAATGCCGGCGCGAATAATTAAAGATAATGTTACGGGTAATAATAAAGAGGAAACCGTCAAAGTTCTTGGTTTCATCAAACATTTCCCTTGATTCCCAAACTTTAACAAAAACATCTTGTACCACTTCAGAAACCTCGAAAGACGAAGTTATATAAAGCTGCGCAAAGTTATAGACTTTCAGCCAATAACAGTCATATAGACGCTCAAATGCAATTGTATTTCCAGCCTTTACCTCGGTTAATATCTCTGTTTCATCCATATTGTACAAAAACTATACAAATATAAAAGAAAAATAGATAAACTTCTATATTATTTGAAAAAATCATGCAAAAACAGGTCTTTTTATTCAAATATCTAAAGATTTTACTTCCGAAAGAAAGAGTGCGGAATAACGGAAAAATCTGTTAACCAGAATATTCTTTCATCATCCCGCACCCTGCACTATTGAAAACTTTTTTAATTCATCGTCACTTCCGTACGATCTCCTGTTGCCGACACAGCATACAATTTAAACCCTTCTTTCCAGCTGAGAGGCAAAATAAACGTATGTGTAGAAGATGGAGTGGTTTCACCACTGCAAACAAAAATCAACTTTCCATCTGCATCCTTTACTTCATAAGCCACTACATTTTTCCATCCTTGGATAGTTATCGCTTCA
>ERZ772805.1599-NODE-1599-length-17457-cov-3.086714_pt1 | contig 17457 bp, 7 predicted proteins | sample MGYA00511344_ERZ772805 | MGnify/ENA primary metagenome ERZ772805 (study PRJEB29015, sample SAMEA2737730) | human gut metagenome | biome: human gut; feature: human-associated habitat; material: faeces | place: China | collected 2012 ...
GCCTCGCCCGCGTCATTGTGTATGGCTGCCTTCGTTACCAGAAATATTTTGCTTCGAGCGCCTGCATTTCGGGGTATTTTTCGTCGGTGTCCCCGTACTGCCGTTTCAGTTCCAGCAGTTTCGTCTTGAGTTTGCGGATCAGGCGTTCATTGCCCTTTTCGTGGTAGATGTTGTGCATCTGCGCAGGGTCTTTCTTCAGGTCGTAAAGCTCCCAGTCGGGCGTGTAGTCCAGCTCTTCGGTCCCTGTCATGCCCAGCGCCCTGCCGTAGTAGAACGTCAGCACGTAGCGTTCGGTGCGGATGCCGTAGTTGGCGACCGTGTGGTGGTGCACATCCCCGTTCATCCAATACCGGTAGTACATCGCGTCGCGCCAGTTCCCGGGGGCCTTGCCGCTGCGGAGGATCGGGCGGAAACTCTCGCCCTGCATGTACTCGGGGCGTTCGATGCCGGCAAAGTCGAGCAGCGTGGGCGCGAAGTCGGCGTTGATGACGATGCTTCCGTTGGACGTTCCGGCCTTGATCTCTTTCGGATAACGGACCAGAAGCGGCATGCGGAGGCTCTCTTCGAGCATGTAGCGCTTGTCGAACCAGCCGTGTTCGCCGAGGAAGAAGCCCTGGTCGGAGGTGTAGACGACGATGGTGTTCTCCGCAAGCCCGTTCGCGTCGAGGTAGTCGAGGATGCGGCCCACGTTCTCGTCGATGCCCGCGATGCAGCGCAGGTACTGCTTCATGTAGAGCTGGTAGGCCCGATGACGGAATTCGTCGCGCGTGAGGTTTTCGGGCAGTTTGCACTTCAGATCGCGCTCGTTCATGTTCTCCAGGCTCATGGTCTGGATCCGGGCGTATTCCGCCTTGCCTTCGTACGTGTCGAGCAGGTTTTCCGGTTCGGGGAGCCGGATATCGTCGTAAAGCGTTTCGAACCGGGGCGCGTATTCCCACGAACGGTGCGGCGCCTTGTAGTGGCACATGACCATGAAGGGCTTTCCGGGGTCGCGGCGGTCGAGCCAGCCGAGCACCTGATCGGTGATTACGTCGGTCGAGTGGCCCTCGTAGACCGTGGCCTTCGTGCGGTCGAAGGGGCAGGTCTGCCCCCTGCGGTCTTCGGCCGAGATCAGCCGCGGGTTGAAGTAGCGCCCCTGGTCGGGCATGACGTTGTAATAGTCGAATCCGGCCGGTTCGTTCTTGAGATGCCATTTGCCGACGACGGCCGTCTGGTAGCCGCTGCGCTGCAACTCCTTGGCGAAGTTGTCCTGCTCGGGCAAAAGTCCGTCGTTGAGCGTGTAGATGCCGTTCAGCTGGCTGTATTGCCCCGTCAGGATGCAGCCGCGGCTGGGGGCGCTGATCGAGTTGGTCACGCAGCAGCGGTCCATGCGGATTCCCTCGCGGCCGATGCGGTCGATGTTGGGCGTGGACATGACCTTCGAGAGGATGCCTCCGTAGGCGCTGACCGCCTGCGCCGAATGGTCGTCGGACATGATGTAGACGATGTTGGGGCGCTGCTCCTGCCCTGCGGCGTGGTGCGCGCAGAGCAGGGTGAGCGGCAGGGACAGGACCATCTGGATTTTGTTCATGGCGGGGTGGTTTTACGTTTTAGGAATCGTTATTCTTCGCAGAAGACGGCGAAGTCGAACAGCGGCTTGACGCCTTTCACGGGGAGAACTTTGACGGTGATTTCGTTGAGGCCCTTTTTGAGGATACCGGCCTCGTCGGGATAGATTTCGAAGACTCCGTACGAAGGCTCGTAGTTCTGTCCGCCGACCTTGGTCCGCCGGAACAGTCGGCCGTTGATGCGGATTTCGTAGTCGCTCATGCCGAATACGCCGATGCAGTGGCTCCTGGAAGGGTCGTCCACCGTGAAGGTGTTGCTCACGGTCACGGGGAGTTCTCTCCGGGCGGCGACCCCGACGAACGGATTCTCCGCGCCCGCGGGCAGCGTCAGGAGCGTTCCGTCGCCCGCCGTCCATTGCCCGCCCCAGTCGAGGAGGGTTTCGACCGCCAGCTTTTCGTAAAGCGGGGTGTTCATCGCGCGCATCTTTTCGGCTGGAATCTTCGATACCTTCCGGTCGTAGGTCATCCAGCCGTTGAGTTCGTGTTCGACGTCGGTGATCTGGGTGTAGACGACTCCGGTGCAGGCTCCGATCGCGCGCAGCCAGCGCAGCGTGCGCATGTACTTGCCGTAGGCCTCCTCGAACTCCCCGGATGTGGCGTACGTGTGGCGTCCGGCTTCGGTCGTGAAACTGAAATCGGATTTAGGCGTGAAGGTGTCGTGGCTTTTCTGCCGGGGAGGGTTGGTCTCGGAGTACCACGTGTGTCCGGGGACGGCGAGGTTCACGCCGCCGGCCTCGCCCAGGACGGCGGCCCTCGTACGGCCGAGTTTCCAGTCGGGCACGGTGCGGGGATAGAACGTGTAGTCGTGCATGTCCACGGTGTTGCCGGCGGGTGCGTCGAACCACCCGCTGGTGCAGGTCACGATGCGCGAGGGATCGTAGGACGCAATCCACTGGGTGTGCTTCTCGGTGTCGTGCTGGCCCCAGGCTTCGTTGAACACCACCCACAGTACGACCGAGGGGTGGTTATAGAGCCAGTCGACCATGTTTTTGAACTCCGCGGCCCACTGCCCGGAGGCCGCTTCGGTTACGGTCTGTCCGTATTTGGGCATGCAGATCATGTCCTGCCAGACGAGGATTCCGAGACGGTCGGCATGGTAGTACCAGCGGTCGGGATGCGTCTTGATGTGCACCCGGATCATGTTGGCGCCGATCTGCTTGAGGTATTCGAGGTCGAATGCGGCCGCCTCGTCGCCCGGAGGGGTGAGCACGCCGTCGGGCCAGTAGCCCTGGTCGAGGGGTCCGTACTGGAAAATCTCCCGGCCGTTGAGGTAGACCAGCGGCTGCCCGGCGTCGTCGGGCCGGACCTCGATCTTCCGCATGCCGAAGTAACTCTTCACCTTGTCCAGCGTTCTGCCGCCCTCGGTCAGCCTCATTTCGAGGTCGTACAGGTGGGGGCTGTCGGGCGACCAGGGTTTGAATCCGGGCAGCGGGATGACGGCGGTGTCGTCCGTCGTTTCGGCCCTGGCCACGACACGGCCGTTGTCCAGGATCTCGACGGATACATGTTGTCCGGCGGGTTTGGCGAACTCCACCTTCACCGCCGCGTCGTCGTACTGCGGGGTGATCTTGACCCGCTCGATGGCTTTCCGGGGAACGCCTTCGAGCCATACGGTCTGCCAGATGCCGCCCGTGGGCTGGTAGCGGAAACCCTGCCTGTGCTCGGGCATGATCTGCTTGCCGATGGCCTGCGCCTGCTGTTCGGTGGCGTCCCAGACGCACACGTTGAGCACGTTGCCCGATTTGCGGACGTAGTCCGTGATGTCGAACGAGAACGGGTCGTAGCCTCCGCGGTGCTGCCCGATGCGCCTGCCGTTCACGTAGACGCTCGTCTCCCAGTCCGAGGCCTGGAAATGCAGCACGACGCGTTTGTCCTTCCAGTCGCGCGGCACGTCGAACCGGCGTTCGTACCACAGCACCTCCTGCGGGCGGAGGATGTGTCTCACGCCCGAAAGAGGCGCGTCGATCGAGAAGGGGACCAGAATCTCTCCCGTCCAGGCGGTCGGAATGGGGCGTGTCGTCCAGCTTTCGGCCTCGGTGAGGCCCTGCACGGCCTCGAAATCGCAGCTTTCGACCGTGTAGTTCCATTTTCCGTTGAGGTTGACCCAGCTTTCCCGTTCGAATTGCGGGCGGGGATACTCCGGCAGGGGCAGTTCGCGGCTGACGGATCGGGTGAAGGGCGTCTCCATCGTCATCGGTTTCTCCGCCCGGGCACACCAGGCGACGCAGAGCGCGGAAAGCAGGGTAAGGGCTGACAGTCTGATTCTCATTTTTATCGGTCTTGTTTTAGCGTTTGTCGGTTTGCACGGGCGGCTGGCAGGGAACGGCTCCCCATTTGCGGTAATGGTCGGTCAGGGCGCGGTGCAGGTCGCGGTAGGCAGGCCCTTTCAGTTCGAGCGGGCTGGCTTCGAGCGGGTCGCTGACGAGGTCGAACAGCTGGGCCTGCTCGAAGGGCATGTTCTGCAGGAACTTGTGATTCCGGTATCGGGCTGCGCTCTGGGTTTTTCCGCAGAAGTTCGGCCCGCCCTCGTTGCGGAGCCAGAATATGTAGCGGTCCGCGGTGTCCTGCTCTTCGCCTTTGAGCGAGGCGAGGACGGAGATGCCGTCGATTGGGTGGCCGACGGGTATGTTCAGCATGTCGCAGAACGTGGGGAGGAAGTCCATCAGCATGATGAAATCGTCGTTCCGGCGGCCGCCTTCGCAGACGCCCGGCAGCCGGACGGCGCACGGAACCCGGAGCCCGCCTTCGAACATGTCGCCCTTGGCGCCGCGCGCCGGGCCGTTGTTGGCCATTGCGCCGCGGTCCCCGCCGTTGTCCGAGGCGAATACGACGAGTGTGTTTTCAAACTGTCCACTCTTGCGCAGCGCCTCCATCACGCGCCCCACGTTGTAGTCCATGTGTTCGATCAGGGCGACGAGCTTGGCGCGTTTCTCCGGCAGCGAGGGGTCCCGTTCGGTAACCCGTTCGAGCCATTCCGCGGGCGGTTGCAGCGGAGTGTGCGGGGCGTTGAAAGCCAGGTAGAGGAAGAACGGGGCGTCGTTGGCGGCCTGCCGGGTGATGTATTCCGCGCCCCACGTCGCGAAGAGGTCCGTCGCATGCCCTTCGGGGTCGATCTCCCGGTCGTTCAGGAACATGTAGTTGTGCCCTTCGCGCCGGTGGGTGTTGTAGTCGTCCATCATGTCGCCCAGGAAGCCCTGGAAATGGTCGAATCCCCGCTCGTTGGGCAGGTTGGGGCTTTCGAGTCCCAGATGCCATTTGCCGACGAGGGCGGTTTGGTAGCCGGCGCGCTTGAGCATCTGCGGCATGGTCACGGCCGACGGCGAAAGGTAGCCCCAGCTTTGCCGGGGCTGTGTCCGGATCACGCCCGGCACACCCACCATGGCGGGGAAGCGTCCCGTCATCAGGGCTGCGCGCGAAGGGGAGGAGACGTTGGAGTTCGCATAGAAGTTGTCACACCGTACGCCCGTTTCGAAGATCGCGTCGATGTTCGGCGTCCGGAGGTCCGCGGCATACTGGCAGGAGAGGTCGCCCCAGCCCAGGTCGTCGACCAGGATGAACAGGATGTTGGGTTTGGACTTGGTGGCTCCGGCCGAAGCGGACGCCGTCCCGTGGGCGGCCGTCGCGCCTGCCGCGAGCAGCAGAAGGTTCTTGGGTTTCATTATTTAGGTGCTCGTTGGTTTCCTGCTTCGCGGTCCGTTTCTTGGGGAGCGGACTGCGAAACAAAGGTAGTGAAAGGAGCGGGCGGTCAGGAGCACTTTTTGTTCAAAAACAGTCGACATGCATCCCATATTCCTGGTGCGGGGTTATTTTCCGTCCTGGTTCTGCCGGATGAAATCCTTCGGGCGCATGCCGAACTGCTTCGTGAAGCACTTGGCGAACCACGACATGCTGCTGAAGCCGGTCAGGTAGCAGACCTCGCTGATCCGGTATTCGCCGCTGCGGAGCAGCTGCGCGGCCGTTTTCAGCCGCACCAGCTGGATGTATTCGTTGGGCGATACGCCCGTCAGCCCTTTCAGCTTCCGTTGCAGGCTGGAGCGGCTCAAGGCCATCTTCTCGACGAGCAGGTCCACGGAGAGCGTCTCGCAGGTGAGGTTCTCGCGGACGATGCCCGTCAGCTTGTCCAGCCACTGCCGGTCGTTGCGGCCCATGTCATCCTTCTCGTACTGGAATCCGGGCCGTGACGCGAAGTGGCGGAAAGCCCGTTTCCGGTTTTCGAGCAGGCTCTCCACCGTCGCCTTGACGTAGCCCAGCGAGAAGGGTTTTTCGATGTAGACGTCGGCCCCGTATTCCAGCCCCCGGATCTTCGAGTCCACGGAGTCGACCACCGAGAGCAGGATGAACGGGATGTGGCACAGCATTTCGTCGTTGCGGACCTTCATCAGCAGGTCGAAACCGTCCATTTCGGGCATCAGGGCGTCGCTGATGATCAGGTCGCACGCCTGTTTTTCGAGGATGGCGAGGGCCTCGGCGCCGTTTTTCGCCGAAAGGACGCCGTAGGTGTCCTCGAAATTCTTGACCAGGAACTCCCGCAGGTCTGGGGTGTCCTCCACGATCATGATGCGGAAGGGCTTCGCTTCCGGCTGCCGGTCTTCCGGGTTGTCGGCCGTCTCTTCGGCCGGTTCGGAGGCGCGAATCTCCCCCCCCCTTGCCGATTCCCCGGAATCCGGGATCTCCACCGTAAGTTCGCAGCCCTCGACGGTGTGCCGGTCGACGTACACCCGGCCGTTGTGCTTCTCGACGAGGAGTTTCACCAGGCTCAAACCGATTCCGAAGCCCTTGCCCGAATCGGGGTTCTTCTGGTAGAAGAGGTCGAACACCTTTTCCCGGATACGGGGCGGGATGCCGTCCCCGTCGTCCCGGACCGAGAGCCGGAGCGTCCGTCCCCGGTCGTCGTCCAGGATGCGGAGGACGACCTCGACCGTCGAACGGGCGTATTTCAGGGCGTTGGCGAGCAGGTTGCTCAAGATCTTGGTGAAGGCCTCGCCGTCGGCATAGAACAGGACGTGCGCATCGGGGCAGTCCGTGCGGATGGCGATCTTTTCGGTCGAGTTGCGGAATCGTGCGACGGTCTCCTCGACCAGCAGGCTGACGTCGATTTCGCGGCGGCTCAACCGGAACCCCTCGTTGTCCACCTTCCGGAAATCGAGCAGCTGGCGGATGAGTTCGAGCAGCCGGTCGACGTTCCGTTTCATGATGTCGAGGTTGGCGGTCACGTCGCTGTTCCATTTTCCGGTTTCGATGATTCGTTCGAGCGGGGACTTGATCAGCGTGACCGGCGTCTTGATCTCGTGGGCCACTTGGGTGAAGAACGCCATCTTGGCCTGGATCAGCTCCTTTTCCTTCTTTTCGCCCTGCCGCCGGAGAATGATCCGGACCCCGCCGACGATCAGCAGCACGACCAGCAGGAAATAGACGCCCTTGGCGACGGGGCTGAGAAAGGGATGGGGCTGTACACTGATCTCCAGGCTGCGGGTCGCATCGCTCCAGTAGCCGTCGTTGTTGCAGCCCCGCACCCGGAAGACGTAGCGGCCAGCGGGCAGTTTCATGAACGACACGGAGTGCTGGTCGGTGTAGACCCAGTCGCTGTTGAAACCTTCCAGTTTCCACGCATAGCGGTTCTGCCCCGGGGCCACGTAGCTCAAACACTCGAAATTGATGTCGAAGGAGATCGTTTTGCTGGAGATGCGCAGGTTCCCGTCGGGGGCGGTCTGCCGTTCCGAACCGACCGAGAAGCTGTCGGCCCGGTGCATGCAGACCGACGAAATGACGATCTCCGGCCGGACCTTGTTGACCGAGATGTTGAACGGCGAGAAGATGTTGAAGCCGTTTATTCCCCCGAAGAAGAACGTTCCGTCCCCGGTCTTGTGCGACGACCGGAAATTGAACTGGTTGCTCTGGAGCCCGTCTTCGGTCGTATAGCGTACGCAGGTGCGCAACTGGGGGTTGTATTTGAGGATGCCCTGGTTGGAGGAGAGCCACAGGTTGCCCGCGCTGTCGTCCAGCACGCCGTAGTAGATGCCGTTCGGCAGGTTGTCGTCGGCTCCGAAGTTCTCGAAACCGTCCGTCGCGGGATCGTAGCGGCAGATTCCGGCGCTTTCGCCGCAGAACCAGATCTGCCCTCCGGTGTCGACGTAGACCCGAATGTACCTGTCGTCGGCGGGCGAACGGGGGTCGAGTTCGTCGTGACGGTAGTTTTTCCAGCTCCTGTCGCCGGGCGAATAACGGTATATCCCGCTCACCTTGCTGGCCACCCAGATGTTGCCTCCGGCGTCCTCGGCGATGTCGTAGATGAACCGGCCTTCGGTGATCTCCACCCGGGAGAACCGTCCCCGGCGTTTGTCGAAGGTGCACATGCCGGACATCGTTCCGACGTAGATCGTCCCGTCGCTTGCCCGGAAGATGGCGTAGACATAGTCGTTGCACAGGGAGGCGGAATCCCCGGGGATGTTCCGGTAGTTGACGACCTTCCCGGTCCGGAGGTTCATCCGGTCCAGCCCCTGCGAGAAGGTTCCGATCAGCAGGTCGTCCCCGTCCGTGCAGAGGGCATGCAGGTTGTTGTGGCTGCGGGCGGTGTGGTTGGTGAACTTCCGGTTGCGGACGTCGAAATGGTTCAGACCTCCGTTTTCGGTCGCGATCCAGAGGTTTCCCCGGCCGTCGTCGCAGAACTGGCTCACGGCGTTGCCGTCGAGCGACTCCGGGTGGCCGTCGTCGTAGTACCACAAAATCTCGTCCTGCCGGGGCGAGAGGTAGTTCACGCCGCAGAAATAGGTCCCGATCCAGACGCCGCCCTCGCGGTCACGGAAACACCGGTAGATGCTCTCGTCGGCGAGGTCGTCTCCGGAGACCGACCAGACGCCGTTCTTGCGGCTGAAGAAGAAAAGGCCGCTGTCCGAACCGATCATGTAGCGGTTCATGTCCCGCCGGAAAATCGTGTGGATACGCGTGACGGAGAGTTTCTTTCCCTCGGCGTCGAAGGCGGGAAATTCGGTGAACCTGCCCGTGTAGACGTCGAATTCGCCGAGGTAGCCGTTCTGCATGCCGATCAGCAGTTTGCCCTCCTCGGCCTCGACGACGGCCGTGATCTCGTTGTCACCCAGCAGGGAGCTTTCCGGCTTGGGCTTCGCGTTCCGGCCGAAGCGGTCCGTCTTGCGGTGGTAGCGGTACAGCCCGGCGGTCGTTCCGACCCAGATTTCGCCGCCGCTGTCCTCGAAGATGGTTCGGATCCCGCGGCACGCGCTGCCATCGCCCTCCTCCAGCTCGTAGCGGAAGAGGCGGCCGATGCGCTCGTCCCAGCGGAACAGCCCGTCGTCGGTTCCGATCCACAGGTCGCCCAGCGGGTCGTACAGCAGGCTGATGCAGTTTTCGATGCCCTTCCCTTCGCTGTTTCGGGCGTCGAACCGCGTGAGGCTCTCGTCCCGCGGGTCGAAAAGCATGAGGGCTTCGGTGCACCCCAGCCAGATGCGGATTCCGTCCGAGTGGGGGCGGATGACGTCGATGTTGAGGTGCTCGCCGGAGAATGACGAGCCGAAAACGTCGAAGCGGTAGCCGTTGAAGCGGTTGAACCCGTCCTTCGTGGCGAACCACATGTAGCCTCGGCTGTCCTGGCAGATGTCCTTCACGCTGTTGTCGGACAGCCCGCTTCTTGCGTCGTACCGCCGGTAGGGATTGATCGCCGACCCGGGAAGGGCTGTCGCCAGGAGCAGGACCAGGGCCGCTATGTAGGTTTTCGTCATCGGAAAAGCGTCGGATTGATGGCACAAGATACCGAAAAATATCCGGTTTCGGGAATTCCGGGCCGTCTTCCGCGTCAGCGTGAGGGCGGGACTTCGGCGGAAAAATCGGCGGCCTCTCCGGTGAGTTCCGCCATCCGGAGCAGCGTGAGGCGTAGGTGCAGTTGACCCAGAAACCCCGTATCCGGTTCTTGGCGCCTTCGCGTACGTCGAGCGACGTGGGGATCAGCCCGTCCAGCGCATTCTGGACCACGGTGAGGTTGTCCGCCAGCGCTTTGGCCTTGGCGAAAGCCAACCGGTCGCCCGTCGCCTCGAAGAGGTCCAGCAGGGCGTTCGCCACCACGCACGTGCTGTTGTCGACCGGAACCCGGTAGCCGTACTGTTCGTAGACGCAGGGCGTGCAGAGCGTCCGGACGCCGTCGTCGTCGGGCAGCACGTCCCAGCAGACGAACTGGTCCTCGCTGAAACGGATCAGGTCGACGGCGTCGGCCAGCTCCGCGGCCGTGCGTCCGGGCTTTTTGAGCAGCCACGAGGCGTAGGGCGCCGAAGCGCAGTTGGTGAGGTTCTGGTAGGGCTGCTGCCCGAGAACGGTCATATCCTCGAACTGCCCGGTCATATCGAAGCTTTCGAGGGCGTTGCCGTGCATCCACTCCGCGGCCCGGGCGAGGCAGTCGCGGTAGCGGGTGACGCCGTACCAGTCCTCAAGTCGTCCGAAATACTCCATGACCGGCGTGAGCATCGCCTTGCAGCCGTTGACCGGCTCCCCGGTCTCGAAATCGACCTTGATCGGGAACGAGCCGTCGGCGTGCTGCAGCCTGGAGTAGGTCTCCGCGATGGCCAGCGCCCGGTCGTAGTAGATCCGGTCGCCCGTCGCGTCGTAGAGGTCGAGGAAGGCGTTTCCGGCGGCGCAGGCCTCCATGGTCATCGTCTTGCCGCGGTTTTCGGCCCGCGACGAGGAGATCAGGTCGGAGTAGTAGGTCGGCGGGAAGAAGGCCAGCGGAGCGCCTTCGGGACGGCTCTGCTCCATCAGGAAGCGGGCCGCGTTCCGGGCGATGGCGAGCGCCTCCTCCCGGTGCGAGGGCAGCAGTTTCGCGACCAGCCCCTCCAGCCGGATCGTGGCCCCCACGATTTTGCAGGCGTAGGTGTTGTGGCGGTAGGTCATGTCCGGCTCCGCGGCGGTGAGCCAGTGGCGGATCGCCGGGAGTTCGTGGATGTGCAGGGCGGCCATGCGCGCCGCCTCGGCATAGGGCCTCACGTTGCCGTTGTAGGGCGGCCGGAAGGGAAAGTCCCGCAGGAATTCCCGCTCCCCGGCCTTTCCCAGGACCTGTCCCGCGGCGTCCAGCCCCTCCGCCGTGACCCGCACCCGGCCTGCCGGGATGTCGTTCCACACCGGAGCGAGGCTCTGCTGCGGGGATTCCGCCTCGAAGCTCCACGAACGTCCCGTCGGAGCGCCCGGCCCGAGGACCCGCCGGGGTTCGGGGTCTTCGGTCGGGGCATCCTTGCGGTAACGGGGCGACTCGACCATTGAGGTCCCGAGGTGCGAGACGGTGAAGCGGTATTTCACGGCGTTTTCCACCGGTTCGAATTCGAAGGCCGGGGCGTAGATGAACTTCGTCGCGAAGGTGTTCCAGAAGGGATTCCGCCCCTCGTATCCGGGCCGGATCGGGTCGAGGTACTCCCGCATGGCGGCCCGGTGCAGCCGTTCGGCGTCGGTCCCGCCGCAGGCGCAGGCCAGCAGGCCCGTCGCGGCGGCGATCAGGAGGAGGATCCGGTGTCGCATCGCCATCACTTTTTGCCGAGTTCGGTGATCCGGAATTCATAGCTGCCCTTCGCCGGGGCGTCGGGCGCCGAGGCGAGGTTGATCCGCCGCAGGCTCGGACCCCACACGCCGGAGAATCGCCGGTCGGTGAGTTCCATCACGTCGACCGAGGCTTTCAGCGACGCCGGGAAGGTCATCTTCACGACCAGCCCTTCGTCGCAGACGATCAGCAGTTCCCCGTCGGGGAGCGTCCGTCCCTGGTGCGTTCCGCCCGGCAGGACGACCGATCCCTTGACCAGGAAATGCTCCACGTCCGGCTGCCTCCGCGCATCGAGTGCGAACGAGTCGGTGATCGTCACCGAGGGCGTCCCCTTCGGGGCGAGACGGTAGGTCCTGACCCACTTCCGGCATCCGGACTCCGGCGGATAGGCATCGGCCAGATCGAGCGAGAACAACCCTTTGGAGAGGTTGCACGACGCGTTTTTCGACCGGTACTGCGCGCCGGCGGGCTGGGCGGTCCCGTTGATCATCGGCAGGTTGTGCCAGTCGCACTGCATCGACCAGATCTTGTAGCGGTCGTGGTTGAACGTCTGCCGGGTGTAGGTCCCCACGCCGGCGTCCACGAGCACCGGGATGTCCCGGACGTAGACGACGCAGCTCCCCACGTCGTTGTGGTTGTGGCTCTCGTTGTTGTAGCCGCCCTTCGCTCCGAGGAACCATCCCGAGGGATTGCGCATGAAGCACATTTCGGTCTCGGGATACCACGTGGCCGGGGGTACGCCGCGCCGCAGGTTGCGGCGCACTTCCGCCGGAGAGGTTTCGGCCGCAAGGCGGATCAGCGAATCCGCGGCCTCGCGGATCAGCGGGTTGAACCGTACCGTTTCGAGCGCCCGGTAGGCGTCGTTGCCCGTGATGGCGGGGTTTCGGAATTTCCCGCTCGCAGGGTCGGCCAGGCAGTAGAGCGCGAAATCGGTCATCTCCCTGCTGCCCACCGCATGGCCGTAATTCCAGATCAGTTCGCTGGGGTTGTTCAGTCTGGCCCCGGCGTCGGCGAAGTTGACGACGTAGCCGTTGCCGATGTAGGAGCGGGAGACGAACTCGCCCATTTTCCGGATGCGCTCGTTGCCGAACAGCGAGAATGCGCCGCCCGAGGCGTCGTACAGGATCTGGAGGTAGTCGTAGACCTTACCGGCCGCCGCGCCCCAGTAGGCGGGACCTTCCTCGCAGGCCCCGTCCTTCTGGATGTAGTTGAGGAACAGGTCCATGGATTCCACCGACTGGGCCACGGCCCGGTCGAGCCGCTCCTGGTTCTTCTCCATCAGCAGGAAGCACAGGATCACGTCCGAATTGCACCACGGGGTCCAGTTGTTGAGCATCGATTCCCTGGACGCCAGTCCCAGCCACCAGTTGGCGTGCCGCTGTCCGGGATCGAGGTACGGGTCGAGGATATTCCGCCGGACGGCGTTCTCCGTGGCGGCCGAGATGGAGGGGTCGAGTTTGTCGAATTCCCGGTGGAAGAAGTGGTAGGCGATGGAGACGATGGAGCCGTAACGCCCCGATGCGAGGTCGATGAGCTGTTCGCGGGCGTCGGGAAGCGATCGTTTGGTCCGCTGCCGCCCCTGGTGCGCCGAGAGCACCCACGAAGGCTGCTGCGCGGCCAGCCAGACGCCGTTGGCGAGCTGGTCGACGAACCGTCCCTTGCCTTCGGCCAGTTCGGCCAGGATCAGGGCGATCAGCGCGCCGCGGTTGGCCCCTTCGGGCTTCTCCATGGCCTGCCGGTCGCCCGTCCGTTCGAAGGCGAGGTAGGCGCTGGCGGGGATGTACTGCCATTGGTAGTCGAGCAGCTGCTCGCCCCGCCGGATGACCTTCCCGGCGTCGGGACCGAAGAGCGCGGCCCTCGTAGGCGGGAAAGGGGAACCACGCTTTCCCTGCGGCGAAGGATTCGGCGACGCCCGGTTTCGAGTATTCGGCCTGCAGGATGTTCAGACCGTCGTTGCCGGCGGCGGCCCGGATCAGGGCCGCTACCGACAGGAGGATCGACAGAAGGGTTGTTTTCATCGTTTTCGGTCTATTCGTTCGGGGTGAGGGTCACGGTGAAGGTGTCCGTCTGGCCGGAGGTCACCCTGGCCTCGAAGCCGGCTTCGTAGTAGCCCGCGTTGCTCGCGTCGTACGATTCGCCGACGGTGGACCAGGTTTTGAGGGTGACTTTGGCGTTGTTCTGGCTGGTCACCTTGAGGTAGAGTTTTTTCGACGCGCCCTGCAATACGATCCGGTTGCCCTCGACGGTCGGCATGGCCCGCGTGACCATCGTCCACCGGACGTCGGCCGCCTTGTTGTATTTGGCCTTGACGATGTCCTTGACCACGAGATCCGTGTCGTTTTCGAGCGTTACGGTCCGCGTGGCGCTTTCGCATTCGGTCGAAAGGATGTCCGTCATGTCGATCGTGGCGCCCTTCGAGGCGGAGGTGTTGATGACGCTTGTGATTTCGGCCCGGCCTCCGGCGCGGTGGAGGGCGTCGTTGATGGTGATGGTGCTGTGGTTGTAGTTGTTATAGCGGAAGACGGCCCAGCGGAAGGCCCCCTGGTCGTAGCTTCCGAAACCGCCGGTGTAACCCGGCAGGTTGATGTTCTCGACCGTGCCGTAGCTCTGAAGGCCCAGGTCGGCGGACCAGCGCGTGCCCCAGGCGTCGTAGACGAACGACCCGACATCCATGTGGCCGTGGCTGTAATTCGCCCGCCCGGCCTTGATGCCGAGGAACTTGTCGGTGTCGGTGAAGCTCCAGTCGCCGTGGACCAGCACCACGGGGTTGATGCCCTTGCCGCTCCACACCTTCTCCTCCGGGGGCGCAATGCTGTTCAGGTCGAACTTGCTCGCGTAGACGATCGCCATGGGGAAGTATTTCGGCGAGTCGTAGGAGGTGTAGCGGCCGTCGTTGAGCTTCATCAGCTCGCCGTACAGCAGCGACTGGTCGTTGAACTTGTGGGCGAGGTACCACAGCGGCGGAAAGGCGATGCTCGAAGGCGCGCAGTCGCAGTAGTTGAACGCCATCTTGTTCATACCCTCCATGAAGAGAATCCATTTGCCGGTCTTTTTGAAGCCGTCGACCGCCGAAAGGCCGTTGTCGGTTCCCGTGCACGACTCCATCGCCGCGAGCATGATGCACTCGAAGGCCGTTCCGTAACCCCAGTAGCCGTAGCCTTCGGGGTAGTTGCCGTCGGGGTTGTACATCTCGGGCATGACCGAGGCGTTGCTTTCGATCGCCTTGTCGATGATGCTCCGCGCGTCGTCCTGGCAGGTCTCGTAGACGGCCAGCGCCGCCACGACCAGTCCGCCGTTGCAGACCTGGTTCCAGTTGGTCGCCGAGGTGTAGAAGTTGAGGTTCCACTTGCCGTTGAGCGCGCAGTAGAACGCGTAGTCCCGGATGGCCTTCTCGGCGCTCCTCTTCGTCGCGTCGTTCAGCCGGCCGTAGAGCCAGTCGTAGCCGATGCCCACGCCGTGGGCCATCTCGGCTCCGTCGAGGAAGTGGGTCGCGGAGTTCCAGTCCTTGAAGGCGCAGACCGTCTGCATGTCCTTCTCCGCCTTTTCGAGGTATTTGTCCTCCCCGGTCAGGCGATAGGCGTAGGAGCAGGAGATGATCCGGTTGGCCGCCTCGGTCGAGACGGACAGCAGCCGCTTGCCGGTGACCTGGTAGACCAGGTCCTTGGCCGTGAGCGCCTTGTCGGCATAGGCTATGATGCACTCGTGGAGTTTCTTCAGGTTGGCGTCGGACCCGGCGGCCAGTTTCGCCTTGATGGCCGTCACGTCGTCCTCGGTCATGATGATCCGCGGGTGGTTGGCCGCCGTGAGTTTCGAATAGTCGCCCGGACCGGACGGCTGCTCTCCGCCGCCGCCGTTTCCGCCGTTCCCGGACCCGCTTCCGGGTTTGTAGATCATTCTGTCGTCGGCGCATCCGGAGAGGACGCATGCCGCCGCGACGAACCAAAGCAGTTTTTTCAATATCTTCATGGCTGTAAAGTTTTTTGTTCGCAAGCCGGGGAGCGTCCGGCCCGGCGGCCGGGCACTCCTCCGGATTCCGGTTGTCAACGGTTTTCGGTGTCCTGCATGCAGCGTACCGACATGCCGGCCGCACGGCCGCCGCCGTCGTTCCACGTGCCCTGCGACGTGCGGTAGTAGAGCTGGTAGACGTTGTGGTCCGAGGCTTCGTAGCCGTGGTAGGACGAATTGGACCAGACGCCCAGAATGTCGTTCTGGTTGTTGTTCGGGTTTCCGCCCGACGAAGCCCATTTCAGGCCGCTGAAATGCCAGTAAGCCTTGTTCGTGCCGTCGTATTTGTAGATCATCGACTGTACCGAGCCGTTCTTTTCGAATGCGTCGTCCTTGCCGGCGAGCACCTCCTTGTAGACTGCCGGGGACGCCACCATCCAGCCTTTGGGGCAGGGGTCGAAGATCGACTTGGTGCCGTTCGCGGGCGATCCGGCCTCCGCCGTGCTGTTCGGGTTGCCCCAGAAGTCGTCCTTGCGGTCGGTGCGCTTGCCGGTCCAGTCGCCGAGCCACCAGTCGCCGTTGTGCTTCGAGGCGCCGTCGGTTTTGAAGAAGACGCCCGGATTGGCCGCCGAAACCTTGAGGTCCGTCGCGTTGGTCGAGGCGACCGTGTAGGTGATCGCACCCCAGGAGAAGCTGAACGGACGCCCCCACTGGAAGTAGGCTCCCACGCCGTGCCAGTTGTTGTAGTTCGGGGCGTAGCTGTCGCCGATGTAGCGGTCCATGACCACGCCGCTCTTGTAGGGGTGTCCCACTACGCCTCCCGGGAGATACCAGACGGTGAAGGCCCAGATGAATTTCTTCTCGGCGTTCAGGATGCCCACCTTGCCGAACCAGCCCAGATAGCTGCCCTTCGAGGTCTTGAGCGTCAGCTTGTAGTCGCTGCCGATCTCCACCTCCTCGGCATAGTCGGCCGGGGAGTCGGGGTTGTTCCGCTTGCCGTTGATCGCCAGTGTGTAGTTGGTTCCCGAGAGGTTGTTGGCGAAGATGATTTTGGCGTATTTCGGCTCCTCGCAGCCGTTGAAGAAGCCGCGCGCCCTGACGTCGACCGTGATCTCCTCGCCGTCGGTGCTCGTGACGAAGGTGTTGGCCTCGCCGTAAGCCCAGCCCTCGGCGAGATAGCGCGTCTCTTCGGGTTGATACCAGGCGAACCGGTTGTCCGCCAGGGAGACGTTCGCCACGGTGATCGTGTTGACGGCGTTGGCCTTCAGCTCCTTCACGGCGACCTTGACGGGGATGGTCACGTTTTTCGTGCCGTCGGTCATGGCCACGGAGACGTAAACCTCCTTGCCGGTCAGGTTCACGGGAAGCGTCACGAGCCAGAGTTCCTGCGCCGAGGAGAGGGCCTGCGGCTCCTCCACGACGACGGTAGCGTAGTTGCGCGGGGTCTCGGTCCGGGTTTCGCCCGTGGCCACGTCGACCGAGATGTCGCCGGAGATGGCCTCGCCGTCACACCAGAGCGATGCGCCGTTGAGTTTGTAGCCGGCATATTCCGTGCTTGAAATCACGAGGCGGACGTACGCCACGGCGTGCCGCAGCGAGAACGACACCGACGGGGATTTGCCCGGGGCCGCGGCGGCGGGGTCGATCACGGTCTTGTCGTAGGCCAGGGTGTACTTCCCCGTGTGGGAGGAGTCGCCCGGGCGCGCCTGCCGCTGCTCCATGGGGACGGACGACCGGAGAGCGCCGTCGCCGTAGGTCGTGTAGGAACTGTATGGATAATAGACGATCAGGTCCATGCTGCTCTCCACGACGGTTTCGGTTTCGAGGACGAAGATGCCGCTGTTCTTGCCGGCGTCGCTGGCGTTCAGCGTCGCGCTGGCGTTCTGGAAAAGGGTTTCGACCGGAGAGATGATGCCGATCCGGTCGCCGGGCGACCAGAGGACCGGATAGGAGTTGCCTTCCTTCCCGCCGATCTCGGTCCGGGTCTCGGGCGAGGTCCGGCCGACGAACGTGATCACGTTTCCGCCCTTGCCCGGTTCGGCCTCCAGCGACGGGTCTTCCGTGCTGCAGGAGAGGAGAAGCAGGGCCGTTGAGACGCTATAAAGTAGCTTTTTCATATCGTTTGCTCGTTTTGGGTTTTACTGCGGGTTGTCTTCGAGGTCGCCGGCCGAATTGTCGTTGCTGATTCCCTCCGGGTCGCCCTCGGCCGTGAAGGTGAGGTAGGCGGAGTGGCAGGCGCGGCCCGTACGGTCGTAGACGATGACCGCGCAGAAGTAGTCCTGCTCGAAAATCAGGTCGGTGAGCTGTGTCGTGAAGGGCAGTCCTGTTTCTTATATCCTTCCTCATCCAGTTGCAGATAAACAAAGTACAAACCTT
>ERZ772805.1603-NODE-1603-length-17379-cov-17.343685_pt1 | contig 17379 bp, 17 predicted proteins | sample MGYA00511344_ERZ772805 | MGnify/ENA primary metagenome ERZ772805 (study PRJEB29015, sample SAMEA2737730) | human gut metagenome | biome: human gut; feature: human-associated habitat; material: faeces | place: China | collected 2012 ...
ACTCCAATCCACAAGTTGACCAATTGTTAGATGCAGCTGAAACTGAATTCGACCCTGCTAAACGTCGTGAATACGCAATCCAAATTCAACAATTATTGATGAATGATGGTGCTGCATTGTTCTTAGGTTACCCTAAAACTAATATCGTTACTGGTTCTTACTTGAAAGGTGCTGTCATGTACCCAAGTGATTACTACTGGATTACTAATAAAATTACAAAATAATAAGGAGCTATAATGGCAGAAAACATACTAACTGTAGAGAACCTTAACATCGCGTACCAAGGTGTGCCTGCTGTTATGGATGTAAACTTTACCTTGGAACGCGGTAAGGTATTGACCATTGTAGGGGAATCTGGATCCGGTAAAACTACCGTGATCCGTGCCCTCATGGGTTTGTTGCCTATAGGTGGTGAGGTCACAGATGGTACCATGATCTTTAATGGTCAAGATCTTCGCACCCTATCTAAGTCAGAATGGAGAGCCATACGTGGTAAAGATATGGCCATGATTTTCCAAGATAGTGGTAGTGCACTCGATCCGATTGTGCGCATTGGTAAACAATTTAGAGAACTATTTAAAGCTCATATTGAAATCACTAATGATGAATGTGATCGTCGTGCAATTGCTTTGTTAGAGTCTGTGGCATTACCTAATTGTGCAGATATATTACGTCGCTATCCTCACGAATTATCTGGTGGTCAACGCCAACGTGTGGGCATTGCTATGGCATTAGCGATGGATCCTGCGTTATTAATTGGTGATGAACCTACATCTGCTTTAGATGTAACAACACAATCACAAGTTGTTATGCAAATGCTAGAACTTGCTAAAGAGCATAATTCTGCTATCGTAATGGTTACGCATAACCTTGGTGTAGCGGCCTATATGTCCGACTATATTATCGTTATGAAAAAAGGTCGTGTCGTAGATGCTGGTACGCCTCAAGACATTTTGGAAAATCCATCTAATGAATATACGAAACAATTAAAAGATGCGGTACCAACATTGGGAGGAGGTCGTTACATTGACTAACTACGCTGTAGAATTAAAAAATGTATGTAAACGATTCCCACTTCCTACTGGTGGTGAGCTCGAAGCATGTAAGGATATCAATATTACCTTAGAAAAAGGCGAGTCCCTTGGGATTGTAGGTGAATCTGGCTCTGGTAAAACGACTTTGGTTCGTATGATCATGAAGATGCTGCCTATTACAGAAGGCGAGATTTATGTAGATGGTGTAGAGATTCAACATATGAACTCTGAGCAAACAAAAGAATACCGCAAGAAAATTCAAATGGTATTTCAAGATCCATCTGCAGCCTTCAATCCGCGTATGAAGGTAAAAGATATTATTCTTGAGCCACTATACAACTTTGGTCTTCTAGAAAAAGGAAAAGAAGAACAGATTGCTGGTGATTATCTTGAAATGGTAGATTTACCTCGTGAGTTCATGCATCGTTATCCTCATGAAATGTCTGGTGGACAACGTCAACGTGTTGCCATTGCTCGTGCTATCGTATTAGAGCCTGAAATTCTCGTATTAGACGAGGCTACTAGTGCTCTAGACGTATCCGTACAAGACTCCATTGCCTATTTGTTGGCGCGTTTACAAAAAAAGAAAAATTTAACATACCTATTTATCGCTCATGATATTGCGTTCATTCGTACTATGTGCCACAAGGTGATCGTAATGCACAAAGGCGCTATTGTTGAAGAGCTAGATGCATTTCACTTAGCTGATGCGAAGCATCCTTATACAAAAGTTCTATTGAGCTCCATCTTTGAAATTGGCCAAGATCATAAGCCACTTACTTTAGAAGAAGCGGCTGTAGAAGCATAGGACTTTGGCACAACGTATCTGACTTCTCATTGTAGCGATCGCCTAGTGTATTCGACTAGAGGATTCGCCTACTAATATGGGTAAAATACAATAGGTACATATATAATAGCAGTTAGCTTTAGAGCTAACTGCTATTTTTGTATGTTACGTATCTATACAGATTTTCTCATATATATAATTATATCGAAAATTTTCTTAGAAATGATTGTGTTAACACTAAATATATAGTATAGTTGACTAAGTAACATACCCCCATGGGTATAATTGGAATATGCTCATATGAAGTGATATACATAAAGAGAAAGGTTAGGTGTGTAATGAAAGGATTACGTAAGGCGTTACTGATTAGCATGATGCTGGGTGTTACGGTCCTTGGTACTGTAGGCTGCATAAATCAATCCTCCGATTCATCTAATGATGTATTAAAGGTAGGGGCAATTAGCTTTGCGGGTACCTTGGAACCAACAGAAAACTATTTTAGCTGGGCTGTTGTACGGTACGGTGTTGGCGAAACACTCACCAAGTTTGATGATCACATGAATGCTAAACCCTGGTTAGCATCATCTTGGAAACAAAGTGATGACAAGCTGACCTGGACTTTTACCATTAACGATAAGATTAAGTTCTCTAATGGTAATGCCCTTACTGCTGAGGCCGTAAAGGCATCCTTGGAAAGGACTTTTACAAAAAGTAAACGAGCAAAGACGTTCTTTAATTACACAGAAATGACGGCTAATGGTCAAGAACTTACAATCAAGACAGATAAACCTTATTATAATTTGCCAAATTTGTTGGGAGATCCATTGTTCTTAATTATGGATGTGACTGCAGAAGCAAATGGTCGTGATATAGCAAAGGAAGGTCCTATTGGGACTGGGCCTTATGTAGTGACATCATTTACAAAAGAGCGTGCTGAGCTAGCACGGAATGATAACTACTGGGATGGCAAGCCAGGCTTCGGTAAGGTTGAAATTCCATCTATTAACGATGCCAATACACGAGCTATGGCATTGCAAGCGGGTGATGTAGATATGGCCGTTAGCATTGGTCCTGGCGAATATGGTATCTTCCAAAACGATAAGAATTTCACCATTTATGAAGAATCATCTTTGCGTGATGTATTCGTTCGGATGAGCCAAAAAGGCAAGCTTAAGAATGCTAATCTTCGAGCTGCCCTTATTGCCGGAGCAGACCGTGAGTCCTATGCAAAGAACCTTATGAAGAATACCTTTGTTGTCGGTAAGGCTCCATTGCCACCATCCATTGATTATGGATTCAATCAATTGCGGGACCCTAATACATATAATATTGAACGTGCTAAAGAATTACTGAAACGTGAAGGTTATATTGATACAAATGGTGATGGCATTGTAGATAAAGATGGGGAAAATTTAGTACTTGATTTCTATGCCTATACATCTCGCCCTGAATTGCCATTATATGCAGAGGCATTACAAGCGGACTATAAGAAAATTGGTGTAGATTTACAAATTAAAATCGTAGACTATGCTGTGATCGATACATTGGCGCAATCTGGAGATTACGATATGCTCATCTCTAGTGTAGTTACTGCTAATACTGGCCAACCTGTATGGTTCTTGAAACAATACTGGGGGGCAGATAGTGATACAAACGGCTCTGGATTCTCTAATCCACGTTTCGATGAATTGTTAGCTCTTGGTGAAAGCGCTAACGATCCACTGGTGCGTCGTAATGCGGTGATTAATGCACAACAATTGATGCTAGATGATTCGATAGCACTCTTCCTTGGATATCCTAAGATTAATATTGTAGGGAATAATAATATCGATGGCATTAAGATATCTCCATCTGAATACTATATCATTACGAAAGACTTAAAACGGAAATAATTTTATTATATAAACCTATAGTAATGAAACTTGTTAATATAATTTAAAGTAATTGTAGACATATCAAAAGAGGACTAGCCATGTGAACTAGTCCTCTTTGTGTAGTTAGTTATTTTTTCTTTTGATCTGTTGCATCAAGTTCTGCCATATTTACGACATTTGCTTTACCAACCATTTTGTTATATTTTATAAAAAGTTGTGTATATGCTTCGCCGTAGGAAGAATTGATGATGATATAGTTGCGAGCCTCTGCGACAAATTCTTTTACGGAGTCTTGATACTCGCGAACCGCATTTTGTGTTTCTGATGTTGTACCAGGTTGTAATTTGTTGATACGTTGCGTGATTTGTTGCAAGTTTGCTTCAACCTTTTGGGTATCCGTATTTCCATCTGGATCGATAAGGTCGATTGTTTGGGCAGTCATGAGATTTAACTCGATGAAGTTAACTGCATTTTCACGTTTTTCACCTTGATATTCAGTCATGCGTTCTGTATAGAGCTCATTATTACGATTATCTAAGGCTAAATCTAAAGCGTTGTATGTAGCGTAGAATTGTTCAGCTAGAGGTACATACTGTGCCGCTAACTCATCGCTACCTTTGAAATTATCTTTTTCAAAACGACGTTCTACATAGTAGGCTTGCAATTGATCCGCAACAGGAATCAATTGATCTAGCACTGCTAATACATCATTAGTTGATTGATTTACATCTTCGTATGGAGTAGGGCTATCTTGCTTTGCAGCCTCTAATGCTGTTTTAAGATCTTTGTATTTAGGTAATGTAATCGTCGTGTTATGGGACCCATTACGTAACTCTTCGAGCGTTGGTTGTAATTGATTTGCATAGGCTACACTGTACGCGTTATATGAGTCTAATGCGACGATATAAGGTCGGATAGCGTTGATCTTGTCGTCAACGGTTGATCGATATAAAATTGTCGTTGTATTGGATGACAAGAGTGTATACACCCCGTAGATCCCACCACCGATAATAGCGATGCCAAGTATAACGGCTGCTATTAACTTGATGTACCCCTTTTTCAACTGCGCACGCTCCTTGAAAACACACTAACTCTTTTTGGATCCGTTTGGGCGGACTACGCCCCTAAGAGTCATTAGTTATATTATATCATAAACTTAGGTCCCAAAAAAGACGTATAGAGTGGAGAATCATAAGGAATAGATGAAATTATATTATGTGAACATGTATTAATATTTGTAATTCGCTATTTATAGATGAATATACTCTGTGAAAGTTAAATTAGTATATTTCTTAATACCTTTGATATAATTTATGTATATATGATGGGAGGAGATTCTAATGGGCACTGATAAGGTTTATAACTCTATTGAAGAAGTATTAGATATAGCTGAATCTGCAGAGGGTAAAACGGTTGGTGAGTTTGATATAAATAATCGCCTGGATAGTAGGGGAAACAAGGGCGGTATAGGTCAGGTTTTAGAAGAAGGCTTATTTAAAATGGCCGTTAATAGCAGAGCAGAAGCAGATTTTGTTGATTTAGGTTTAGAGCTAAAAGTTACTGCTATAAAAGAAAATAAAAAGAATGACTTCTCTGCAAAAGAACGGTTAGTTTTAAATATTATTAACTATGAAGAGGATTATAAAGACTCTTTTGAAGAATCATCATTTTGGCAAAAAAATAAGAATTTATTGGTTATATTTTACTTATATAAAGACGAATTAGATAAAAAGGATTTCCCTATAATAAAGTCAGTTTTGCATAATTTTGATTCTGTAGATTTAGAAATTATAAAGCAAGATTGGCAAACTATTATAGATAAGATTAAAGCTGGTGAAGCTCATAATATTTCTGAAAGCGATACAATGTATTTGGCTGCATGTACTAAAGGGGTTAATGCTAAGTCAGTAAGAAAACAACCATTTTCTGATATACCAGCTAAACAACGTGCCTTCTCTCTTAAAAGTTCTTATATGACTGCGTTTGCTCAACGTGTTATTGAAAGGCAGTCAATTCCATCACTCTTTAATGTTGATGAACTTAAAAGTAAGACTACATTACAATTATTACAAGAACGATTCGCTCCATATATTGGTAAACGAGTATCTGAAATTGCAAAACTCGTAGATATTCCAGTAACTAAAAATAAGGCTTTTAATGCCAATCTTATTAGTGCGGTTTTGGGTGTAAAAGGGACTAAGTTAGAATCACTTAGAGAGTTTAGTAAAGCAAATATTAAGTTTAAAACCATACGGCTTGAGCCTACTGGAATCCCAAAGGAACACATGTCCTTTGAACAAATAGACTTTCATCGTTGGGTTAACGATGCATGGGAAGACTCTCAGCTTTATGAAAAATTTGAGTATACAAAATATCTATTTGTAGTATTTCAATATGATGAGACTGAGAAGGAAAATAAAAATAGAGAACCTTATTTAAAAGGAATTATGCTGTGGAATATGCCAGAGGTTATAATTGAGCATGAGCTCAAAGATCTTTGGAAAACAACAAAAGCTATTTTGGAAGAAGGGGTTCAACTTACCCCTGTACGTAATGGTGTGTCAAATAACTTACCAGGTGCTAGCTTTAATGGGATTTGTCATATTCGACCTAAAGCTAGAGATGGCAAAGATCAAGTAGAGCTACCAGATGGACAACATATAACAAAGCAATGCTATTGGTTAAATAGAGAATACATAGCAGAGATTGTGAAAGATATATAGTAGAAAATCAATTTGATCTTGATCTTTTATGGAAATTCTGCTATAATAGTGATCTATGAAGGTGATTGATTAAGGGGTAAAGTAATGAAAATATTCTCCATGTTTGATGGTGTTGGAGGTTTTATAGTAGGTTTAGAAAATTCCTCTAAAGAGGTTTTTCAAACGCTATATTCAAACCAATATGAGCCATCTCGTAAGACTCAAGATGCCTATGAAGTAGGTTTATATAGATTTCCTGATATAGAACATATCCCAACCGATGTAGCTTTAATTCCTAATGAAAAGTTTGCGGAAATGAAAGCTAATGGCGTAGATATGATTGTTGGGGGCTTTCCTTGCCAAGATTATTCGGTTGCACGTAGTAAGAAGAATGAACTTGGTATCGAAGGGAAAAAAGGGGTTCTATTCTGGGAAATTATCCGTGCTACAGAGGTCATTAAACCTAAGTATTTAGTGTTAGAAAATGTTGACCGCTTGTTGAAAGCTCCATCTAACCAACGTGGGCGTGATTTTGCAATTATGTTGGCTGCGTTTAATCAGTTAGGTTATTCTGTGGAGTGGCGTGTTATCAATGCTGCTGATTATGGTCGTGCACAACGGAGACGTCGTGTGTTCTTCTTTGTATTTAGAAATGATACAAAGTGGGGAAAACGATTACATACTAAATACGAAGCCACATTGCCTACTGATGCCGATTTAGATACTCGTTTAGCTTGTTACACATCTTATATCTTTAAAGATGGGCTTTTTGCTCGTCAATTCCCTGTTAAAGGTGAAGCAGTTAAGAAACGTTTTAATGCAAATAAGCTTGATGAGGATATTGCTGAAGTTTCTGCAAACTTCTCAGATGGTAAAATGTGGAACTCTGGCCTCATGACAAACGGGTACTATTATACGATTGAAACTGAACCTAAAGGTGATGAAGAACCAATACCAATGAAAGAGATTGTGGTCTCACCTGATCAAGTGCCGGAAGAGTATTATATTGATGGTGAAAAATTAGAGAAGTTTAAATATCTCCGTGGACCTAAGAAAATTACACGGACTTCAGCTAATGGACATACTTATACTTTCTCTGAAGGGGGTATGAGTGAATATGACTCTCTTGATTTACCAGGACGAACAATGCTTACTTCTGAAGGTAGTGTAAATCGCTCTACACATCTTTTGAAAATTGATGGTAAATATCGTCTCATTACACCTATTGAAGCTGAGCGTTTACAAGATTTTCCTGATGACTGGACTCGCTATAAACGTAACGCAAAAGGTGAAGTAGTAGAGGTATCTGATCGTATGCGTATGTTCTTTATGGGAAATGCACTTGTGACAGGCATCGTTAAACGTATAGGTGATGAGCTTCAAAAGATTGATGCTATCTAATAAAGGAGCTCTAGATTAGAGCTCCTTTTCTTTAGTGTTGAGAGAGGATAATTTATGTTGTTACGTCTTATTAGACTATTTACTTTAATTGTTACTTTTGTTTGTATTTCCAGTGCAACATTTGCCATTTCTTTAGGTGAGTTACAAAATTCACCACAGTTTTGGCGTGAGCAGCATAGCAGTAGTGTTGATGTGTATCTCGATTTAAACTCTATACAAAGTACACTTTATAACCCTCCAAAATATACTTTAAAATTTAAGGTATATACAGTTGATAAGAAAGATAAGTATATTGGTGAAGGCAATGTTATAGCCGATTATGATTATAATAAGTCCATAGAAGGCATAATAAAAAGGAATAACTTATCAAAAATGCCGTATACTTCAGAAAAGGTTAAGTCTACCGTAAAAAAAGCAAAGTTAAAAAATTCGGGAATTGTAAATAGCCTTAAAGTTAGTGCTATTTATGACTTTAATGGGAAGGAGATATACTCTGGAAATCCAATTAAGACAGCTGAAAATATCAAAGTTGATGCAACTTCAAGTGGATATATTCTCTCAGTAAAGGCATTTAAACAATATTACAATGTGAATTTTTAATTATATTTTTGCCCCTATCTAAGATAGGGGCTTTTTTCATAAATCTATCGCTGGCATTATAAAAATAATAGCTTTCACAGTACCAAAATAAATTGTATATCCTGTTGTACTCGTATATAATAATATTATCAGATTTGTATTTTTCGATATAATCAATGAAAGGAGTACAACATGTCAAATTTTATCACTCCTAAAGAATTATTAGCTTGTCTCGACGAGGTCATTATTTTAGATGCTCGAGGTTATCAAGATTATAAAAAAGGTCATATTAAAGGCTCTTACGCGGTGGATTTGGATAAGGATTTAACAGGTCCTTTGGGCGAGCATGGTGGTCGTCATCCGTTGCCAGATATGGAGCAGTTGGCTCATACCTTTGAGTCTTATGGTATCACTCGTGACTCCAAGGTTGTCGTATACGACTCTTGGCTTTTCTTGGCGGGCCGCCTTTGGTGGACGTTGCGCTACATGGGCTTATCTGATGTACGCGTATTGTCGGGAGGTATTGAACGTTGGGTCAAGGAAGGTCATCTTTTAACTAAAGAGCCGACTCCATTACCTACAGAACCTTCCGTTTTTAACTATGAATTGCAAACGCATATGGTTATGAGTCGAGATGAGGTTCTCAAGGCTAGTGAAAGCGGCGATCATGTTATCATCGATGCTCGTGCGCCGTTCCGCTACGATGGGTCTCAAGTAGATACGATGGATGGCATGACTGGTCACATTCCTGGTGCTGTTAATCATTTTTATGAAAGTGGTTATACCGTAGATGGGCCTAAGTCTGTAAAAGATTTAGAAGCCGAGTACTATAATGAAATCTACCAAAATAGACCTGTTGTGACTTACTGTGGCTCAGGGGTAACCGCTTGTAATGCTCTGTTAACTATGAGCGAAGTAGGGCTTGAATCGGCTTTATATGTTGGTAGCTCTAGTGATTGGGTAACCTATGACGGTTTCCCACTTAAGACTGGTGTAGAAACATTACGATAATACAGGAGGGCAAATGAAAATATTAAAACATCTACTAACCCTTGTTGCATTTGGTTATTTGTGTTATCACATCTATACCTTCGGGCCCGGCATGTTTAATGTTACGGTGTTGGTAATTCTTGTTTTATCTTCCATAGCTAATTATTTCCGTGAAAAACGTGAAAGTGATCTTAAAGCAAACGAAAATGCTCGAAAGGCTCGTGCGGAAGCAAGACATGCAAAGAAACATAAACAATAGTAATGTACAACTTTCTGGCTGAACTGTATAACATATTATGATTGCTAGTATAAATAAGAATATTTTGAAATATAAGGAAAATGTTGAAATAGAGGCTTTCACAAACTATATTAGTATGTAAAAGCACTATTAGAATAAGGAGTAAGCATTGAAATTAATTTCTTGGAATGTAAACGGCCTTCGTGCCGCTGTAACAAAAGGATTTATGGAATCCTTTAACGAACTAGATGCGGATATTTTCTGTTTACAAGAAACAAAATTGCAACCTGATCAAATTTCTTTGGAATTGCCAGGCTATGAGCAATACTGGAATAGCGCTGTGAAAAAAGGCTATAGTGGTACTGCTGTATTTACGCGTATTAAACCGTTGTCCGTAACTAACGGTATCGGCATTGAAGAACATGATCAAGAGGGCCGTGTTATTACTGCTGAATATGACAACTTCTATTTAGTATGCTGCTATACGCCAAATAGCCAACGTGAATTGGCTCGACTTGAGTATCGTATGACTTGGGAAGATGCATTCCGTAACTATTTGCTTGAATTAGATAAGAAAAAACCAGTTATTCTCTGTGGTGACCTTAACGTAGCCCACCAAGAAATAGACCTTAAAAATCCTAAGACAAACCGTAAAAATGCAGGTTTCTCCGACGAAGAACGTGCTAAAATGACAGAACTGTTAGGTGCTGGTTTCACAGATACATTCCGTCATCTTTATCCAGATGCTATTGAAGAATACAGCTGGTGGTCTTATATGGGTAAGGCTCGTGAACGAAATACGGGATGGAGAATTGACTATTTCATCACCTCTAAACGTCTTGACGACAAAATTCAAGAAGCTAAAATTCACCAACAAATCTTTGGCTCTGATCATTGCCCAGTAGAATTAGATATCGATTCATAATATATTGAAAGTATAATCTACAGCCTCATCTCAGGATGGGGCTGTTGTAATAGGTGAAAGGAGACCTTATGGCACAAAAACAAAAGGCTGTTGTCTTATTCAGCGGTGGTGTAGATAGTACTACATGTTTAGCGCTAGCTATTGAAAGATTTGGCAAAGACAATGTAGTGCCGTTATCCATTCAATATGGTCAAAAACATAGTAAAGAACTAGAGGCTGCTACATCTATTCTCGCTTATTATGGAATTGAAGGTAAAACGATGGATGTCACTAAATTGTTTGCCTTCAGCAATTGCTCTTTATTGACCCAATCCACAGAGGCAATACCTCAAGGTTCATACAAGGAACAACAAGAAACAGAAGGGGAAGGTACGGTTAGCACCTATGTGCCATTTAGAAATGGTCTATTCCTATCTGCGGCGGCTTCCTTAGCCTTATCTCTAGACTGCGGCTATATCTACTACGGTGCCCATAGCGATGATGCGGCTGGCAACGCATACCCAGACTGTACAGAACACTTCTATAAATCCATGGGCGATGCTATCTTCGAAGGATCCGGCAAAGAATGCTCCTTAGAAGCACCATTCATCAACCATAACAAAGCAGACGTCGTAAAAGAAGGCCTACGACTTGGCGTCCCATACCACCTAACATGGTCCTGCTACGAAGGTGGCGACAAACCATGCGGCCACTGCGGTACCTGCATCGACAGAGCCGAAGCATTCCGCGCCAACGGCATCGAAGACCCCGCATTATAATAGAATTTCTCTACATCCACTAAACTGGATTATATTAGTAGCCGCCTTTTAGGCGGCTACTTTACTATATATTCTAGTAGATAAGATAGTATATTGAAGATTAGGTGGACTTATATGTCACTAGCTCGCCTCAACTGACTTAGACTAGTTGAGGCGCTTTGATGAGTAATATACTTCGTATTATTTATCATTTGGAGGATGCTGAGTTAAAGCGGCCTTTAGAATTACTAATATCCGTAACGTTGATTTGCTAAATTCGCAGTGGCAGGAGATACCTTTTCAAAGAGCGACTTTGGCAGGTCGAGGCCCTAGGCCGATGACCGTATAGCCAGTGGAGCGATGAGGAAAGGTATCTTCTGCCACCCCGTCCTTGCCAATATTACATCGATAGTAGTTACTGTAACAGGCCGCTTTCAATTTCCCTCGACTTGAAAATATTGAAAATATATGGTATTATAAGCGCACAACTAAATAAGACAGTTTGAAACCATCCTGTCTCTAAACAAAACTACGGAAATTCATAAGCATTTATAGCATGGTAGTTTTGCCATGCTTTTTTATTTGAGGAGGTGAGTGTTATGATTACTACACGTAAATTGACTATTTCTGCCATGGTTGTGGCATTGTACATCGTTGTACTATATTTAACGCAAAGCGTTTCTTTCGGAGCGTATCAAATTCGTATAGCAACATCATTATATGCACTTGCTTATGCCTTTCCGTTTTTGGTAATTCCAATGGGGATTGGTAACCTCATTTCTAACTTCCTATTCGGTGGTCTTGGTATCCTCGATATGATGGGAGGTTTTGGCGTTGGTATCTTAACAACAGGTATAATCGTAGGTATGCGTAAGCTTGGCCTTAGCGCTTGGTGGGCGATTCTACCAATTATCTTTGTTCCAGCATTATGTGTACCGTTATGGCTCAGCCCATTACTTGGCCTTCCATACTGGCCATTGGTATTGAACCTCATCGTAGGTCAAACAATTCCAGCAGTGCTTGGCTCTGTTTTGGTGAAAGCATTGATCAGCCGTCCTAGCATGGCTGCTTTATTAGGTGCTTTCAAATAAAAAGTACATAGGTAAATAAAAAGGCGTAAGCTCGATGTGAGCTTACGCCTTTTTTATGGCTAAATGTTATGGAGGTTGAAAGTATTAGCAGTTGTAGCCGCGCCATTTAGTTTCTACTACGAGGCGTTCAAGGGCAACCATGTACGCTGCTTGACGAGGAGGTACATTGTATTTATGTTGCATTTCCCAAACTGCTTCAAAGCTATTTTGCATATTTTTAGTTAACCGTTCATTAACTTCTTCTTCAGTCCAGTAGAAGCTAGCTTTGTTTTGGACCCATTCATAGTAGGATACAACTACGCCGCCGCCGTTAGCAAGAACGTCAGGAATGATGTCGATACCTTTTTCATAGAAGTATTTGTCTGCATCATTAGTAGTAGGGCCATTAGCACCTTCCAAGATGATTTTAGCTTGGATGTTTTCCATGTTGTCTTTGTTCAATTGGTTTTCAAGAGCTGCCATGTACAATACATCAACTGGTTGAGCCAATAATTCTTGAGCGCCAATTGTAGTCATACCTGGCTCGCTGTAACCTTCAAGGGAACGACCATGGGAGTTAGCATATTCGTATGCTTTTTCCACATCAATACCGTTAGGGTTGTAGATGTTAACGCTTACGTCGCCGATAGCAACAACTTTAGCGCCTTCTTGCGCGATGAGGCGAGCACCTACGGAACCTACGTTACCGAAGCCTTGAACTGCTACAGTAAGATTTTTGATGTCTAAATTTTTCTTAGCTAAGTAACTTTGTAATGCGATGAGACAGCCGCGACCAGTTGCTTCATTACGACCTAAGGATCCGCCTACTTCAATAGGTTTACCAGTAACGATACCAGGGCTCCATTCGCCTTTTAATGTGCTGTATTCGTCAGCAATCCAGCTCATGATTTGGGCGTTTGTATTTACGTCTGGTGCAGGCACGTCAGTATTTACGCCAATGATAGGAGCAATACGACGTACAAAGTTACGAGTCAAGCGTTCTAATTCGCGAGGGTTCAATGTTTTAGGATCAACTTTGATACCGCCTTTACCACCACCGTAAGGGATGTTAGCAATCGCGTTTTTAATAGTCATCCAAGCTGCTAATGCACGAACTTCATTTTCATCGGAATCTGGATGGAAGCGAAGACCACCTTTAGCACTGCCGCGTAATGTGGAGTGTTGGCAACGGTAACCTTCGTATACGCGAACTTCACCATTATCTAGTTGAAGTGGTACAGCTACTTTAAGTTCTCGTTCAGGATGACGTAATACTTCGTACTCACTACGAGAATAACCGAGTTTTTCTGCTGCTACATCTAACGTATTTAACATGTTTTCATAAGGATTATAACCACTCATAATAACCTCCTGTATATAAGAGTAAATTAAGTTTTGCTAATTTTAGACATACTGTAGTATTCGACGTTGTATACATAATACCCTTTATAATTTTATAACTATATTCTATAGTTTTTAATGCTTGAAAAGTGTATAGAATATAGATATTTACTGTGATTATAGTCACTTCTGGAGTTAGAGGTAAATCGTAGTTTTTACAGTATAAATGGATACTTTTACAAAAAATAAAAAGAGACCGATGAAAGATACTTTCACCGGTCTCATAAGAGAATATATTTTATTTTTCCATTGTATCTTCCACTGGAGTAGGAGGTACAGAAGAGTCTGTAGTTTGACCGTCACCCCACCATACGATACCGTATGTATGATTAAGAACAGAACGGTTAAATACAGGTGTTTCGATGCCTGCTTTGCGTTGTTTGATATAGTCATCAAGAGCAAGACCTGCAGTACGTCCCATACGTACGATGGAACTTATATTAGTTAATACTAAGAAGGCCATGAATAAATCGGCTAAATTCCATACTAGATCAAGAGAGGCGATGGAGCCTACAAATGTCATGATGATTACACCGATACGGAATAAATGAAGATAGAATCTCTTTTCTGTTAAGTGGCTAATATTAATTTCACCATAGTAATAGTTACCAATTAAGGAACTGAAGGAGAACATTACGATAAAGATTGCTACCGCTGTTGGAGCCCAAGAACCAAGTTGTTGTTCTAGATTATGTTGTACTAGCGCAACACCAGTTAAACCTGTTGTGCTATAGTCGCCAACCATGAGTACAATGAATGCTGAAGCTGTACAAATGATGAAAGTATCAAGGAATACACCAAATGCTTGTACAAGACCTTGTTCAACAGGATGGTTAACAGCTGCAGTAGCTGCTGCATTAGGCACAGAACCTTCACCGGCTTCGTTGGAGAATAGACCACGTTTAATACCATTCATTACAGTGGCACCTAATAAGCCACCACCTGCTGCTACTGGTTCAAAGGCTGAGCTAATAATAGTATAAATAACATGTGGGAATTGGGTGATGTTCATAATGACTACGAATAATGCAGTAGCAATATATAGTACAGCCATGATAGGAACGATGATTTCAGATGCTTTTGCAACGCGATGAATACCACCAAAAATAATGAGGCCAAGAAGTATTACAACAACAGCACCTGTGTAGGATACATCAAAGTTGAATACTTGAAGAGAGGCAGCTAATGTGTTCGCTTGTACTGAGTTATAAATCCAACCGTATGTAATACTGATTAGAATAGCAAATAAAACAGATAATGCTTTGTTGTTTAAACCATAGCGAATGTAGTATGCTGGGCCGCCGTAAAAGCCACCTTTAGCAACAGGTTCTTTGTAGATTTGTGCCAATGTAGATTCGATGAAACCTGTAGCAGCACCAATAAGAGCGATAACCCACATCCAGAAAATAGCACCAGGACCGCCGAGTACAACAGCAATCGCAATACCTGCGATGTTACCAACACCTACACGAGATGCGGTACTAACACAGAACGCTTGGAATGAGGATACATGATTTTTTTCTGTAGAACTACCTGCACCATTGATTACGAGGCGAATCATTTCTTTGATCATACGAATTTGTACAAAATTCGTTGTCATCGTAAAGAAGAGACCTGCGCCGATGAGGATAAAGATGATGAAATAACTCCATAAATAGCCATTAATGGTAGAAATAGCATCATTGAGCATTGCTTCCATAAAAACGCTCCTTTCTCATAAAAAGAATTCTTATAATTATTAATAATATTGTATCAATTTCTATAGACTATGTAAAACAAAATCCCTCACAAGAGTGAAGGATTTTATTAATAGTTTATTATTGTATAGCAACTAAGATGTTTCTTTAAGCTTTAGTGAATTCCGGTGATTCCTCCATGCCTTGTAATAAGGTTTGTTCAGAATGTTCCATATGAATTCTAGCGAGTTTTCGAGCTTGTGCAGCGTTATGTGAAGCGATGGCTTCTACCAATTGGCGATGTTCTTCCCAAGTTTTTCTAAGGCGGCCTGGTTGGTTCATAGAAAAGCTACGGAATCGATAGGTTTGCTCCCGCAAGTTATGTACGATATCTGCTAAACGTTCGTTACGAGATGCACGATATAGTACTTCATGGAATTCTACGTCTGCGGTTACGACGGACTCCATATCTTTATTCTCCATATGGTCGCCGATCTCTACGAGCATTCGTTCTAGTGTTTCGATTTCCTCTTCGGTTATGCGTTCGGCAGCAAGGCCTGCTGCGAGTTCTTCTAGAGCAGATCGAATTTCGAATACTTGAGTAATATCCTTTAATGATATATTGGCTACATATGTACCACGGCGAGGAACCATGACAACAAAACCTTCGAGCTCAAGCTTACGAATGGCTTCGCGAATTGGGGTGCGGCTCACACCGAGTTCTTCAGCTAGAGGAATTTCCATAAGGCGTTCGCCCGGTTTTAACACGCCGTCTTGAATGGCTTGACGCAATGTTTCACTTACGACTTCGCGTAGAGGTTTATACGCATCTAAGCGTATTGGTTGTAACCGTTTTGTCATGGTAAGTCCTCCTGTGTACATGTTTTTGTAATGAGCGATAGCCAATCATGGCCGGCTGCTTTGATTTCTTCTTGCAGTTGTAATGCTTCCATTGGTTTATCCAGCAATACCACCATTGTAGGGCCACTACCAGTCATAATCGTTGGATACCCACGACTAGTGAAGAATTCTTTACAAATGACAAGTTCTTCATGGTCAGGGAAGAGTAGTTCTTCAAATGTATTAGCACTAGTAAGAAATGCTGATTTTAAGTCATTGTTTTCTAGGTGTTGTTGGACTGTATCGATGGTTTGTTTTGTTGCTACGGACGTATTCGTGAAGCGACCATAAGCAGCTGCAGTTGATACAGATACCTTTGGCTTTACTAGCAATAACCAATGTGGATCTGGAGATTTTCCGTATGTTAATATTTCACCACGCCCCGTGCCGCGTGCTGTACCACCTTGCAATAGGAATGGCACATCGGATCCAAGAGTAGCACCGATTTGTAAAAGTTCCTCTTGGGTGAGTCGTAAGTCCCAGAATCGATTGAGACCTACTAACATAGCTGCCGCATCAGCACTACCACCGCCAAGACCGGCTTGGATAGGTACCCGTTTTAATAGATGGATGGCTGCGCCTGCCTTGCAGCCCGTATATTCTTGGACTGCTCGTAATGCTTTGAGGGCAAGATTTTCTTCACCGTAAGTAACTAATTTTTGCATATACTCAGGTAATTCTGGAGCGCCACCGGAGAAAACTACGGAATGATGCTTCGCAAAATAAATGGAGTCGCTAAGGCGAATGGATTGGAAGATAGAGTCGATATCGTGATATCCGTCTTCACGCTTGCCCGTAATAGCAAGTCCAATATTGATTTTACTGCAACCGAGTTGCTCAAAACTTTTACTCATGATAGCCTCGTTTGTAACATATAGAATATATGCAATTTATATGTTTATTTTATACTCTTATAAAGTGATTGAAAATAACCATTAAGTGGTTTATGATGAATTTGTATACGCATATTGTTTTATTACTAAATGTATTGTAAATAGCGTATGTTTTAGTTAGTTCATTATAGAATATTTATAGTGAAATGGCAATTTGGAGGGAGCTATGTTC
>ERZ772805.1621-NODE-1621-length-17191-cov-15.238387_pt1 | contig 17191 bp, 11 predicted proteins | sample MGYA00511344_ERZ772805 | MGnify/ENA primary metagenome ERZ772805 (study PRJEB29015, sample SAMEA2737730) | human gut metagenome | biome: human gut; feature: human-associated habitat; material: faeces | place: China | collected 2012 ...
TAAGACACCGCCCTTTCACGGCGGTAACATGGGTTCAAATCCCGTACGGGTCATCCTAATAAACTTATGCCGGCTTAGCTCAGTTGGTAGAGCATCGGTATCGTAAACCGAGGGTCACAGGTTCGAATCCTGCAGCCGGCATAACAAGTTGCTGATATTTATGATAATTAACGTTATTTAACATTAGTTTGTTGAATAACGTTTTTTTATTTCAAAAAAATCTTCTAAATATTGGCATTTGATTTTTATTTTACAGATTAAAGATATAAGCTACTTTACTTTAGAAACAAAGGGATTAGAATTATTGGTAATAAGTGTTATTTTAGATACTAATTGACTTAATATATCTAGAAATAAACAAAAATAAATACTTATTTCCTCAAGTTATGATAAGATGAATATGTACATAAAAATTGAGATAAAAAAAGATAAATTTAGTTCGAAAGTAGGGAATTTTTATGGGAAATGAAGTGCTTTTTCCAGGTGATACTCTGGGGATTATTGGTGACAGTTCTAATGGAATTAGATTGGCTCAAACAGCTAAAAGGCTAGGATTTAAAGTGATTATTTATGCTACTAACGAAGGAAGTCCTACTTTAGCAGATGCAGATGTTAAGATTGTGGGTGATTTTAGCGATAAGGCTAAGTTACAAGATTTTGCTGAGCGTTGTGATTTAGTAATGTATGAATCAGAACATATATCTTCTGAAGTTATTGCATATCTACAAAAATTCACTAAAGTTCCGCAAGGTTCTGAAACTTTAGAAATTGTACAAGATAGATTGTTGGAACGTGCTTTCTTTGAACAAATGAATATAAATATTGCCCCTTATGCAACAATTGTTAGCTTAGAGGACGTTTACCAAGCTGTTAGTTCAATTGGATATCCTTGTGTATTAAAACCTATTCAAAAAGGATTTGGTCCTAAACGTCAACAAATAATTCGTAAGCAAACAGATATTGCCAAATGTGCAGACATTATTGATATGGGGACTTATATCTTAGAATCGTGGATACCTTATAATAAAGAACTATCAGTTATAATGACACGTGATTATGATGGAAATTTAGCATATTTTCCTGTAATTGAAACTAGATATAAAGAAAATCGTCTTAATGAGGCAATTGTACCAGCTAATATCCAACCTGATGTAGAGGAGGAAGTAAAACGTTTAGCTGGTGAAATTGTCAGTGGTTTAAAATATGTAGGTGCTTTAGAAGTAGCTTTCTATCTAACTGAAAGTGGTTCTTTGTATGTAAAAAGAATTGTGCCAGCTTTACACAATTCTGGCTACGTCTTTGATAAAGCAACTAATGTTTCGATGTTTGAGCAACATCTTAGAACTTTGGTGAAGATGCCATTAGTTGATATTAAATTAGTTCAACCTGCAGGCATGGTAATGATTGAAGAAGAAAATATTGATGACATTCGTACACAATGGGTACTAAAAAATAATTGGTATTATACATTCTTTAGATACCCAGAATCAATGAGACCACAACCAGAAGGCTATATTATAGTATTAGCTGAAAGTGAAATGGAAATAAAACAACAAATAGAATCGACTGGTATTTGGGACGATTTATCAAAAGAATAATAGTTAATGGAGCGATAAATAATTATAAAGTTATCGCTCTTTTTAATGATTAATAATTGGATTTTAGTTATAATAAGAATTGACATTTTTCTGAAAGGATGAGTACTGTGACCGACAATATGTTTTTGTCAGGAATGAATGATAAACAATCAGAAGCAGTTTTATGTACAGAAGGACCATTATTAATAATGGCAGGAGCTGGTAGTGGGAAGACTCGTGTGTTAACTCACCGTGTAGCATACTTAATTGAAGAAAAAGGTGTAAATCCTTGGAACATACTAGCTATCACCTTTACAAACAAAGCAGCTCGTGAAATGAGAGAACGTGTAAATAATTTAATGGGTGAAGGTGCAGAAGATATATGGGTATCTACATTCCATGCTTTATGTGTACGAATTTTACGAAGAGACGCAGAAAAAATAGGCTTTAATAGATCATTTACAATTGCAAGTACAAGTGAGCAAAGAACTTTAATGAAACAGGTTCTTAATGATTTAAATATTGATACTAAAAAATATGATCCACGTGCAATCTTAAGTGTAATTTCAAATGCCAAAAATGACTTATTAGATCCTAAAGATTATGCCCAACAAGCTAATGGACCATTTGAAGAAATTGTAAGTAAAGCATATTTTGAATATCAAAATCAGCTTGCAAATAACCAAGCAATGGATTTTGATGATTTAATCATGCAAACTATTAGATTATTCAACGAATCACCAGAAACATTGGAATTTTATCAACGTAAATTCCACTATATTCATGTTGACGAATATCAAGATACTAACGAAGCTCAATATGAATTAGTTAATAAGTTAGCTCGTAAATATCGCAATTTATGTGTTGTAGGTGATGCAGATCAAAGTATTTATGGTTGGCGTGGTGCAAACATGGAAAATATCATGAACTTTGAAGAAGATTATCCAGATGCAACAGTAATTAAATTGGAACAAAATTATCGTTCTACAAAAAATATTTTAGCAGCTGCTAATAATGTGATTGAGAATAACGTAAATCGTAAAGATAAGACTTTATGGACAGATAATAAGCAAGGTGACAAGATTCATTATTATCGTGCAAATAACGCTAATGAAGAAGCTTATTATGTAGTTAAAAAAATTCAAGAACAAATTAGAAATAATGGACGTCATTATGGAGATTTTGCTATTTTATATCGTACTAATGCACAGTCACGTATAATCGAAGAAACTTTCGTGAAAACCAATATACCATATAAATTAGTTGGAGCGCATAAATTCTATGATCGCAAGGAAATAATGGACACTTTAGCTTATTTACGTTTAGTAACTAATCCAGCTGATTCTATGAGTTTTGAAAGAATAGTAAATGAACCAAAACGTAGTATCGGCTCAGTAACTGTTGGAAAATTAAGAACATTCTCTCAAATTCATGGTATGTCAATGTTAGAAGCTTCCAAGAGTGCTGCTTTAGCAGGGGTATCTGCCAAGGCAAGTAATGAATTAGAAAAGTTTGCTGAGATGATAGAACAGTTACATGAATATCAAAAGGCACATAATGTTACTGAAGTTACAGAAAGAATTCTAGATGTAACGGGTTATAAAGCTAACTTACAAAGAGAAGATACTTTAGAAAACCGTAATCGTTTAGAAAACTTGGAAGAATTTTTAACGGTTACTAAGCAATTTGATCAAGATTGGGAACCTGAAGATGAAGAAAGTGATCCATTTGTTGATTTCTTAGCTGATTTAGCCTTAGTTTCAGATCAAGATAGTGTAGAAGAAGAACCAGATGAAGTCACATTAATGACATTACATGCAGCAAAAGGGCTAGAATTCCCAGTTGTATTTTTGATGGGATTAGAAGAAGGTATTTTCCCACTTTCTAGAGCAGTTATGGACGAAAATGAACTTGAAGAAGAACGCAGACTGGCCTATGTAGGGATAACTCGTGCTGAAGAAGAACTTTATTTAACTAACTCGATTTCTCGTATGTTGTATGGTAAGAGTCAAAATAATCCCGCTTCTCGCTTTATTGAAGAAATTGATGAAGAATTAATCCAATCAGATAATCAAACGGTAGCAAGTACAACATTAACATCCAAGAGAACTAGATCTAGAGAAGTGCCATTTAGTAAGAGGCCTAAATATCGTATGCCAGCAGGAACTGTTGAACGCCCTAAAGAAACTGGTGCTGACAAACAAAGCTGGAATATAGGAGATAAGATTTCTCATAAAACTTGGGGAACAGGAACAATTGTTAAGGTCTCAGGCGATGGCGAAGATACAGAACTAGATATTGCTTTTGAAGGTAAAGGTATTAAACGATTATTAGCAGCATTCGCACCAATTACAAAGATATAAGGAAGGTGGTGCCCATATGTCACAAAAAGATATAGAGATGGAATTAAAAGAGCTTCGTGATAAGTTAAATCGCTGGAGTAATGAATATTATGTGTTGGATACTCCATCTGTTGAAGATAGCGTGTATGACAAACATTATCAACGTTTATTAGAGCTCGAACAGGCCAATCCTGATTTAGTAACTGCGGACTCTCCTAGTCAAAGAGTAGGTGGTAAAGTTCTAAGTGGCTTTACTAAAGTAAGTCATGATATTCCAATGTTGTCATTAGGCGATGTATTTTCTAAAGAGGAATTAATAGAATTTTTAGAGCGTTTAGAAAATAGTGTAGAGCAGAAGTTGGATTATAGTTGTGAGTTAAAGATTGATGGTTTGGCTATTTCCTTAACTTATGAGAATGGTAAGTTTATCAAGGGGTCAACTCGTGGTAATGGGGTAATCGGTGAAGATATTACTGAAAATCTCAAAACTATCAAGGCAATCCCTATGGAATTAAATGAACCTGTGTCAATTGAAGTTCGTGGAGAATGTTACATGCCTAAGAAATCTTTTGTGGAATTGAATACTAAACGTGAAGCAGAAGGACAAGCTGTTTTTGCTAACCCACGTAATGCAGCAGCAGGATCTTTGCGTCAATTAGATACAAAAATAACAGCTAGTCGAAACTTGAGTACTTTTATTTATTATTTAATGGAACCCGAAAAGTTGGGGATAAAAACTCAAACTGAAGCCTTAAACAAATTAGAGAGCTGGGGTTTCAAAGTTAATAATGAATCTAAACAAGTTAAAACAAAGGAAGAAATATTTGCTTATATTGATGAGGCTACTGATCAAAGAGCCAACCTTCCATACGATATTGATGGAATAGTTCTAAAAGCAGAATCCTTTGCAGTTCAGTCTCAAGTTGGAAACACAGTTAAAGTTCCTAGATGGGCAATAGCTTATAAGTTTCCACCAGATGAACAGGAAACAAAAGTTTTAGATATTGAGTGGACAGTCGGAAGAACTGGAGTGGTAACCCCAACTGCTGTTATGGAACCAGTAACGTTAGCAGGAACAACTGTGGCAAGAGCTTCGCTACATAACCCTGATTATTTAAGGGAAAAAGATATTCGTATAGGCGATACGGTGAAACTTCATAAAGCTGGAGATATTATTCCTGAAATTTCTGAAGTAGTTTTAGCTAAAAGAACAGAAGATTCAGTAGAGTATCAAATTCCAACAGAATGTCCAGAATGTGGTGCTAAGTTAGTTCATTTAGATGATGAGGTAGCTCTAAGATGTATCAATCCACAATGTCCAGCTTTGGTAAAAGAAAGCTTAACACATTTTGCTTCAAGAAATGCGATGGATATTAGAGGATTAGGACCTAGAATAATTGAACAGCTTTACAACCGTGAAATGATTAAAGATGTTGCCGGAATTTATAGCTTAACTTTTGAACAGTTGATAACTTTAGATAAGTTTAAGGAAAAATCTGCGAATAACCTATTGACAGCAATCGATAATAGTCGTAATAATTCTATTGAACGTTTAATTTTTGGACTAGGAATCCGCCATGTTGGTGCTAAAGTAGCTAGAATATTAGCTGAAAATTATAAGTCAATGGATAACTTAGCTAAAGCAAAAAGTGATGAAATTTCAACGATTGATTCATTAGGAAAAATTATAGGTGATAGTGTTGAAATGTATTTTGCAGATGAACACGTGATGGAATTATTAGATGAATTGCGACAAGCTGGAGTAAACTTGGAATTCTTAGGGAAAACTCGTGAAGAACAGCTTGAAAGCAGCACCGACAGTAGTTTCAATGGTTTACGTGTTGTTCTAACTGGCACTTTGGATACTTTGAAGAGATCCGAAGCTAAATCATGGCTTGAAGCACATGGTGCAAAAGTTACAGGAAGTGTGTCTAAGAAAACTGATTTACTTATTGCAGGTCATGATGCTGGTAGCAAATTGACAAAAGCTCAAGAATTAAATGTTAGAGTAATGAATGAAGCAGAATTTATTCAGCAGATGGAGGAAGAATCTTGAAAAAGTTTGGTATAATTATCAGTTTATGTCTATCAGCTGCTTTAATGGCTTCTTGTGGAAAAATTGGTGGTAATTCTAATACTACAACAGCAACTACAGAGTCATCTAAAAGTGGTTATCAGACAACTGGTGAAAACAATAGTAGTGATTATCAAGGAATTATTGAAGATGGAGAATATAAGACAAGTAAGTCTAGAGGGGTAGGGATTTCTCAAAATTCAGATAATCTATTGAATTTGAAGAGTTTTGAAGCAGGTCTAACAACAATTTCTAAGGATCATTTCTCTACTAAGAGTTACATTTTCCAAGAAGGACAATATTTAAATAAGGCTACTATTCAAGATTGGTTAGGGAGAAAATCTAGTTCTAATCCAGAAGGTTTGAATCCTAGCGACAATGGTAAGAAAGAAGCAAATAAGCGAAACCCAATTTATGTTCAACAAATAGAAGAACAAGATTACATGAAGCAAAATAATGGTAAATTGGAATTAGCCGGTATGACAATTGGGATTGGTATGAATCAAAAGGATTACTACCAAAAAGAACAATATGGTGCTACTTATTCAACAACAATTTCTAAAGAAAAGAGAATTGAAGAAGGTAAGATAGCTGCTAAGAAAGTTCTTGCACGAGTTCGTCAAAAAGTCGGAAACAATGTACCAATTGTGATTGCGATGTTTGCTCAAGCTCCTAATGATAGTTTAGTAGGTGGTTATTTCTACTCTTATACTGTAAGTAAGAGTGGGACAGATATCGGAAGTTGGACAGAAACAAACATTAAGAGTTACGTTCTTCCAGCGACTGAAGATAACAAACTTCCTAATGACAATGATTCAACATCATTTGATAATTTCCAAAAAGAAGTTAAGAATTTCTTCCCTAATATTTCTAATGTAACGGGACAAGGTCAATATAAAGATAAGACTTTGCAAGGTTTACACATAACAATTACAACTCAATTTTATAGTGAAACCGAGATAACTAGCTTTACTCAATATGTAGCACAAGCTGCCAAGTCATACTTACCAAGTGGTATTCCAGTAGATATTAAGATTAATGGTAGTGATGGTGAAACACAAAGTTTTGTTTCAACAACAGGTGGCAATGGCGGATATTATACCCATGTATTCGGAAGTTACTAAATAATATATAAAGTGAGACTATTTTTTGCAGTAGTCTCTTTTATATTTTTAAATGATTATGCTAGAATATCAATTAGGAAACTTATTAACAAACTATAAGTAGTAATAAAATTATTAAAGTAATAGATAAGTGATGAAAGAGGGATGAACAATGGCAATTGGATCTGAAGAAGTAAAGCACGTTGCAGGGCTAGCAAAGCTTGCTTTTAAAGATGAAGAATTAGCTAAGTTTACTGGACAAATGGATGAAATTATTAACATGGTTCAACAACTTAGTGAAGTAGATACAACAGATGTTCCTGTAACAACACACGTAACAGATGCAATAAATACTTTACGTGAAGACGTTGCAGTAAAAGGAACAGATCGTGATTTATTAATGAAAAATGTTCCTCAAAGCCAGGATGGATATATTAAAGTTCCAGCAATTATTGACGAAAGTGAGGAATAGTAATGGATTACTTTAAGAATGATTTAGCAAGTATTCACGATGATTTAGTAAATAAGAAATATAGTGTTGAAGAATTAACTAAGTCAACATTTGATAACATTAAAAAGGTTGATAAAGAAATTGAAGCTTTCTTGAAATTAGATGAGGAAAGAGCATTAGAAAAGGCTCGTAAAATTGATGAACGAGGCGTTAAAGCTGATTCTATTTTAGATGGTATTGGTATCGGTATTAAAGATAATATCGTAACTAAAGATTTAACAACAACAGCTGCTTCTAAAATGTTAGAAAATTTTGAACCAATTTACAACGCAACTGTAATGGATAAGTTTAATGATGCCGGCATGATTACAGTTGGTAAGTTGAATATGGATGAATTTGCGATGGGTAGTTCTACAGAAAATTCAGCTTTCAAAATTACTAAGAATGTCTGGGATACTACAAAAGTTCCTGGTGGTTCTTCTGGTGGTTCTGCAGCAGCAGTTGCATCTGGTCAAGTTCTAGCATCTTTAGGTTCTGATACTGGTGGTTCAATTCGTCAACCAGCTGCATTTAACGGAATTGTTGGGGTAAAACCAACATATGGTCGTGTATCTCGTTATGGTTTGATTGCTTTTGCATCTAGTTTGGACCAAATTGGACCTTTGACACGTACAGTTAAAGACAATGCTTTAGTGTTAAACGCAATTAGTGGACATGATGCCCATGACTTTACTAGCTCCAGTCGTGAAGTTCCTGATTTTACTAAGGGAATTGAAGATGGTGTTAAAGGCATGAGAATTGCTGTTCCTAAAGAATACTTTGGTGAAGGTGTAGACGAGGACGTTGCTAATGCAGTTAAGGATGCCGTAAAGACTTTTGAAAGCTTAGGTGCAACAGTAGATGAAGTATCTCTACCTCATAGTAAATATGGTGTTCCAGTTTACTACATTATTGCTTCATCTGAAGCATCTTCAAACCTTCAAAGATATGATGGTATTCGTTATGGATTCCGTGCTAAAGATGTAAAGAACTTGGAAGATGTATATGTACGTTCACGTTCTGAAGGATTTGGCGATGAAGTTAAGCGTCGTATCATGTTAGGAACATTCTCTCTTTCTGCTGGTTCATATGATGCATTCTTCAAGAAGGCTGCACAAGTTAGAACTTTGATTTGCCAAGACTTTGAAAATGTTTATAAAGACTATGACTTGATTTTAGCTCCAACATCTCCAACTACTGCATACGGAATTGGTGAAGAAATCAACGATCCAGTAACAATGTATATGAATGATATTTTGACAATTCCAGTTAACTTAGCAGGACTTCCAGGTATGTCCTTACCTGCAGGATTCTCTAATGGATTGCCAATTGGTTTACAACTAATTGCACCACGTTTTGCAGAAAGTACAATGTATCGTGCAGGATATGCATTTGAACAATCAACTGATTTTCATAAAGCAATACCAACGTTAGGAGGTCAAAACTAATGAATTTTGAGACGACTGTAGGTTTAGAAGTCCATATTGAAATGCAAACAAATTCTAAGGCATATTCACCTTCTCCTGTTCAATATGGTGCTGAGCAAAATACAAATACCAATGTTATTGATTGGGGGTATCCAGGTGTCTTACCTGAAATAAATAAGGGTGCTTTAGAATTTGGGATGCGTGCTGCATTAGCACTTCACTGTGATATCACACAAGATGTTGGTTTTGACAGAAAGAATTACTTCTATCCTGATAATCCTAAAGCTTACCAAATTACACAAGCTCGTACACCAATTGGTACTAATGGTTGGTTAGAAATTGAACTTGAAGATGGTACTAAGAAAAAGATTGGTATCCGTGAAATGCACGTTGAAGAAGATGCTGGTAAAAACACACACAATCCAGATGGTTATTCTTACGTTGACTTGAATCGTCAAGGTACACCTTTGATTGAAATTGTTGCAGAACCTGATATTTCTAGTGCTGATGAAGCTTATGCATACTTAACAAAATTACGTCAAGTTATCCAATTTACAGGTATTTCAGACGTAAAAATGGAAGAAGGTTCCATGCGTGCTGACGTTAACGTTTCAATTGCACCAATCGGATCTGACAAGCTTGGTGTTCGTACTGAAATGAAGAACCTTAACTCATTTGAACATGTACGCAAAGGTATTCAATATGAAGTTAAGCGTCAAGAACGTTTATTGATGTCTGGTGGAGAAGTAGAACAAGAAACACGCCGTTTTGATGAACCAAGTGGTGAAACTATTTTAATGCGTTCTAAGGAAGAAGCTAACGACTACCGTTACTTCCCAGAACCAGATCTACCACCAATTCATATTAGTGATGATTGGATTGAAGAAGTTCGTGCATCTATTCCAGAAATGCCAGATAAGCGTCGTGAAAGATATACACAAGATTGGGGTATTCCAGCTTATGACGCAGGTGTTCTTACTCAAACTAAAGAAATGTCAGATTTCTATGACGCAACTGTAGCTGCAGGAGCAGATCCTAAATTAGCAGCTAACTGGTTGATGGGTGAAGTTAATGCTTACTTGAATTCTAAGCAAGTAGAATTAAGTGATACTGCTTTAACTCCAGAACATTTGGCAACAATGATTAAATTAATTGAAGATGAAACAATTTCTTCTAAGATTGCTAAGAAAGTATTCAAAGAAATCATTACAAATGATACTGAACCTAAAGCTTGGGTTGAATCTAAAGGTATGGTTCAATTATCAGATCCAGCTAAGTTACAACCTATCATTGATGAAGTTTTAGATAACAATGAACAATCTATCGAAGACTTTAAGAATGGTAAGGATCGTACTATTGGTTTCTTAGTAGGTCAAATTATGAAGAAGACTCGTGGTATGGCTAACCCTAAGATGGTTAACAAATTATTAATGGCTAGTTTGAAGGAAAGATAAGAGGTTTTAGACTCTTAGGCGGGGAAAAAAGCATGCAAAAAAGATGTCGCATTATTTATAATCCAACTTCTGGTCGTGAAGCATTAAAAGGTGATTTAGTAGAAATTTTGGATATCCTTGAGAATGCTGGTTATGAAACAAGTGCATTTGCTACAACAGCTGAAGAAAATTCTGCTAGAAATGAAGCTGAACGTGCAGCAAAAGCAGGATTTAGCTTAATTGTTGCTGCTGGTGGCGATGGTACGATAAATGAAGTTGTGAACGGAATTGCAGGGCTAAAGAAACGTCCACAGTTAGGAATTATTCCTGCTGGTACAACTAATGACTACGCTCGTGCTTTAAAAATACCTAGAGAAAGTCCAGTTGAAGCTGCAAAAGTAATTGCTGCTGGTAAAACTGTTAAGATGGACATAGGTATGGCAAATGATAATTATTTTGTGAATATTGCTGGTGGTGGATTACTAACTGAATTAACATACAGTGTTCCATCAGAGCTAAAATCTTTATTTGGATATTTAGCATACTTAGCAAAAGGCGCAGAATTATTACCACAAATGAAGAATGTACCTATGCATCTTGAATATGATGATGGGGTATTTGATGGTGAAGCTTCAATGTTTTTAGTAGCATTGACCAACTCAATCGGTGGTTTTGAACAAATTGTACCGGATGCTTCACTAGATGATGGTAAATTCACAGTTATCGTAGTAAAGACAAGTAATCTTGTTGAAATGCTCCACTTGATAACAATGGTCTTAAATGGTGGTAAGCATGTTAATGATAAGCGTGTTTTATATATAAAAACAAAGAAATTAGTTGCTAAGCCAGTTGATACTAGAATTATGATTAATATCGACGGTGAGTATGGTGGCGATGCACCAATGAAATTTACAGCTTTGAAGCAACATATTGAATTTTTTGCTAATACTGATGAAATTCCAAAGGGTGCAATCACTGCTAGTGAAGATACTAAGCAATTAGTTAAAGATATCGAAGAAGTAACTAAAAAAGATTTAAATGGCGATGGAATAATTGGTGAAAAAGAAGAGTAAACTAATAAGCCAATGAAGTCTAAAGAAGAGGGCAGAAGAGTTAATTCTTTTTGCCCTCTTTTTTTAGGGAAGGGACGATAATGAAGAAAAAATTACCTGTTAGTAAAAATGAAGATTTAATTTTAACAATTGAAGATTTAACTTATCAAGGAATGGGTGTAGCTAAGGTAGATGGTTATCCTTTATTTGTCGAAGGTGCATTACCTCAAGAAAAAATTAAAGCTCATGTGGTTAAAGTTACTAAGAATTATGGCTTCGCTAAAGTAATAGATTTTATTGAAAAGAGTCCGGATAGAGTAGAAAATGAAGATAAAATATATCTTCAAACAGGAATTGCTCCACTACAAAATTTAAGTTATCTAGCCCAATTGAAATTTAAGCGTAAGTTAGTAACTGATTTGCTACAAAAAGTGCATTTGGATAATTTAGAAGTGGCAGATACGTTAGGAATGGATACACCTTACTACTATAGAAATAAGGCTCAAGTTCCAGTAAGAGAAGTTAATGGTAAGTTAGAGATAGGATTTTTCAAGCGCAATAGTCATGACTTTGTGGCGATGGAACATTTCCTCATTCAAGATAAAAGAATAGACGAAATTTTGCTAAAAGTAAGAGACATTTTACGCATGAGCAAGATTACTGCTTATAACGAAAAAAAGCATACTGGAATGATACGTCACATTTTAGTGAGAAGAGGATATTATTCTCATGAAGCGATGGTAGTTCTAGTTAGTCGAGTAAGAAAAATTCCAAATCTTGATCAAATTGCATTCTTAATTCAACAACAATGTCCAGATGTAAAGAGCGTAATGTTGAATGTAAATCCAGATAAAACAAATGTTATTTTAGGAAAGAAAACTATAAAATTAGCTGGTAAAGATACAATTCAAGATACTTTGAATGGCTTGAAATTTGATATTTCAGCACAATCTTTCTACCAAGTTAATCCACAGCAAACTGAAAAATTGTATCAATTAGCAATTGAAAACGCAGAATTAACAGGAAAAGAAACGGTTATTGATGCATATTGTGGAATTGGAACGATCTCATTAAATATGGCTAAATTTGCTAAAAAGGTATACGGTGTAGAAATTGTCCCTGAAGCTATTGAAGATGCTAAGCATAATGCTAGTCTAAATGATTTAAATAACTTGGACTTTGAAGTTGGAGAAGCTGAAGTATGGATGGAAAAATGGCAAAAGCAAGGAATTAAGCCAGATGTAATAATGGTTGATCCTCCAAGAAAAGGACTAACTTCTAGCTTGATACAAAGCGCAGTGGCGATGGAACCTAAAAAGGTTGTGTATGTAAGTTGTAACCCAGCAACTCTAGTACGTGATATTCAAGAATTCATGGAACTAGGATACCAAGTTATAAAGCCTATTCAACCAGTAGATCAGTTCCCACAAACAACGCATGTGGAGAGTGTTACTGTGTTGGAGCATGTGTAAGGGGATTGCAATGAAGATGAAATTATTAGAAAATATTAAAAAGAAATAATGGAGGAGAGTAAAAAAGATGATCACATCTGAAGAAATAAAAAGACGTTTATGGGACGGGGCTAATAATTTACGAGGCACGATGGATGCAAGTAGGTATAAGGACTATATGCTAGGGTTGATGTTCTATAAATTTTTGAGTGATAAAACTTTACAAACATTCAAAGAAACAGCAGGATTATCTGATAATGCAAATGTTCTTGAAGAGTATCGGAAGGCTCATGAAGAGTATGGTGAAGAATTAGAAACGATGATCCAACAAATTTTAGGTTATCACGTAACTCCAGAACATCTGTACCAAACTTGGGAAGAAGATATTGAAAATGGTGATTTTGAATTATCTGAAGTAATGGATAGTTTAAACGCATTTGAACGTTCAATTGCCGCAACCGATGATTCGGATGATTTTAAGGGGTTGTTCTCTAGTTCAGTTATTGATTTGACTAACACTGCTTTAGGTAGTGACTTAAACAAACGAAGCAAGAATATTCGGGATTTGATTGGCCTGTTTGCTGATCTTAACATGGTTGACTTGCAAAATGGAGATGTTCTTGGGGATGCTTATGAATATTTGATCAGTCAGTTTGCATCTGACTCCGGAAAAAAAGCTGGGGAATTCTACACTCCAGTACAAGTTAGTGAAGTTATCGCTCAGATTATTGCTCGGACTACTGAAATTAAATCGATCTATGACCCAACAGTTGGTTCGGGTTCACTATTGTTAACGGTTGGGAAGCATCTATCCAAGGATGATCGAAAAAATTTACACTACTATGGGCAAGAATACATTACTGCAACCTTTAATTTAACTCGAATGAACTTGCTGTTGCACGATGTACGTCCTGAAAATATGACTATTCGCAACGGTAATACAATGGCAAGCGACTGGCCAGAAGACCCATCACGTCCAGGCGAAGGAGTTCAATTTGATGCCGTGGTTATGAATCCACCATATTCAGATAAAAGTTGGAATAAGCATGAAGATAAACCATTAAAGGTTAGTGATCCCCGTTTTTCCGAATTTGGTACATTACCACCGGAATCAAAAGGGGATTTTGCATATCTAATGCACGGCCTGTATCATTTAGGTCAACAAGGAACGATGGGGATAGTGTTGCCCCATGGAGTCCTATTCCGTGGCGAGACTGAAGGTAAGATTCGGCAACGACTAATCGAGAAAAACTACATTGATGCGATTATTGGTTTACCAAGCAACTTATTTACTAACACTCCCATTCCAGTTGCTGTTTTGATTTTGAAGAAAAATCGGAAATTAACGGATCCACTATTAATAATTGATGCTTCACATGACTTTATTAAAGTTGGCAAAAATAACGTTCTTCGTGAGCGAGATACTGCAAAAATTGTAGATACGTATGTTAACAAACAAGAGATCCATGGTTATAGTCATTTGGCAAGTCGTCAAGAAATTATTGATAATGACTACAATTTGAATATCCCACGTTACGTTGAAACTATTGATGAAGAAATTCCTGAGGATGTTGATGGACATCTATTGGGTGGAATTCCTGAACAAAATTTAGATAGACTGACTGTCTTATCATCAACAACTAAGCAGTTACTGGATGATTCTTTAGAGCAAGTTCGTACAGGGTATGTAAAACTAAAAGTTGACGTTAATGATCTAAAAAAGAGTGCTCTATTAAATAAGAATATTACTGGAGAACAAGAACGACTTAGCAAGACAGTTAAAACCTACATTGATAAGTATTACCCACAATTAAAACAAATCAATAGCGATACAAACTTAACTGAATTGAAATCGTCAATGGTTGATGAGATCAAGCAGACATTAAGCCAATTCGCTAATGTAGATAAATACGCTGGTTATCAAATTGTGGCTGATTTATGGCAAAATAATCTGGAAGAGGATGCAGAATTTATTGCAGCTAATGGTTTCTATGGGGCTGGTAGAACACGCAAGCCTAATATGGTAGAAAAAGGATCGGGTTCTAAGAAACGAACAGTTCAAGATGGATGGCTCGGTGCAATTGTGCCAAACGATCTAATTGCCAATGCATTGTATCAAGACGATAAAGCTAAGATTAATGAATTAGAGCAAAAGGTAACCGATATTGAGAGCAAGTTGGGTGAATTGGTCGAAGCTGCTAAGATTGAAGACACTCCGGAATATGATGCCTTGTTTGACGCTCTCAAGAAAAATGACGATGATGAACCACAAGACTCATTTGAAAGTAAAAAGATAAAAGCTGCTTTGAAGAAAAGTGAAAAAGGTAGTGATGAGGCTAACTACTTAAAACAGGTAAAAGATTTAATGGCTGCTAAGACTAAGGCCAATCGCGAAACTAAGAATGCTAAAGCAGACTTGCAAGAAGCAATCTATAATCGAATTGAACAACTAACTGATGAAGAAATCGACCAATTGATGCAAGAAAAGTGGTTCGGTAACTTTGAAGAAAAGATGGTGAAGTTAGTGACGCAGCCATTATTAGCTGACTTGCAAACTCTTGAGATGTTGAATGATCGTTATGCGGATACCTTAGATGATATTGACAACCAAATTAGCCAAGCAGAGTCAGAGTTAGACAAGTTAATGCAAGATTTGGTGGTGAAATAATGAGCAAGGATAAAAAACGATTAGCTCCAGTTAGTCGGTTTAAAGAGTTCGAAAATTCTGCAGCTTGGGAACAGCGGAAGTTGGGGGAAGTTTTATCTTATGAACAGCCAGGACCTTATATAGTCAATTCAGATAATTATGATAATAAATTTAATGTTCCTGTACTTACGGCGGGGAAAAGTTTTATATTAGGTTTTACAAACGAAGTAAAAGGAATTAAAAAAGCATCTGAAAGTGATCCAGTAATAATTTTTGACGACTTCACAACTGGATCACATTACGTAGATTTTCCTTTTAAGGTTAAGAGTTCTGCATTAAAAATATTAAGTAAAACAAATGAGAAGATTGATACTAAATTTATTTATGAAGTTTTATCAAGAATAAACTATGTCCCTCAATCTCATGAGCGACATTGGATTTCACAATTTTCGAAATTTAATGTAATGATTCCTACTTCTCAAGAACAAGAAAAAGTAGGTAATTTTCTTAAGCAGCTTAATCATCTCATCGCCCTTCATCAGCGTAAGCCAAAATACATATCTAAACTAACTTAAACTTGATAAATATCTCATAACCAAATCATTATCCTGATTTTCTAACTCACTAATTATGTGCATATAAACTTTTTGTGTAGTTGTAATTGACGAATGCCCTAATCTTCTAGAAACACTAGCAATAGAAACGCCAGCAAACATGAGTAATGATGCATGGGTATGACGCAAACCATGAATTGATATTTCTGGAATTCCACATTTTCTACAATGACGAGCTAAACAATTATTAGGCGTTGAGTTACAAACTGGTCCATTAACAAAAATAGGTTCATCTTCATTTAAATTTTTAATTAAGTGTTGGAACTGCATACCTAACTGCCAATCCATCTGCACTTTTCTAATTGAACTTCTATTTTTAGTAGGTTGAAATCCTGTATTTGTTTTATAATCCCAAGTTTTATTTACAGAAATTGTTTGTCTAGCAAAATCAAAATCTGCTGGAGTTAATCCCAAAGCTTCAGAAAATCTCAAACCAGTCTTAGCTATTAAGAGAATTAACCAATCCCATGTAATTTCCATTCCTAAATCTAAATCCTCTAAAAGATTATGCAATTCAAATTGATTCAGGTATTTTTGCTTTTTCTCCCTAGGTGCTTTTCCTTTAAATATAGCCTTCCTTGTTGGATCTCTATCAATTAAACCATCATCAACAGCATCAAGAATGGCTCCTTTTACTTGATGATGAAAATCAATTACTGTTTGTCGTTCATGAGTTAACGCATATTGATTTAATAATTCTTGATAAGCATTTCGATCAAAATCTTTCATCTTCAAATTAGGAATAATTTTGGCAATATGCTTTTGGTTATTTCGATATTTTTCGAGAGTAACTGGACGAACAGCATCTTCTTTGTACAATTTTATCCAAAATTCAAAATAATCTTTGAATAAACTATCGCATGTAAAGTTACTTGTTATCATTTTAATGCCCCCATTCTTAATAAATGGCTTACGCTGATGAAGGACGATGAGGGAATCAAAACGCATTAAATACGATCCTATTTTCTTTTGCTCATTTTC
>ERZ772805.1631-NODE-1631-length-17123-cov-21.857335_pt1 | contig 17123 bp, 7 predicted proteins | sample MGYA00511344_ERZ772805 | MGnify/ENA primary metagenome ERZ772805 (study PRJEB29015, sample SAMEA2737730) | human gut metagenome | biome: human gut; feature: human-associated habitat; material: faeces | place: China | collected 2012 ...
TTATCGGAGAGGACTTTGTCAAGCACGAAGTGGACTTGGGGGTCCAACGACTCAAAGACCTGGGACTCAATCCTATTTTTTTACCTCATTCACTAAAAGGCTTAGACTTTATCAAAGAACATCCCGAAGCTCGTGCGGAGGATTTGATTCAGTCATTTTCTGATGATAGTATCGATATGATCCTATGCGCCATCGGTGGAAACGATACCTATCGCTTGCTACCTTATCTTTTTGAAAATGACCAACTACAAAAGTTTATCAAACAAAAGATTTTTCTTGGTTTCTCAGATTCAACCATGAACCATCTCATGTTGCATAAACTAGGAATCAAGACTTTTTACGGCCAATCATTTCTAGCAGACATTTGTGAGTTAGACAAAGAAATGTTGCCATATAGCCGCTACTACTTTAAAGAATTGATTGAGACTGGAAAAATCTCAGAAATTCGCCCTAGTAACGTTTGGTATGAGGAACGGACTGATTTTAGTCCCAAAGCCTTGGGAACACCTCGTGTCAGCCATGCAAATACAGGTTTTGACTTGTTACAAGGCAATGCTCAGTTTGAGGGAGAAATCCTCGGTGGTTGTCTTGAGTCTCTCTATGATATTTTTGACAACTCTCTACACGCAGATAGCACAGACCTCTGCCAAAAATACAAACTTTTCCCTGACTTATCCGACTGGGAAGGAAAGATTCTATTGCTAGAAACAAGTGAAGAAAAGCCTGAACCTGATGATTTCAAAAAGATGTTGTGGACTTTAAAGGAAACTGGTATATTCGAGATCATCAGTGGACTCTTGGTCGGGAAACCTATGGATGAAACCTTCTATGACGACTATAAGGAGGCTTTAATGGACATCATTGATAGCAATATCCCGATTGTCTATAATCTGAATGTCGGACATGCCACACCAAGAGCGATTGTTCCCTTTGGAGTTCACGCGTATGTAGATGCAACGGAGCAAGTCATTCGCTTTGACTATCACAAAGAAAGCTGAGATGAATTTCTCAGCTCAGATTGAAGTAATCAGATGATTACTTCTCTTTATTTTCTTAAATAGCGAAAAATAGGTATTATGACACTCAAGATAAGAACTATAAAAATGCCCAAAACCATAATTGTAGTATAGGGATTAAAGCAGAGACTTATTAGCAAGGCAAGACTTATTCCAATCATTAGGTATCCTAACTTTCTCACTACTGACTCACTGCTCTGGTTATGATTTTTTGTGGCCAAGCCAATGCTTTTAGGAAGATAATTTCCAATCACTAGAAAAATAAGTGCCACTAACCAAATCACAGTCAAGCGAACTTGAACATGGCCTCCTAAGGCAACGGTCAATATAAGACCTTGGATAAGCACAGCAGAAATTGGGACTAACCATAGCATAAACTCTTTTAAGAATGGGATCGTTATTTGTTTAAAGAATGAAAAACAGAGATTATATATGATTAACGCAAGAAAAGGTAGGGCTACTATTGCTAGATTGCGGTTCATAAAGCCATTGGCTTGCTCTTCTACATTATAGTGGATTGCAATCTGATTTGGTAGTTGTTTGTAAAAGACTAGTCCGACAATAACTGGTGTAAGTATCACTATATTACCAATGACTCTTTGCATATTATTTTTCATCTTCTTTTCCTCCAAGTGATTGAATCCAAGTTAAAATTTCTTCAAAAACGGTCAAGTTCAAACTATAGTAGATAAAATTCTTCTGCTTTTCTTCTTCAATTAGTCCCGCTTTTCTCAAGGTAGACAAATGATGAGAGACTGTTGCAGGAGCCAAGTCAAACTGCTGGCTGATTTCACCAGCAGACTTGGGTCCAGATTTTAGATAGTCTAAAATTTCTCTCCTCGCAGGGGCGGAGATAGCTTTTAGTGTTTCAGATAAGCCCATAAGTTCCCTCCTTTCTCCAAATCCGACGTGTCAGAAGTCCAATACCTAACACATAAATAGCTAAAATAAGTTCGATTAGTAAGAGATTGCTGACTATCCCTAGCTGATAAGCACCTGCCAAAAAATCAATGGCAGCATGGAGTATAATCGCCCAGAAATAGAATGAAAGCCTATGCTTAGTGACTGCTAGAAAATCCCAAGCTGTAAGCAAGACTTGTAACACCAAGGCAACTAGTCTTTCAAAGAGAGACAAAAGCACAGCAAAGCCTGTTAATTGGTTGACCTGACTCACAAGAAGTGAAGGTAACTGACCGGCCTGACCTGAATGGATGGCCTGCAAAACAATGATGTTAGTGAGTAAGCCCATCACTCCAAGGAAGATAAATTCACTAAGGCCATGTCCAAAACCGTAGGCTACAGTATCAGACGTCATCAAACTTCTTTTCCTTGCAAGTACCTTAAAAACCAAATAGCGAGTAGTTTCTTCAACAAGGCCAGCCATAAGCCCTCCATAAATAATGGTCAACCATTTAGAAAAGTGACCAAAGCTTGAAAGAACTAGGGAGTTAATAGGTCCTTCAATCATCATGACAGGTAAGGCAAAACCAATCAGACCGACTAAAAAGAGCTTGATTGAAAATTGCCATCTTTTCTTCAGAACGATAAAACTAATGACGGCGATAACCAACATGGTAAGAATCGCCATAAAAAGGAATGTTTCCATTTGATTTATCCTTTCATTGAAACGGAGTATCAATACGACTTAGGTCAGAACACCTATTTCTATACTTTTCGAAATAGATTCTACGCTTTTCTGAAAGCACTGTCAATACTATTTCGAAAAAAATCGAAATAGAGATACAAAAAAAGACCGTTTTCACGATCTTTCTTCTTGAGAATTTTCCCTCATTCTCGGCTGTGTGTTCTCTGGCCATTCACACGGGCTACTACTGCTTATCTTCCTGGGACATATTCGCCAGTGTTGGCATCGTAGTAACGACGTTGGCCGTTGACTGTGACGTAGGCACCTTTAACTTGGCGACCTGATTGGTCAAAGTAAAGGTGTTGGCCATTGATGACTTGTTCGCCTGTTACGGCATAACCATCTGCTCCGAAGTAAGCCCAGACGTTAGGCTCGATTTGAGCAAAGCGGTTGGTTACAGGTTGACCGTCGTTTTCGTCATAGTACTTGTAACGACTGCCGACCTTAATGGCCTTGCCTTTGTATTGGATACCATTTTCGTCAAAGTAGTATTCCTTGCCATTGATAGTCCACCTGCCTTTAAGGGCTTGACCTTCAGTATTGAAATAAGACCATTGGTTTGGTGCAATCTCAGCAAAGCTACTTGTGACAAGAGCTCCACTGTGAGCATCATAGTAATAAGTCTTACCATCTTCGACAACAGTTTTTCCCTTGACTTGGATACCATTTTCATCAAAGTACTTAAGGTATCCATGATCAGCACGAACTTGGCCGATAGCCAGTGAACCGTCGTGTTTAAAGTACATCCACTTGTCATCACCTACTTGGAGGTAGCGTCCGCTAGCGAGAATACCTGAATCTGGCTCATAGTAATACTTGATGCCGTTTTCCTCGATAATTTCACCCTTAGCTTGGCTACCATCTTCCTTGAAGTAATAGAGGTGACCATCAATGTATTGACGTCCAGTGACACGGTTCCCCTCTTTATCAAAGTAGTTCCAAGCCTTAGTCGCTGGATTGTAGACAAAGATGCTACGTCCGATTTCGCCTGCTGGTGTGATGTAACGGGCCTTACCATTTTCAAAGATAATAGAATCAGCTCGGTTGCTGTAGGCCGTACCGACACTACCATCTTGGTTAAAGTAATAAGTCTTACCGTCAATGACACGTGAACCAGTCACAGTGTTACCATCAGCATCAAAGTAATAACGTTTACCTGTGCTGCTATCTGTCGCAAAGACATTGCGTCCCATGTCACCAGTTTCAGCAACATAGTAATGCAATTTACCATCATCTGTGCGGACAACGCGATCCTTAGCCTGGATACCCGTTTCACGGTCAAAGTAGAAATGGTGGCCACTCCAATGAAGGTTACCTACTACCATTGTTCCTTGAGTCGTAAAGGCACGAACCTGCTTATGTTTGTCATCAAAATCAACAAAGGCATTCTTAACCATGGCACCGTCTAGACCATAATAGTAGGTATAGCCGTTGCTAGCACGACGAAGGGCGTTACGCAATTGGATACCATTGTCAAAGAAATAGTAATCCTTGTTATTGATGTTTTGGGCACCCTTGGTCATCTTACCGTCACCACCGAAGTAATACCAGTTACCGTTTCCGTCTTGAACAAATTCATTCTTAACAGCTTGGTTATCACGTAGGAAATAAACATCTTGTCCACGACGTTGGAAGACTTGAGTGCTTGTGATGGCACCTGTATCGCGAAGTGGTGTTGGCAAGAGTTGGCTGTTGGCTGAAGTATTAAAGTACTGGTTAGTCTTGTCATCACGAAGGACAAAGTTGATACCTCGTCCAAGGATATTAGTTCCGTTGAAGTACTTAGCAGACCATTTGGTAATCTTTTCATTTGTAGGTAACTGTTTACCATTTGAGATTTGCACACGGTTGAAAATAGATGGGTACTTAGCTTTAAGTTCATCAAGGAAGGCACCACCGTATTTACCTTGATAGTCTGTACCATCTGTACGAGTATTAGCCACATAGGCTTGGTCAATGATTTGGTAGCCTACTTGGTGGTTACCATAACCATTAACACGAGTCGCATTAACCACTTCTTTTCCTGGGAGGTTATAGATTTGGTCTGGCACCCAGTCAGCAATGGCTTGAATACCGTCTTTGTGGAGGGCACGAAGGACGTTAAGGAGGTCCTCAAGTGAGCCATACTTGTTATTTTGACTCAAGGCCATGTCATAACGGTCATCAAAGGCATAACCATTGTCAATTGTTGAATCAAGGAAAGTACCATCCTTACTTGAAACGTACTGTGGTGGAAGTCCAACAGACGTAACACCCCAAGCTTTGAGCAAATTAGTGTTCTTAGCCAAGACACGGTTCATGTAAAGTTCTGGCTGATCGTCCGCAAAAGCTTGGAAGTTTGAGAAGGCTTCATACATGACTTGTGAATCAAGGGCTGCTGAAGACTTGTAAACTTGACCATCGCTATTAGCACGGTTACTTGGCTGTGTACGTGCGTCTTGGTTAGCCTTAGCCCCGACTGGTACCCAGACACCGAGGTAACCTGATACTTGCACATTTTCCACACCAAAAACATCGTTGGCATTGAAGGTCAAATTCCCATTCCAGTCGGTACGTTTAAGAAGGTTTGAAGGTACATCAGAATCGTTGAGGTAGGTTGCTAGACCATCCTTAGTCGTCAAAAGCAATGGACGGTAAAGCTGATTACGGTGGGCTCTACCCATATTCATCGTTACAGTTTCATTGCTACCCAATCGGAAATCATAGTTGTTGGTCATGATGACACCCATCCCTTGCGTACGGGTTTCAGCAGTTCCCCAATCAGTTCTGTTATTGGCACCTTTACCATAACGAACTGATGTCAAGAGGCCGTCATTTCCGACTTTCTTCACTTCCATGTCTTGACCACCAGCTACATACTTGATACGGGCACGCAAGAGGGTGTCGATAGCATCAAAGTAAGGCGTCTTTTTCGCCATGTAGTGACCATCCTCACGGTAGAGGTCACCGTAATAAACACGTGTTACAGAGTCCTTGTTGGTCAACATGAGGGCATAGACAGATGGCAAGTTGTAAGACGCATAAGTTTTATGAGCCTTATCAATATCCTCATTGTAAATCTCGAAGGCCTTCTTGATTTCATCACGGGTGAAATTGTAACCAAACAGATTTGGATTGATACGATCACGGATGATACGTTGGATAATGGTTTGCGCTTCCGTATCGTGGGCACGGGTGAAAATATAGTTAGCCATACGTTCACCGTTCTTATCGTTGGCACCACGTGGATTCAAACTACTATTGATGAAGGCAGTCATGTCTCCAAGCTGCATACGTGTATTTTTATCACGCATCAAGAGGTTGGTAAGGGCATTACGGAGGGCATTGTCAATCGGAAGTTGTGCCCCCTTAGTGTCCTTATTGTAGTATGGGTCGTTGGCAGACCAAGCTTCCAAGTATGACAAGTGCTTAATGGCATTGGCTTCAGACTTGTCAACACCATAGGCTGCTTTGAAGTAGTCTGATGCGATTTGGAGAAGGTCAGCATCCACATTGTCCAAGGCATCGACACGCAAACCGTCAAAGTTAGCTGTTGGGTCATTGGCCATGATGCTTCCGATATTCATCATAAAGTGGAGCCAGTTAAGTTGTTCTGCCTGAACTGCTGGGTTTGAGTTATCAATATCGTTGGCAAGCAAGAACTCAAGACCACCGATAGAATTGTCCTTGAAGTACTTACGTGTACCCGTTTGGTTAGTCGGTGTGCGGTTAAGCAAACGATAGTCAGAGTTGGCGTGACTGGTACGGTTGCCAGTATCACCCTTACTGTTGTTAAAGAGCAACTGTCCACCTTGCAAGTGGTCATATGAACTATTTTCAGTGCTACTATTCCAACCTGGCTGAGTCTTGATGAACTGGTCGATACTTGTACGCAACCAGTTTGTGTTGCCTTCACGAGCGATACGTTCTTCAATCTTAGTCTGAACCGCTTTAGCAGCTTGGTCTAGGCTTTCCTGACTAGAGTTTGTTGAAAATGACCCTGCACCAAGACCTTGATTTTGCATGTAGTTAAGGTAGTTGACCTGAGTAGACTTGTCAGGCCACCAAACCATCAAGAGTGGACGTTTGTCAGACTCGGTTGAAGCTGTCCAAGTCTTACCATCCTTGAGAATGCTCTTTGGACGATACCAAGCATCCGCTGTGATGAAGGTGTCGAGCTGATCCAAAGATTTGTCATCGTTTTTGTAGAGCTGATTTCCAGATGAAAAATCTACGGTTGCCTTGATAGGTTCTGTTGAAAATTCATCCTGTGACTTAGTCGCAAGAGCCCCTGTTTCAGAATCAAAGTAATAAGACTTACCGTCTTGCTCAAAAACGAAGTTTTTACGTACACTACCGTCACTATTGACATAGTATTGTTTGCCGTTGATCCATTGGATACCAGTCGATGTGTTGGTGTTGGCTTCACGAGTTTCCGCCAAAGCACGACGACTACGTGTACGAGCTTCTGTATTTGCCGTATCCGTTGTTGCTGCACGGTCTGTAGTGGCTGTTGTAGTATTGTTAGTTGTATCTGTAGTTGTAGCACTCGTATCAGCTGCAGCTGGTTGCACATTTGTGCTTGGTGCTGCTTGACCTGAGTTGGTGTCAACTGTCGCTGCGTTTGTAGCAGGTGCTGCTGCCCTATCTGTGACACTTGTTGTCGTGCTAGTGGCATCTGCGACAGGGATATTGACACTAGCAGTATCGACATCTGCTGAGATAGCTGGTGCTACCGTAGTTGCTGCATCATTAGTTGTGGCAGGCGTTTCTTGAAGCAGATCCTGACTGCTATCACCCGACTGATTCGCAGGATTTTGCTCATCGGCCTTAACCTGTTGATCCGCCAACAAAGTTCCACCAGCAACAGTGACCATTGAGAGTGCTGTTACCCCAATTGTCACCCAATTTTTCTTCACTTTATGCATTTTAAAGCGTACTTTTTGTTCCATAATATATACCTTTTTCCCTTATATTATTTCTATCATAAGCTATTTGACAAGGGAATACAATTACACAACTATAATGTCAGCTTAATGTATAGCCCCTGGTTTTCTAAGAAATCAGGCTCAAATGAATGGTAGAGTAAACGAGGAATTGGTAACTAACGGTATCATTAGGTTATAGCCCCTCCAAGCACTCCTTGCACCCCAACAATCTTAATTTATTTTTAAATAAAAAACCTTCATTTCTAAGATGAAATAAAGGCTTTGTGGGAGGTATTAGCGAATGACTGTGAAAGCATGTGTGGTTAATTCTGGATTGGTGTTTTTACTCATTTCTATACACTACTTAAGATGTTACCTAGTGAACAAATCAGCTATGGTTTCAATGATTGCATAGAGTAATGGGTATTTTCGTGGTCTGAAGTCCGTTTTATAAAAGTAGTAATTCGAAATTAAAAGAAATAATATGACAATGATAATCCAAGCCAAGATAAGCATGATTTTCCTCCTCTAGAAAGTCAATTACACCTCGAGTTTAACGAAAATAGTCCCCCATAACTACCCCTAACTCTATTTTCCTAAATACAACTATAATACCCATTATAACACGGCTATGGCTCCTTCTTTTGAATATGAGAGGGATAAAATTATTAGGATTTAAGCGTGAAAAATCACCTAAACAAACAGCAAAACCTTATCTTCACTCAAAAAACCAGCTAATGCTGGCTTTTTTGTCTATTAAGCATCTAGAGTTCTGATAGGAAAATAATAATAGTAATTTATATAGGAATAGGAAAAATTCGCTCTAGATTTTTTAAAGTACATATTAATTAGCGACGCTGTCTCAATTCACCAGTTTTGGCATCGCAGAAGAGGCGTTTACCACCAACATAGACATAACGTCCTTTCACTTGACGACCTGAACCGTCAAAGTATAGGTGTTTGCCATTGATGACCTGTTTCCCAGTCACTGCTTGACCTGCTGCGTTGAAGTAATACCAGCAGCCACGTCCAGCTTCGACAAAGCGGTTCACCACTTGCTCACCAGTGTGGGCATCAAAGTAGCATTTCTTACCTTGGACAGTGAGCAATTTACCTTTGACTTGAGCACCATTGCTGCCAAAGTAGTAAACTTTATTGTTAATGTTTTGAAGACCTGTCACTTTGTGACCATCTTGGTTAAGGTAAGCCCATTGGTTAGCCGCAATTTGAATGAATTGGTTAATGACTGCTTGACCAGTAACGGCATCATAGTAGCGTCCTTCAGCCCAGCCACCTTTTAATTGGCTGTGGTCTTTATTGAAGTAATAGAGTTTACCATCAATCACTTTTGCACCTTGAACGAGGCAACCAAAAGCATCCGCATAATACCAGTTGTTGTTTTCAAAGATAAAGCGTGAAACAGCCATTTCACCTGTTTGAGCTGAAATGTAGTATTGCTTGTTGCCTTGTTGCATCATCTGACCTTTGATTTGACGGCCTTCTGAGTCAAAGCAGTATTCTTTACCATTGATGATACGTTTTCCTGTCACAGCGTAACCATGTTCATCAAGGTAGTACCAAGCTTGGTTTTCTTTATTTTGAACAAAGGTATTTACAGCCATATTACCAGTATCAGGGATGAAGTAACGGATACGGCCATCTGAGAAGCGAATAAACTTGTCTTTCGCTTGGATACCTGTTTGTGTATCAAAGTAGAAGGTTGTGCCACCCATTTCAAGGAGACCAGTAGCCATGTGACCATAACAGTCGAAATAGCGGACATCCTTACGATAACCTGCAAAATCGTAGAAACCGTTGATAGCTTTCACACCATTTTTATCGTAGTAATAGGTATAGCCATCGCTACCTTTAACAAGTGAGTCACGAGCTTGGAGACCATTTTCAAGGAAGTAATAAGCCTTACCATCGATAACCTTCTCACCTTTGACCTTTTGGCCATATTGATCGTAATAATACCATTGATTTTCGCCTACACGGACAAATGAAGACTTGGCATTGTTCGAATCAACACTTGGCTTAGTCTCGCCTGAGATGATTTGGTAACCTGAGTTATTTTGTTGATTTCCTTGTGAAATGATAGTGACGTTAGCATTGGAACCGTTTGATTGACCTACTGTCACATTTGGAAACAGTTTATTAGAGTTCGAAACGATAGTCACATTCGGCGTCATTCCTGAAGCCGTGATGGTGATTGTCGTGTTTCGACCACCATTCCAATGAATGCCGTTTGAGTCAGACGAACTTGTCGTAATTGTCGCAAAACCGCTAGCTGACGATGATGATGACCAAGATGATGACGACGAGTAAGAATACCAAGCTGAACTTGATGAGCTTGACGAACTTGACGCACTAGCACTTACTGATGACGAACTGCTACTTGATTGGTAAGCAGAACCCGTTTGTGATGAATTAGAGTTTTGTGTTCCTACGACTTGAGAAGATTGTGACGAACTGACTTGACCAGATCCACCACCTACCACAGTCTGTGATGAGCCTCCTGTTGAGGCAGATGATGAAGACTCGTAGCTTGAGTTTGTTTGGCTGCCATAGTTAGATGACACTGCTGACAAATGGCCAGCATCTTCTGTCAAGGTTGGCGAATAGCTTTCATTAATCAATGAAGCACTTGACTCAATGCCTGCATCTGTTTGTTCAAAACCGTCACCATTAGGAAGTGACACTTCATCTGCTTGTGCCGATTGGTCCGCTAAAAGGGCTCCACCCGCAAGTGCAACCATCGACAGCGTACTAACTCCAATAGTCACCCAGTTTTTCTTGACCTTGTGCAACTTAAATCCAACTTTCTTTTCCATAACATACACCTTTCAATATAACTTTATTTCTCTATACTATGTTAAGGGATTTTGGAAACGAATACAATTACAGATACATAACCCTAATCTCATAAGACTAACCTTCTGCCCATAATCCATTTAAAAAAACAAGCCTAAGATAGATACCAATAGCTTTTATATGTTAGAAAACGTTACCAAAAATATGTTCGGATTTTCTTAAACTCACACAGAAAATCCGATGTTTAGCCATTTTAGCTCCCCCTTCATTAGAGGACTGAGTATAGTTTAAAGCGAAAGTAAGTAGTTTATTTAGGAATCTATTAATCAAACTCATTGTTTGTTTACAATCCACTAGACATTTCGAGGGGAAATGATAAAAGAAAAGTACTTGAAGGAAAATACTTCAAGTACTTAAAAGTTTTGAAATTATGTGGAAAGCTACTGATTTTCAATCTATAAGCTTCTGGGATAGTCCCAAAAATACATTTTTTCTACCTACTTATCGTTTTCTGACCCAAGCTCCAGTATTGGCGTCATAGTAACGGCGTTGGCCTTTAACCCAGACGTAACGGCCTTTGACCTGACGGCCAGAAGCGTCAAAGTAGAGGTGTTGGCCGTTGATGACTTGTTCACCAGTTACGGCTTGGCCTGAGGCGTTAAAGTAATACCAAACACCACGAGAAATTTGGATGAAGCGATTGGTTACAGCTTCACCACCATTGGCATCAAAGTAGTATTTCTTACCTCTGTAAGTCAGAAGTTTCCCTTTAGCTTGGACACCATTGCCTTCAAAGTAGTAAAGTTTACCATTGATATGCTGGAGACCAACTACCTTTTGACCATTTTGGTTGAGGTAAGCCCATTTGTTGGCACCAACTTGGACAAAGCGGTTGGTTACGGCCTGACCCGAGTCACCATCATAGTAACGGCCGTTGGCCCAGGCACCCTTGACTTGGCTATAATCATTGTTGAAATAATAGTGATTACCATTAATGACTTGAGCACCTTTAACCAACTTCCCATTGCCATCGACATAGTACCACTTGTTGTTTTCCGTCACAAAGCGTGAACGGGCAATTTCACCACTATCGCCATCAAGGAAGTAACGTTGGTTATTGATAGTGACAAAGTGTCCTTTAACCTGACGGCCTTCATTGTCAAAGTAATACTGCTTACCGTTAATGGTTTGGAGTCCTGTCACGGCATAACCGTTGCTATCGAGGTAATACCAAGCCTTGTTCTCAGGATTTTGCGCAAAACGGTTGACTGCGAGATTTCCTGTATCTGGAATGAAGTAACGTGTGTGACCGTCCGCAAAGCGGATGAACTTGTCTTTGGCTTGAATACCTGTCTTTTCATCGAAATAGAAGGTTGTGCCATACATGTCGTGGAGGCCACGATACATTTGACCGTTGCCATCAAAATAGCGAACATCTTGGCGAGGACCCGCAAAGTCGTAGAATCCATTGAAGGCCTGAGCTCCTTTAGGATCGTAGTAATAGACGTGACCATCACTGCCTTGGCGAAGAACATGACGTAGCTGGAGACCATTGTCTAGGAAGAAATATTTCTTGCCATCAATGACCTGTTCACCTGTGACCATGTTACCGTTCTTATCAAAGTAATACCACTGGTTGGCACCGATTTGAATGAAGGTATTCTTAGCAAGGTAACCACTCGTTGAGAGGTATTGGACCTTATCTCCCACCCTACGGAAACCAGTTGCTGTGATTTCTGTCATTTGTTTAGGAAGGAAGGTTTGACCTGCTTTCAGGTTGAAGTATTGGTTTGTGGCGTTATCTTGCAAGACATAGCGAGCTCCTGTACCTTGGATATTGCTTCCATTGAAATACTTGGCTGACCATTGCGTGATTTTCTCATTTGTAGTCAATTTACGGCCGTTTGAAATCTGCACGCGCTCAAAGATAGCTGGATATTTAGCCTTCAATTCATCGAGGAAGGCTCCACCGTACTTGCCTTGGAAGTCATTTCCAAAGGTACGTGTTTTAGCTGCATAGAGACTATTGTAGATTTCGGCATTTAGACGTGGTGTGCCGTAGCTGTTGGTACGTGAGGCTGTTACCACTTCTTTTCCAGGGAGATTGTAAATTTGATCTGGAACCCAGTCAGCAATGGCTGAGATACCTTCTGCGTGAAGGGCACGAAGGGCATCCATGAGGTCTTTGAGTGAACCGTATTTGTTGTTCTTGCTCATGGCAATATCGTAACGATCCTCGAAGGCATAGCCATTTTCAATGATAGAATCCAAGAAAGTGCCGTCTTGGCTAGACACGTACTGTGGCGCAAATTCAAAGGAAGTGATTCCCCACTCTTTGAAGAGTTTGGCATTTTGAGCAATGACACGGTTGGTGTACTGACTTGGTGTCTTAACGAAATCTTGGAAGTTTGAGAAACCTTCGTAAATGACCTGTGAGTCAAGAGCAGCTGATGATTCAAAGACCTGCTCACCTTTCTTGGTCGTCGAAGCCTTGGTTCGAGCATCTTGGTTTTCAGAAGCACCTACTGGCACCCAAACTGCCAAATAACCTGAAACTTCAACAGTTGAATGACCAGTGATATCATCTGCTGTAAAGGTCAAGTTCCCTTGATTGTCAGTATAGCGAACCAATCCAGCTGGCACATCAGAATCCTTGAGGTAGGTCGCAAGACCTGTAGATTTGCTGAGAAGCAATGGACGGTAAGCCTGATTTTTGTGGGCAGCTCCCATATTGACCACCAAACGGTCATTTGTTCCCAACTTCATATCTGGACGGTTGGCTGTAAGGACGAGCATTCCTTGGTTGCGTGTTTCGGCAGTACCAAGCTGGTTGGCTTCTTCTGCTCCTTTACCATAACGCACAGATGACATGATTTCATAGCCATTAAGCTTAGTAACCTTCATGTCTTGACCACCTGCTACATATTTGATGCGAGCACGAAGCAGGGCATCGATAGCATTATAGTATGGTGATTTTTCAGCCATGTATTGGCCATCGTCGGTAAAGAGGTCCCCGTAGTAAACACGAGTGATACTGTCCTTGTTGGTCAACATTGTGGCATAGGCAGCTGGGATATTGTACTGGGTGTACTTTTTATCAGCCTTGCGCATGTCCGCATTGTAGATTTCAAAAGCCTGTTTGAGCTCATCCATAGTGAAGGTGAAACCATCTGTTTTTGGATTAATCTGCTTGCTAATGATATTGGCCAAAACAGCTTGCACTTCACTATCATGAGCACGCACGAAAATATAATTGGCATCACGTGGCGTGTGTTTCTGCTCACTTGAACGATTGTTAAGAGAGTTAGTAATGACGCGCTCCAAGCTGCCACGGTAATTGCTCTTACGCAAGAAAGTTGTCAAAAGCGTTTCACGTAGTGGATTGTCAATGGACAACTGAGCACCCTTGGTATCCTTGTTGTATTGGTGGTCATTGTAGGACCAAGCTTCAAGGATTGACAAGTGAGCAATGGCGTTGGCTTCATTGTCAGCCACACGGTATTTTTCCTTGAAGTAGTCAGAAGCAATCTGCAAGAGGTCCGCATCCACATTGTCCACCGCATCGATACGAACACCGTCAAAGTTGGCACTTGGATCATTGCCAAGGATAGAACCAATGTTCATGATGTAGTGGAGCCAGTTTAGTTGCTCTGCCTGAACAGCTGGGTTAGAGTTGTCGATATCGTTAGCCAAGAGCAACTCGTAACCACCATTTGAACGGTCAATATGGTATTTTCGTGTTCCCGTTTGATTAGTCGGTGTGCGGTTCATGAGGCGGAAATCTGAATTGGCATGACTTGTCGCACTATTATTGAGGAAGGTCAGTGCTCCTCCTTGCAAGTGGTCCTTACCCACTAAGAGATTGTCCTCACTCTCAGAGTTCCAGCCAGGCTGTGTTTTGATGAAATCTGACATCAACTGGCGAAGCCAAGTGGTATTGCCCTCACAACCGATACGTTCCTCGATTCCTCGTTGAACCGTTTCGGCAGCAGCTGCCAAGTCATAGCTCATCATGTCGGTCGTATAGGTCTTATTACTAAATCCTTGTTGGCTCATATAGTTAAGGTAGTTAACCTGTGTCACCTTGTCTGGCCACCAAGTCATCAAAAGGGGACGATAATCTTTCTCAGTTGAAGCTGTCCAATTTTTCCCGTCCCTCAAGATCTGTTTTGGACGGTACCAGCTATCAGCCGTCAAGAAATTGTCCAAGTGTTCAAAACTCTTGCTTGACGTGTCGTAGGCCTGGTTATAAACCGCATAGATAGAGTTATTTGGAATGGCATCGGCACGATACAAAGGTTTACTTTGATCTACCATAGCCCCAGTTTCATCGAAATAATAAAGACGACCATCAAGTTCAATCGCTGTGTTCTTTTTCACAACGCCATTTTCAACATAATACTGCTTGCCATCAATCGTCTTCAAATTTGAAGCTACTGGTTTATAGTCAAGACTTGGCTGACTTGGTTGGACTGGCTTGTTAGGTTGAAACGGCTGGGACGGTTGACTCGGTTGAACAGGTTTGTTTGGTTGATTTGGCTGCGTTACAATGGTCACATTTGGTCTTGTGCCATTTGGACTTGTCACTGTCACGTTTGGCTTAGGAGTGTTTGGCCCTGTGATAATGGTTACATTTGGTGTCGTACCGCTGGCCGTAATCGTGATGTTAGTGTTTCGGTTAGCATTGATACGAATAGTACTATCAGCAGCGCGTGTGGCAATTGATGGCGCTGCATTGGTCAAGACTCTAGGTCTTGCTTGTTCTGTCACACTAGGAGTAGACTGAGCACTTGTTTGCCCAGCTACTTGAGTCGTAGCGTGACCTTGTGAGGCCTGTTCCGTAGTCTGTGTTTCTTGGGCATTAGCTTGAGTTTGCGAAGAAACTGCCACTTCTTGACCGCTAACTTGACTACTTTGCGCTTGAGCAGTTGCCTCTTTAGTGACTGCACTTGTCGTCGCCTGAGGGCTTGTTTCGTGACTTACGCTGGCTGTTTCTACTGCTGACACACTTGCTTGCGCACTAGCTTGCTCAGTAACAGTTGTTGTCGTCACTAGACTGGCAGTGCTATCCTCACTCAGTTGTTGCAGGCCATCTCCATTTGGCATACTTGTCTCATCGGCCTCTACTTTTCCTTGAGCTAGAAGGCTTCCACCTGCCAAGGCAACCATTGAGAGAGTGGTCACCCCGATAGTTACCCAGTTTTTCTTAACTTTGTGTAGTTTAAAACGTACCTTATTTTCCATCTATATCAATCATCCTTTTTCTGTTGTTGACTCTACTCTATGACATATTCAGATAAATTACAAATAGGAAAAAGTCATCTTCTTTTCATAAATCTCTGCCACAAGCTTAGTTATATTAACTTTGATCACTGAAAATGAGACCTTACACTTCATGTAAGGTCTTAAATAGATAGTTTTCGATTCTCAAACACCTTCAAACGCTTATCCTTAAAGACTTTTCAACATTAAAGCAAGCTTCAATTAACCTTAAGAGATAGCAAAACTATGAGAGAAGTAGCCCCTAAAAAGACAATTCTGAAAAGAAAATTTTAGATAGAAAGACTCTATTTTTTCATCTGACTAAGATCGTGGTCTGTCTATGAGGAACAAAAATTAAAAATATAAATGATTTACACAGGTGAATTCTTATTTGACTAACGAAACTAAATATAGAATCTTTTATGTCACTTCTTTAACATTTTTGATAATTCCGTTAGTTTCTGTTGTTTATTCTTAAAAAAGGATTATAATGAAGCTAGGTGAATATGTAAGCGTTTTAATTTTGCTTTAAAGGACACTTGGGGGATTATCTAAAAGATTGACATTAGTTACCTAATGCCTAAATAAGGATTATAGTAGGATAACCATTCCTGAGTCACTTTGAACCATCAAACTAGGGCTCATAAAAAGAATACAGCATCATTTCAAACTAGAGCTCTAGAGGGGACGCCTCATACTAGTAAGCTCTAGTTTTTTGTGTCTTAGAAGCCCAAAATAAACGAGATCTTCCATGCTTAGAAAGGAGGAAAATTCCGAACGGCTCTCGTTTTTCTAGAATCATTTCGTCAGAACTCATGTTTGCCTTGAACAGTCTCGTAATACCGAAATTGAGGAGACTTGGAGAAATAAGGATTGTCATAAAAAGATTAACTTACATCGTTAGGGACTCTACCCAATGCTCACTTTTCATAAACTCTCATGACAGCCCTTATTTTGCAGTATGTAAAAAGTTTAAAATGAAAGGAGAATTATCATGGAAAAGAAAGTACATTTTAAACTTCACAAAGTTAAAAAACATTGGGTAACTATTGCAGTGACAGGACTTGCTTTGGGTTTGAGTTTTGCAGGACTCAGCTATGCTTCAGCTGAAGAACAACCTACCCCCGTTAATGAAGCAACTGTTGAAACCATCATCAAAGAAGGTGCTATTAACGTCGATGCTCCAGCAAGTAATGAAGCCACAGCTAAACCTACAGAAAATACAGCAGCTACCGCTTCAAGCGAAGCTGCCACAGTGTCAGAAACACCAGTGGTCACCTCTGAAGGGGCTTCAACAGAAACTATTTCTGAAAAACCAAGCTCTGAAGTCACAAGTACAGCTAGTTCGGAAGCATCTAATTCTGAAACTACACATTCTGAGGTAAGTGCAACGACTAGTGAAAGTGTTACAGCTGAGAATTCGTCACCAACAACTAGTGATACTGATACCCCTAATTCTCAAGTTCCCTCTGCTGAAAA
>ERZ772805.1655-NODE-1655-length-16874-cov-3.388311_pt1 | contig 16874 bp, 7 predicted proteins | sample MGYA00511344_ERZ772805 | MGnify/ENA primary metagenome ERZ772805 (study PRJEB29015, sample SAMEA2737730) | human gut metagenome | biome: human gut; feature: human-associated habitat; material: faeces | place: China | collected 2012 ...
TGGAATATTTGAGTTGAGGATGCGATAAAGCAAAAATTCTCCCCATAGCCGTAGCGGGTCGGGGAGAATATGATGTTCAGGCTTACCAGAAGCCTTGATTTCCTAAAAAGCTTGTCAGCCCTGATTCCTTTTATCCAATAAGGCTGTAGTGATTTCTTTTATATTGGTGAATCTTTCCTTATCCAACAAGCCTATTTCCAATGCCTTATTGATAAACTGCATAATTGCATCCTTACTGATACCAATTTTAACGCACTTGATAATCATTTCTCTAAAACTGTCATGTAAGTCTGATTGCTTTCCAACAGATAACTGTTTCACATATTGTTTTGCCACATCAGAATCAGGAGTGGAAGATTGGGAGAATTTTTCTATCTCGCTTATAAGGGATGTGATTTCATTGTCATAGCTACACAGCTTTCCATCCTTTAAGTGACCTACCTGTGATTGTAGTTCAACAGCCTTATTGATTTTAGACGCAAAAAATTGAGTGTCCAACAGAGTATCGAAGGTTATATTATCAGTTACGCTTGCAGTTGAATTTGGTTTCTTAACCGTTTCTTCTTCATTCATAGTAGTATCTACCATGTTGTTTGCCTCTTCAATCTTGAATAATGTACTACCTTTGATTTTCTTTAAAGAATTAATGAGCCTTGTCCCTTTGTCATTTACAGTTTCGTGCAAATAAACATCGTCTATCATTGTGGTATCTGTATGCGCAGTTGCTATTATAACATCCTCTTTAGGTATACCCAAGCGACACATCAAAGTGATAAAAGTATGTCTTGCTGTTTGAGTATGAATTAACTCAAATAGTTTCTTTCTCTTTTTAGTTATATTACCACCTATTTGTTCAACATAGTTTATATCGCTATCCAGTCCCGCTTTCTCACATACCTGTTTAATTGTTCTATTCAGCTTAGCTTCATTCTTCTTGACTATCCTTTCATCTTCTGTAAGTAAATCTATATGTTTGAAACCTGTTTGCTTATATCGTTCTAAAATTTCTTTTACTACCGGGAAGAGATGTAATGTAGCTTGTTCTATGGTCTTTTGAACTATAAACGAAATCACTTCATTACCGTCCTCTAGCTTTGTAATCGTATATTCTCCCTTAAATATTTTAGGTAAATCTGAAATACGTTGCCCTAACAAGCACTGACAAATAAACAAATCTTTAGCTTCACTCTCTTTGGCATTTAAATCAGTGCAATTATATATGGCTAATAATTGTCCTTCTGTTAATGGAACCTGTTTGCTTTTCTTCTGCTCCTTGCTCCGCTTGTCTTCCAGATATGTTATGCCATTGGTGTTTATGTTTGCTTTAATAGCTTTATCCTTATTGGCATGGTTGATTAACGTTACAATCCCCTTGACTTTGTTAAGGAGAGTTTTAATTTTCGTAGGATTCCTGTCCAGTAGGAATTGTTGGTAATCTTCCAGTACATCTGTATTTATGGCAGATAACCTGTTGCTTATGCCTTTAGCTTCCAAATACTCTTTAAATGCCGTTACATATCCCAGATATATCTTCCGACTATTCTCTGAAGGAATATTCCTTTCTGCCATTTGACTTAAGATAAGCGTTGCAGATAATTGGTTGTTATCTTTCATAATTGTATAACGAGTTTTAAGATTAGGATTAATAGCTTGCCTCATTTCTTCAAAGAGGAAGTCTATCCTCTCTAAGTTCTCGCAAAGATAACTCTTCTTCTCTTCAAAGACGGCAAATATGGACCTTATTCTTTTATTGACTATCTCATTATTGCGATTATCCAGCCTTGTTTGCCCGTTGCTGATAGTGGCTATTTGTTTCCGCTTATTCCATTGCGTTGGATAAACTTTGGCGCCAATATTGACCTTGTATTGTCTCCCTCTAAAGGTAAACAGGGCATAAATAATGGTTGGCATATTCTTCTTTGTCTGCCGCAAATTGAAATTCAAACTGAAATCTAAAAATACCTGTTCGCTCATCTTTGTTATTACCAAACGTTATTAAAATCGGTTATTACATTTGGTTATTAATGAGATATTTTAGGAGGTATATCCTTATTCTAACCCCTCGCACAATATATTGAAACAAACTTTTGCTATCAGACAGAAAGTCACTATCTTTGCACATTACAAAGCTGAAAACAATAAAATCACACGATACAATGGAAAAGAAATTCAAAAGAACCACCGTCACATCGGCATTGCCCTATGCGAACGGACCTGTCCACATCGGTCATCTGGCCGGTGTATACGTACCCGCAGATATTTATGTACGCTATCTGCGCCTGAAAAAAGAAGATGTATTATTCATCGGCGGTTCGGACGAACACGGAGTGCCTATCACGATCCGCGCCAAAAAAGAAGGAATCACTCCGCAGGATGTGGTAGACCGTTACCATACGCTGATAAAGAAATCATTCGAAGAATTCGGCATCTCCTTCGATGTGTATAGCCGTACCACTTCACCGACGCACCACCAACTGGCTTCGGATTTCTTCAAAACATTATACAACAAGGGCGAGTTTATCGAAAAAACATCCGAACAATATTACGACGAGGAAGCAAAAACATTCCTTGCCGACCGTTATATCACCGGCGAATGTCCTCACTGCCACTCGGAAGGTGCCTATGGCGACCAATGCGAAAAGTGCGGTACTTCACTCTCACCGACAGACCTTATCAACCCGAAAAGCGCCATTAGCGGCAGCAAACCGGTGATGAAAGAAACCAAACACTGGTATCTCCCCCTCGACAAGCACGAAGGCTGGCTGCGCAAATGGATTCTGGAAGACCATAAAGAATGGCGCCCGAACGTGTACGGACAATGCAAAAGCTGGCTCGACATGGGGTTGCAACCACGCGCCGTAAGCCGTGACCTCGACTGGGGTATCCCTGTTCCCGTGGAAGGCGCAGAAGGAAAAGTCCTCTACGTTTGGTTCGACGCGCCTATCGGCTACATCTCCAACACGAAAGAACTTCTTCCGGACAGCTGGGAGACATGGTGGAAAGATCCCGAAACCCGTTTGATCCATTTTATCGGAAAAGACAATATCGTGTTCCACTGCATCGTATTCCCTGCCATGCTGAAAGCAGAAGGCAGCTATATCCTGCCGGACAACGTGCCCAGCAACGAATTCCTGAACCTCGAAGGAGACAAAATCTCCACTTCCCGCAACTGGGCTGTATGGTTGCACGAATATCTGGCCGATTTCCCCGGTAAACAGGACGTACTCCGCTATGTGCTGACTGCCAATGCACCGGAAACAAAAGACAACGACTTCACCTGGAAAGACTTTCAGGCCCGTAATAACAACGAACTGGTAGCCGTATACGGCAATTTTGTGAACCGTGCAATGGTGCTGACTCAGAAATACTTCGACGGATGCGTACCCGCACAAGGCGAGCTGACCGACTACGACAAAGAAACGCTGAAAGAATTTGCAGACGTAAAAGCCGAAGTAGAAAAGCTGCTCGACGTATTCAAATTCCGCGACGCACAGAAAGAAGCCATGAACCTGGCACGTATCGGAAACAAATACCTGGCTGACACCGAACCGTGGAAACTGGCGAAAACTGACATGGAACGTGTGGGAACAATCCTGAACATCTCCCTGCAACTGGTTGCCAATCTGGCGATCGCTTTCGACCCGTTCCTGCCGTTCAGCTCGGAAAAACTCCGCAAGATGTTGAACATGGACACCTTCGAATGGTCCGAACTGGGAAAAGACAACCTGCTCCCCGTCGGTCACCAGTTGAACAAGCCGGAACTGCTGTTCGAAAAGATCGAAGATGCCACAATAGAAGCACAGGTACAGAAGTTGCTTGACACGAAGAAAGCAAACGAAGAAGCCAGTTATAAGGCGAATCCGATTCGGGCAAACATCGAATTTGACGACTTCACGAAGTTGGATATCCGCGTAGGAACGATCCTCGAATGCCAGAAAGTACCGAAGGCAGACAAGTTGCTGCAATTCAAGATTGACGACGGTCTGGAAACGCGTACGATCGTGTCGGGCATTGCCAAGCATTACAAACCTGAAGAATTGGTAGGCAAACAAGTTTGTTTCATCGCCAACCTTGCCCCCCGCAAACTGAAAGGTATCGTCAGCGAAGGCATGATTCTGAGTGCCGAGAACAACGACGGCAGCCTGGCAGTCATTATGCCGGAACGGGAAGTGAAGCCGGGTAGTGAAGTGAAATAATGAAATGAGCGAGGAACAATCACTAAAGGACAAAACAGCCAAAGGATTATTCTGGGGAGGGTTCAGCAACGGTATACAACAGTTGCTGAATCTCGTTTTCGGAATATTTATCGCCCGGTTGCTCACCCCGTCGGATTATGGAATGGTGGGGATGTTAGCGATTTTCTCCCTCATAGCCGGCTCGATACAGGAGAGCGGCTTCACGGCCGCTCTTGTCAACAAGAAAGAGGTGACACACAAAGATTACAATGCTGTATTCTGGTTTAATATCATAACCAGCCTGTGCCTGTATCTGGTGTTGTTCTTGTGCGCGCCACTCATAGCCTATTTCTACAAGGTTCCCGAACTGACGCCGTTGGCACGTTATTCTTTTACAGGCTTTTTCATCGCCAGTCTGGGAATCTCACACAGTGCTTATCTAAAACGGAATCTAATGGTCAAGCAGCAGGCCATGTCCTCGGTGATCGGACTGACCGTATCCGGCATTGCGGGGGTCACGCTGGCTTATCTCGGCTTTTCCTACTGGGGATATGCCACGCAAAGCATTGTCTACGTAGCTGTCAACACTGCCTGTTACTGGCATTTCACCCGTTGGCGGCCTACGCTTCAATTCAGCCTCGCGCCCATAAAAGAAATGTTCGGATTCAGTGGTAAACTGTTAATTACCAACATATTCAATCACATCAACAACAATCTCTTCTCCGTCATATTGGGTAAGTACTACTCCAAGATAGAAGTGGGCTATTACAACCAGTCCAACAAATGGTGCGGCATGGGACAACAATTCATACTGGGCATGATAAACGGAGTGGCACAACCGGTACTTGCGAAAATATCGGAAGATACCGACCGACAGCAACGGGTATTCCGCAAGATGTTGCGTTTTACTGCCTTCATCTCATTTCCCGCCATGCTGGGACTGGGAATCATTGCAGAAGAATTAATCGTCATCTCCATTACCGACAAATGGTACTCCAGCGTATCTATCATGCAGATATTATGTATCAGCGGAGCTTTTGTCCCCATTGCCAACCTTTACCAGCAACTTATCATCAGCAAAGGAAAGTCACGCATCTTTATGTGGAACATCATAATCCTCGGCATGATCCTGCTCACAGGCGTTCTTCTGGTACATTCTTACGGAATATATGCCATGCTTGCCATGTATGTCTCGACCAATATACTATGGCTACTGAGGTGGCATCACTTCGTGCAGCTTGAAATCGGGTTGAAACTACGCCACGCACTGGCCGATATTCTTCCCTACGCCATCATAGCAGCCTCCGTCATGGCAGTTACCTACTACACCGCCCGCCCTATCGAAAACATCTATGTTCGCCTGGCAAGCAAGATACTACTGGCAATGGCACTTTATGCGGCAGCCATGTGGGCGAGCCGTTCGGTAACTTTCAAGGAAACCATACACTATTTTATCAAAAAGAAAAGCGCATGAAACTACTCGCTCTCGTCACACTCTATTATCCACCCGCACACATCACCGACAACCTTCTTACTTATGCAGAAGATGTGGACGGATTGTTTGTCTGGGACAATACCCCCGGAGGCAGTAACTATCAATTTCCGGAATCTATCTCCCACAAAATAGTCAGGTTACGCCAAGGGGAAAACACCGGTATCGGCAAAGCACTCAATGCCGCAGCGATGTTCGCCCTCGACAACGGATATACTTACCTGCTGACAATGGATCAGGACAGCGCTTTTACCGCTTCCACATTCAAAGACTATATCCGTATTATCAACAATGACAAAGACAGTTCCCATTTTGCTTATATTCCTCTCATCAATGCTTCTGGCACAGACAGCAATGCGCCGCTCAAAGAAGCACAGGGGATGATTATCTCCGGAAGTATTTTTCCGTTGAGAACGATACAAAAAGTCGGTCTGTATCTTGACAAATTTGTCATGGATGCCATTGATACGGAATATTTCCTGCGCATCCGCCGCCATACCGGAAAAGTCATGCTCGTACCTGCCGCCAACCTGAAACATGAACTGGGACATCCGCTCCGGAAACAAATACTCATCTGGCACCCGATGTCACTCAACTACTCCCCGGTGCGTACCTACTACATAGCCCGTAACTTCTTGTACCTCAACAAGCAATACGCCGAATTCAAACGTCCCGAACTGCTTTGGAAGCTCATTTGGGAGCGTCCTTTCTATATCCTTTTTATGGAAGAAAACAAATGGGAGAAACTGAAAGCACTCGCCAGAGGTATCTGGCAAGGCTGGAGAAAAGATCTCAACCACGACTGTTATTTCAAAAAGCTCAACCCAAACCCCAAGCACCATGAGCGCGAATAACCTTACAACCACCTATCGCCTGCTGAACAGTTCTTTCAGGAAGACGATGATTTTTCACTTGGGCATAGACGCGGGATTCTTCACCGAATATACCTATATGCTTCATGCAATGCTCTATTGCCTGCAACACAAGATACAGTTCAAGCTCTATTCCGACGATGCCAACTTCGGTTGGGAGAAAGGTTGGACAGACTGTTTCGTCCCCTTCTGTGAGGAAGTGCACGAAGCGTTTCACCACACCTACAACACCCACCGCCTGCCTTCGTGGAAAGCATTGATGAAGGACAAGAAATTGCCCAAGACCAAACTGATGAAATGGAAACTGAAAGCAACCTGCAAGAATATAACCGGAGAGACTCTCGCTTTCCTGACCTATAAAAAACCGGTATTACTGAACTGCCACCTGAAGTTCGATCCCAACCAACACTTCCACATCCCCGAACTGGATATAGACGGAGATTATCTCCATGCTTTCCGGAAAATGACGGAAATCACGTGGAAGTTGAACGAAGTAACCGGACGAGAATGCCGGCACCTGGCAGACAACCTGCAACTCCCGCAAGAATACGTCGGTTGCCAGATACGCGGAGGCGACAAGATCACCGAAACCAACCTGCTTCCGGCAGAGTATTACATACGCCTCATCAAACAGAAAACCGATTTGCGCGATGTCTTCGTGCTGACAGATGATTACCGCATCTTCCGACAAGTACAGTCGCTCGCCCCGGACATACGTTGGTATACCCTATGCGATTCCGGTGAGAAAGGATATGTCAACAGTGCTTTCACGCAAACGACGAAAGAGTTGAAACAGAAGCAAATGACTCGTTTCCTTTCTTCCATACAGCTACTGATGAACGCTTCTGTATTCACAGGAAGCATCACCACCGGGCCCAGCCTGTTCCTGCTCAAGAAGTTCTATCCGGACATCAGTCCTGCCGACTGTCTGCTTGAGGATTTCCCGCAAGCAGCCACCCTCCCTATCCCGGGACGCAGCCAAATGGCGGCGGAATTTCTACAAGGAAACTTAAAGTTATAGGAACTTGTCAATTTAATCACTACATTTGTATCATAACGTGCATCAACCGTTTCCAATGGACAAGAAATATACAGCAAAAGAACTTGATTTGTTACATGCCGAGCTTTACGACATATTGGGAGAAACCATTCGTATCTGTCGGAAACACGACATCCCGTATTTTGTGATAGGCGGTACTGCAATCGGGGCACTCTATGACCGGGCGATACTGCCTTGGGACGACGATATAGATATCGGCATGGCACGGAAAGACTACAACAGATTTCTCGAAGTAGCCCCCCGGGAGCTGGGCGATTCCTACTTTCTTTCATGGATAGAAACAGATCCGCACAGCCCTTATTACTATGCCAAAGTCAAGAAAAACAATACCCTCTTTGTAGAAGAAATATTCAAGAATGTCCCGATGCATCCGGGTATTTTTGTAGACATATTCCCGTTCGACAGGATACCCGACAACAAGCTGTTGCGGAAATTACAGTACGACGCAGCCGGTTTCCTCAAATGTTGCCTCATGGGAAAAGAGATATGGATGTGGAAACACTTCGGCAAATGCGAGATAGAACATCCCACAAACCGGGGAGCCTTCTCCTGCTTCTTGAATAAAGCAGTCGATGTTCTTTTCTCGAAGAAAGCAATTTACCGTATGCTGGTAGCCGTTCAAAGCTGCTTCAATTCATGGAACACGAAGTATTTCAACAACGTGATGACTACCACCGACCACGTGACCGGAGAAAGCCTCCGCCACCTGCAACCGGTGCCGTTCGGACCGCTCACAGTGAACGCTCCCGACAACCTGGAAGGTTTCCTGCGATACAACTACCCGACCCTGCACCGATATACAGAGGAAGAACAGGAGAAAGTGAACAATCACTACCCTGCCGCCCTTTCATTCAGTACGACTCCAAAACAAGAACTATGAATATGAAACCCGCTTTAGTAGATGTACCGGTACTGATACTGTTCTTCAACCGCCCGCAACAATTATCGCAAGTGTTCGAGCACCCTCTTCTTAGCAAGTGTGAGTATCGCTTTATCTGCTGCTGTTCTTACGACAAAACGAAAAGAAGACTAAACAGATTTGGTTTTAGAAGTATAAAAGATCTAGAATCAAATAGGATCAAACAGCCGGAGAGGACCTCTAGGTTCTCTCCTTTTTTCAAAGGAGAAATGATACCGCTTACTCATGTACGCGGATGAAAGGAATAGGAGAAAGATGGATAGACATTTTTTTGAGAAACGCTGTCACTATAGTATAAGAAAATTTGCAATCGGTGCAGCCTCCGTTATGATTGGTGCTAGTATCTTTGGCGCCAATATGGTTCAAGCGGCAGAAACTGCAACACCTTCAGAGACAGAGGGAAGTATCACCCATGTTCAAGCGCTGGATAAGTTACCCGATGATTTAGCTGCTGCGCTTGAAAAAGCAGATGCGGAAGCTGCAACAGAAGCAAGTCATGAAGAGACTCCAGCGACTGACGAAGGAAGCAATCCTGCAACAAGTGAAGAGGCAAAACCAGAGACAAGTCCTGTAAGTCCTAAGCCAGCAGAAACGCCGAAACCGGTTGAAACACCAAAGGCAGACAATAAACCAGCTGAAACTGCTACGCCCGCACCAAAACCAGCTGAAAAGCCAATCGAAGATAGAGAAGATGTCAACCATCTCGAAGGTGCTACTGCTCAGGCGAGCAACCATGAGACTGGTACCAACTTTACTGCGGATAAGGCTATCGACGGAGATGACAATACTCGTTGGGCTACGGATAAAGATGTACTAAAACCAACCTTCGAATTAACTCTTCCAAAAACTACTCTCATCAAACATGTAGAAATAGACTGGGATCGTCGTCTTCGTAATGGGCAAAATGACCCCAATATCAAATCTTGGAGTCTCTACTACGCAGGTCAAGAAGACGTGGGCGCTAACGGAGAAAAACAATGGAAACTCGCTCATACCAAGACAGGAGAACCTGTTTTAGATGAGAAAGTTGACCTAGCCAATAGTATTCAAGCTAAATATCTTAAGTTAGAAATTAACGACTATCAAGCGGGGACAATGGGCTGGAGAAACGTTGGTATCCAAGAAATTCGAGCTTATTCTAACGTTCCGGACCATAGTAAGGTAACGGATATCCGCCAAGTAACAGAACTAACAGTAGCAGAAGACGGACAATCTCTTGTCTTGCCTAGTCTACCAGGGGAAGTTAGTCTCATCGGAAGCAACAAACAAGGTGTAATTGACCTTCAAAATCACATCTATAAACCTCTGACAGATCAACGCGTTAAGGTTATGGTGCAACAAATCAAAGACAGCCATACTTTCACTAAGGAATTTGAAGTAGTTATCAAGGGACTACATCAGGACGAGGGTGTGGGTGTGAAACCAAAAGTAGCCCCAGCTGTTCAACAATGGTATGGGAAAGAAGGCCAATCTTCTATCACTTCAGATACAGTTCTTGCGACAGGAGATTCAGGATTTGATCAGGCTGCAAGCTTCTACCAGTCAGACCTTGCAAGCCGTGGATTGGAACTGGCGACAGGTGACAAACAGGCTCAAAAACGAATCGAGTTTAAAAAAGTTGAAAACAAAGGTTATGGCAAGGAAGGCTATGGCATCACTATCCAAAATGATGTCATTACCATCGAAGCCGCAACGAACACAGGAGCCTTCTACGCCACTCGTACTCTTCTTCAAATGGGAGAAACAGACCTACAAAATGGCGAAATTCGTGATTTTCCAAGTTTCAGCCACCGTGGCTTTATGCTAGATACAGGTCGTAAATTTATCCCTTATGACACTCTTGTAGACATCATGCTCAACATGGCTTACTACAAGATGAACGACTTGCAGTTGCACCTTAATGATAACTATATTTTCCTTAAGGAACACTTGGCAGGTAAGAATTTAAGTCCAGAAGAACAACTCAAGTATGTACTTGAACATGCCAAGACTGGTTTCCGTGTGGAGACAGACATTGTCGGTAAGAATGGTCAAAAACTAACATCAGATGAGCACTATACCAAGGAAGAAATGCAAAATCTGATTAAACTTGCCAAGGCCTTGCATATCAACCTAGTACCAGAAATTGACACACCAGGTCACGCCTTGTCCTTTGTCAAAGTTCGCCCAGACCTCATGTATCAAGGTAGCCTGAGTGATTATGCTGGCAAACACAATGTTGAGCGCGTAGCCATGCTGGACCTAGATAATAAATACGATGAAACGCTGGCTTTTGTCAAATCCGTTTATGACAAACTCCTCGATGGTCCAGATGCACCGCTTCATGGCGTGTCCACTGTTCATATCGGAACGGATGAATACTATGGTAGCAGAGAAAGTTACCGTCGCTATGTCAATGATTTGACCCAATATATCAAGTCTAAAGGTTACACCCCTCGTATCTGGGGCTCACTCAGTGCAAAACGTGGGAACACTCCTGTTGATTGGAACGGAGTAGAGGTTGATATCTGGAGTATCGGATGGCAACGACCAAATGAGGCCATTGCTCAGGGAGCTAAGATTATCAATATCACGGATGTACCGACCTATAGTGTGCCAAGTGGAAGCAATAGCCAAGCAGCCTACGGGGACTATGCTAACTACGAACGTCAGTACAATAGCTGGACACCGAATGATTTTAGAACAGGTGGAGGTCCACTTCTACCAGCTTCTCATCCAAGTATCCTTGGTGGTGGTCACGCAGTTTGGAATGACAATATCGACCTTCATGAGACCGGTTTGACCTCTTATGACATCTTCAAACGCTTCTTCAAGAGCATGCAAACCACTGCGGAACGCACCTGGGGATCTGATCGTGCAGCTGCAACCTTTGCAGAACGCACCCTACCAACGAGTCCTTATGCGCCACAGTCAAATCCTGATAAAGAGATTGATCAAAGCGACTTGTTTACCATCAATCCTGAAACAGTCAAGAACTATGCAAGCAAGAAAGTGAAGACAAGCGAGCAGGGATTGGCTTTTGAGAAAGACAGTAGTATCGAAGGCTTGGCAGGTGATGTTGGTCCAAGTCATGTCTTGAAGTTTGATGTGACTGTCACTGGAGACGGTGAACAAACCTTCTCAACAAGTGGGGACAACCGTATCTATCTAGCTGATAAAGACGGCTACCTTGCTTATCAATTTGAACAGTTCCATATCCAATTCAATAAAAAACTTGAAAAGAACAAACGTTATCAAATCTCTATCGTGACCAAACCACAATCAACGGAAGTCTATGTGGATGGTGAAAAGATTGAACGTATCGCAAATCCAGCCCACCCTCGCTTTGCCCACAATAGTTTGGTACTACCGCTTGAAAGCATCGGTGGTTTCAAAGGAATTTTGCATAGTGCAGAGTTGTCAGACAAACCATTTGTAAATCCTCGCTTGATTTCAAATGATAAGATTACTGCAACCGCAAGCAGTCAGCAACTTCCAGGAAACGCTACTGAAGGTGCTGTTGAAAAGGCCTTTGACAATGATCCAAATACCTTCTGGCATACTAAGTGGACTAGTGACACTGCGCCATACACCCTTACTATGACCTTGAAAGAAGCAGAAAAAGTCAATGGTTTGACCTATCTCCCACGACCAGGTGGTGGAAATGGTGTTGTGACGCGCTACGAAATCTACGCACAAAAAGATGGCCAAATGGTCAAGGTTTCAGAAGGAAGCTGGGACAACAACGCCCAAGAAAAAACAGTCAACTTTGCGGCGGTGCATACCAACAAGATTGAGTTGAAAGTATTGGAAGGCGTTGGTGGTTTTGCAAGTGCAGCTGAAGTTCATCTATTGAAACCTGTCAAAGAAGAGCAAGAAACGCCTGCACCAAGTCAACCAGAAAAACCAACTACACCAGAGAAACCAAAAGTAGACCAAACCGGTGATGGAACAGTTGAATTGGCAGATCAATTCACTGCAAGTAAACCAGCTAGCGAAGACAGCATTGCCACTGCCAGCAAGAGCGATGACTATCTCAAGAAAGAGTACAAGGTCTTCCCAACGCCACAAAAAGTGACTTATGGAGAAGGAGTCACAGCCCTTCGTAAGCAAGTCAATCTGGTCATGGGCGATCAACTCGATATCTATACTCGCAATCGCTTGAAGAGTGTCCTGCAGGACAATCAAGTATCTTATACAACTGGTAAGGCAGCAATCGCTGGCGCAACTAATATCTATCTTGGGGTGCATGGACAAAGCTCACAAGCAGAGCAAAACTTGTCCAATGTTTCAGCAGGTCTCTTTGACAAGATTGACGCCTATGTCTTGAGCATCAAGGATAATTCGATTTCCATCGTCGGAAAAGACACAGATGCGGTCTTCTATGGTTTGACAACCTTGAAACACATGCTCAAGGAAAGCCAAGTACCAGTCCTTCGCAATGTGACAGTAGAAGATTACGCAGAGCTCAAGAACCGTGGTTTTATCGAAGGTTACTATGGAAACCCATGGTCTAATGCGGATCGTGCAGAGCTCATGCGTTTTGGTGGCGATTTGAAATTGAACCAATACTTCTTTGCACCAAAAGATGATCCATACCACAACAAGAAATGGCGTGAACTCTATCCAGAAGAAAAACTAGCTGAAATTCGTGAACTTGCTCGTGTCGGAAATCAAAGTAAAACCCGCTATGTCTGGACCATCCACCCATTCATGAACAACCGTATCCGTTTTGGCAATGAAGCGCATTACCAAGAAGATTTGGCAACCATCAAGGCTAAATTTACCCAGTTGATGAAAGTGGGTGTCCGCGAATTTGGTATCCTTGCAGATGATGCTCCAAGCCCAGTCGGAGGCTACAATAGCTACAACCGCTTGATGCAAGATATGACCAAGTGGTTGACTGAAATGCAGGGAACATACAGCGGTCTTCGTAAAGAAATGATCTTTGTTCCTGGCCAGTATTGGGGTAATGGACGTGAAGATGAGTTGAAATCCCTCAATGAAAATCTCCCAAGTTCAACATCCATGACCTTGACGGGTGGTAAGATTTGGGGTGAAGTCTCTGAAAGCTTCCTTTCAACTCTCAAGAACAATCTATCCGCAGGTGGCAAGACCTATCGCCCAGTTTCACTTTGGATTAACTGGCCGGTAACAGATAACTCTAAACAACACTTGATTCTAGGTGGTGGTGAGAAATTCCTTCATCCAAATGTGGATCCAAGCTTGCTATCTGGTATCATGTTGAACCCAATGCAACAGTCTGAACCATCTAAGATTGCCCTCTTTTCAGGAGCTCAATATTCATGGAAACAGTGGAAATCAGAAGAAGAAGCTAAGAAAATCAATGATATTGCCTTCAACTTTGTAGAAAATGGTCATTTTGAAGATAGCAAGGTATCAGCAGCCTTCCGCGAACTTGGTAAGCACATGATCAACCAAAACATGGATAATCGTGTCGTCAAACTAGAAGAATCGGTAGACTTGGCTCCAAAATTAACAGACTTCATGACCAAACTCAAAGCAGGTCAGGATGTGACTGCTGAACGTGCAGCCTTGCGTGCAGAATTTGCCAAGATTAAAGAAGCAGCAGAACTCTATAAAGCATCAGGCGATAAAAAAATGGTTGCCCAAATCCACTATTGGTTGGATAATGCAATCGACCAAATGAATGCTCTCGATGCCTTCCTTACAGGAACTGAAGCCATGGCTACAAACGATGCAGCCAAACTTTGGGATAGCTACTATAAAGGTTTGAAATTGTACGAACAGTCTCAAACTCACACCTTCCATTATGTAGACCATATGGAAAAAGCTGAATTGGGTGTTCAACATATTCGTCCATTTATCCTATCCCTGAAAGAAGTTCTAGCGTCTGAAGTTCAAAAAGTCTTGCATCCAGACCAAATCATCAGTACCTTTATCACCAATCGAACAGGTGTAGAAGGTGGTTTAGCAGAAGTAACGGATGGCGATTTGGCAACTCATGCGATTATTAAATCACCAAATAGCATCAAGACAGGTGATTATATCGGTATGAAGTTCAATAAGCCAGTAGCGATCCAAACCTTGACCTTTGCTATGGGAACGCAGGCAAATCCACGTGATACCTTTAGTAAGGCAGAAGTGCAGTATCTAGATGAAAATGATAACTGGGTAACTTTGAAAGAGCCAAGCTATGTCGGAAATGAATCCCTTCTTAAGTTTGAAAATCTCAATATCAAGGCCAAGGCAGTTCGCATGATTGCGACAGCAGACCGCGAGAACACTTGGTTTGCAGTTCAGGAAATTGCAGTCAACCGTCCAGTTGAAAAAGCTCGTAGCCAACAAGCAACGACAGTTAGTCTAAGCTCAAACTTAGTTTACAAACTAAATACCTCAGCCCGTCAAATCACTGATGGCAAGGACAATACAGAAGCCATGATGGCAAATGCTGACGGTAGCAATACGACACCAGTTGATGCCTGGGCACAACTTGACCTCGGTGAAGTCAAGTCAGTCACTAAAGTACGGCTTCGCCAAGGAACGGGTGATAAGCTTGCCGCAGGTGTACTTGAGTACTCTACAGATGGAACTGCATGGCAAGAGTTGGATCGCCTATCAGGTGAGCAAACCAAGGAAGTGACTAGAGCGATCAATGCTCGCTACATCCGAGTACGCAATACTAAGGCTCTCGACCTCTGGTGGCGTATCCAAGACTTCTCTGTTGAGACACGCTCTGGAAACAGTGAGTTGACGGACACCAACGTCGATGCCTTGAAGGAAACGCCGGTAGTGGATAGTTTGGGACATTATGAGCTTCAAATTCCAGCTGGAACCAAACTTCCTGCAAATAGCTATCTAGGTATGAAACTCGACCGTATCCATCAGGTCAAGAGCATCCAGCTCCAAGGCCAAGTCAACCCAGCTCTTAGCCTTGAGTACTCTGCAAATGCTCAAGAATGGCTGCCAGCTAGCCAGTTAACTGATAGATCTGCAGCAAGCCACTTGGTACGTTATGTTCGTCTGGTCAATAAAACAGATCAGGAACAAGCTGTGACAGCCACTTCTCTCCTTGTGACAACCAAAGAAGTGCAACCAACCAAACTAGAATCTACAACAATGGGTATTCATCCAACATACGGAAGCAATGATGTTCGTAAGCTGAACAACCTAGATCAACTATTTGACGGTGTTTACAACAACTTCGTTGAGTTTTCAGACTATGCCCGTAAAGATGGCCACGTAACCTTGAAACTTGGTAGCGAACGCACTATCAAGAAGATCAGAGCCTACATCCAAGACGGAACTCAAAACTACCTTCGTGATGGTAAGATCCAAGTCAGCCAAGACGGTAAAACTTGGACAGATGTCGTGACAGTAGGAGATGGTGTGGCCAATAGCACACACGATGATTCATTGACAGATGGTTGGACACATGATTCTAAGATGCCAGGAAATCGCTACATCGAGGGCGAATTGACGACACCGGTCAAAGCCAACTATCTCCGTGTCCTCTATACAGCAGACTATGATGCCCGTTTTGTAGGCTTTACAGAATTGGTCATCAACGATGGTGAATTTGTCAAACCAATCAATGATCCAACAGTAGAAGGAAGTAGTGGAGAAAGCCAAGGCAACCTTTATAATAATCTTGTAGACGGCAAAGTCTTGACCAGCTACAAGTCTGAAAAAGACAAGGGCGAATTGGTGTATCACTTGTCTGAGCCAACTAATGCCAACCATCTTCGTCTTGTCTCTAGTCTTCCTGAAGGAGCGAAAGCACGCATTCTTGCTAGAACACTCAAGGATGGTCAAGACAGCTGGACAGACCTCGGTGCCATTACATCTAGTCTCCAAACCTTCGCTATCCGAAATGGTGGCTCTCTTCTAGATGTCAAATTAGTCTGGGAAGGCGGCAAGGCTGAGTTTTATGAATTGGCAAGCTTCCATCAAGCATTAACAGAAGAATCGGTTCAATCAAGCAAGGGTGAAGAGCAACCACCAGTTCTGGAGGTTCCTGAATTCACAGGTGGTGTCAATGCAGTTGAAGCCCTAGTACATGAACTTCCAGAGTACACAGGCGCATTAGCAACAGTAGGTGACCAAGCGGCTCCAACAGTAGAGAAACCTGAGTTCAAGGGCGGTGTCAATGCAGTTGAAGCCTTGGTACATGAGCTTCCAGAATACACAGGCCCAGTAGCAACAGTAGGCGACCAACCAGCACCGACAGTTGAGAAGCCTGAGTTTAAGGGTGGTGTCAATGCAGCCGAAGCCTTGGTACATGAGCTTCCAGAGTACACAGGACCATTATCGACAGTAGGAGATCAAGCCGCTCCAACTGTAGAGAAACCTGAGTTCAAGGGCGGTGTCAATGCAGTTGAAGCCTTGGTACATG
>ERZ772805.1677-NODE-1677-length-16677-cov-10.076525_pt1 | contig 16677 bp, 9 predicted proteins | sample MGYA00511344_ERZ772805 | MGnify/ENA primary metagenome ERZ772805 (study PRJEB29015, sample SAMEA2737730) | human gut metagenome | biome: human gut; feature: human-associated habitat; material: faeces | place: China | collected 2012 ...
TTTCTCAGTTGTTCGGTGACCGTGAAATGGTTGCTAACGCTACCGGATGTTCTTCAATCTACTCTGGTTCTGTTCCTTCAACTCCTTATACTACAAACGAAAAGGGTCAGGGTCCTGCTTGGGCTAACTCATTGTTCGAAGACTTCTGCGAATTCGGTCTGGGTATGGAACTGGCTAACAAGAAACTGCGCAACCGTCTGGAAGAAGCAATGAAGACTGCTATCGCTGCAGAAGGTACTCCGGCAGAATACAAAGAAGCATTCCAGGAATGGATCGACGGCCGCAACGATGCTGACAAGAGCAAGGCTGCTGCTGAAAAGATTATCCCGCTGGTAGAAGCTGCTAAAGATAAATGTCCTTCATGCGCTACGATCGCTGAATTCAAAGACTATCTGGTAAAACGTTCACAGTGGATCATCGGTGGTGACGGTGCTTCTTACGATATCGGTTACGGAGGTCTGGATCACGTAATTGCTTCTGGCGAAGACGTTAACATCCTGGTACTGGATACTGAAGTTTACTCTAACACTGGTGGTCAGTCATCTAAGGCTACTCCGCTGGGTGCTATCGCTAAGTTTGCTGCTTCTGGTAAGCGCGTACGCAAGAAAGACCTGGGTATGATCGCTACTACTTACGGATATGTTTACGTAGCTCAGATCGCTATGGGTGCTGACCAGGCTCAGACTCTGAAAGCTATCCGCGAAGCTGAAGCTTATCCTGGACCGTCACTGGTTATCGCTTACGCTCCGTGTATCAACCACGGTCTGAAAGCTGGTATGGGTAAATCTCAGGCAGAAGAAGCTAAAGCTGTTGAATGTGGTTACTGGCACTTGTGGCGTTTCAACCCGGCTCTGGAAGAAGAAGGTAAGAATCCGTTCTCACTCGATTCTAAAGAACCGAACTGGGAAGGCTTCCAGGATTATCTGAAGGGTGAAGTTCGTTTCGCATCTGTAATGAAACAATATCCGACAGAAGCTGCTGATCTGTTCGCAGCTTGCGAAGACATGGCTAAGAAACGTTACGCTTCTTACAAGCGTATGGCTGCCATGGACTGGAGCGAAGAAAAATAATCCCTGAGGGAACTATTTTCTAGCTAAATAAGTTCAGAGGACCGCCTCCTGATGGGGACGGTCCTCTTTTTTATGATCATCTGGTCTTTTTTATGATTATCTGGAGAAAACAGCATATGCAGGATCTTCCGTATCTGCCAGCATTTGTACCAGAGCCTTTCTGAGTTTGCCGGCCAGCTTTATTTCATTTCCGGCCAGATTATTCATCTGATAAGGATCATGTTTCCGGTCAAAAAGATATTCCCCGGTAATCTCACCTTCCTTGAACCTGACAGCATAGGTATACCGTTCATTACGTATGCCTCTTGCACCCGTCTCCGGATTCTTTCCTGTGGCATCCACCTGACTGTACAGCATATACAGCTGGTATTCCGGCATATCTTCCCTACTACCCAGAATCTGTTTGCTCAGATTACGGGTCTGGACTGAAGAAGGTATCTTGTCCTCCAATCCCATCAGAGACAAAATAGTCGGACAGAAATCCTCCACAGAAAGCAATAACTCCTGATCTACCCTTGGCGAGAGTTTGTCTCCCCAGGAAATCATAAAAGGAACTCTCATTGCTTCTTCATAGAAGATATTTTTCCCGATATTCTCATGCATTCCCATGGAATCCCCATGATCAGAAACAAAGACAACGATTGTATGATCAAACATACCGTTTCGTTTGAGCGCTTCAATGATCCGTCCAAACTGTTCATCTACTCCCGATATGCAGGCATAATAATCAAGCAGACTTTTCTTGAAATAATCAACATACTTCTGATCTGCGTTTCGGAGATGCGGCATTGCGGCTACAACCGAATCAACATTCAATCCTTTATAAAGTTCCTTATAATTGTCGGGCACCAGTTCATAACCCGTATGAGGAGGATTCATGGATACCATCATGGCAAAAGGCTGGTCTGATCCCTTGATACTATCCAGATACTGAATGGCAAGATCGGCCTCATATTCAGGCCCCCACTGATTCACATAATAAAAATCCTCGCGCCCGGCCTGAGAATTCCAGTACATGGGTTTCAGATGCCAGTCGTATGTACCATAAGCCACCCAATAGTCAAAGCCATGTCTTCTGTGAGGAGGACACCATTCATTCCAGGCCATTTCCCCCTTATTGTTGTAGCAGTCGATAAAAGGCTTCACAGGTTTGTCCAAATGCCATTTCCCGATGTATGCAGTATGGTAACCTTCCGAGTGAAGTACATCCGACCAGCAAGTCAGGTCTTCCCGCAATTCAACATCCTGTACGGCTGATTCCGACTGACAGTTGGTAATAACTCCATTCTTGTGCGGATAAGCTCCCGAAAGGAACATACCTCTGGCCGGAGATGATACAGGATACCCGCTGACAGCCTGGGTACACACGACTGCTTCTCTGGCAAAAGAATCAAAATGCGGAGTTTTTACCGCTTCCTTTCCTCTGAAACTGAAGGCATCTCCACGAAACTGGTCAGCCATTATGACCAGAAGATTAGGACGTTCATTACCGGAATTATCCGATACGGCAGTTGCCTGGACAGGAAGCTGATACAAAGTGGATGCAATAGCAGCAAAACAGAAATTCGCGTAATTTTTCATGGTATCTAAGTTTTATTTCAGCAAATGTAGCTATTTGAACGATAATACAAAAAATCAAATTGCTTTTTTATCGGGGTTCTACCATACTCCAGATAGTTAATTTTCACAAAAAACAAGAAGGGTGAGAAACTTTTGCTAATTTTGTAAAACGTCTGAAAATACAGAAAACTGACCGGTACTGTTATCCCGACCATAACGCCGGAATGTATCTGATCTTTCCAGACAATGGGGTATGAAAAACTATATGTACAAATCTATTAAATTTATAAACCGAAGTCTATGAAAAAAATCAGTTTCTTATTGTGCCTTAGCATGACTTTCAATAATCTTGCAATAGAACAGGCATCAGCCAAAGAAACAAACAGCTATGAAACATGTTTTGTCTATGAAAACATGGATGAAAACAAGGTCAGTCTTGAAGAAATCGCCAGGGAATTATTCGCCGATCCTCTGTGTACGACACTGAACAAAAAAGTCGGAAAAAGAAAAATCAAGTCTTGCAAAAGCGAAGAGTTAAGAAATCTGGCCACAGCCCTGTATAACAAACAATATGACACTCAATTCCGTGTAAACTCCTTTAAACCGGTCTACAGTCCGGAAGCACTGGGAAAACTGTTGCATATCGGAGACGGTTACAGCACCTACCAGCATATTACAGGTATCGTACTCAAGCCCGGAAAACACATCATCGTTGTCGACGGTCTGAAAGAAGGCAGCAAACTCGGCGTGAAAGTAGCGGATTTGTATGCTCCCAATCAGGGAGACGAAGACTGGAGCCTTCATTTTGAAAGATTCGAACTCAAAAATGGGATTAACGTCATTGAGAAAACTTCCGAATGGACAGGACTTGCCTATATGGATTACTACTTCGACAACCCGGAAAAAGAAAATACGGTTAAGGTACATTTCATCACCGGAGAAGTCAACGGATATTTCGATGCATCCGTAAATACCAACGAAGACTGGGACAGAATGCTTGCCAACGCTGTCTATCCGGTTTTCGATGCAACAGGAAGCAACATACACCTGGCTTACCCGGTAGAGGATCTGAAAAAATATGCACCCGGCCAGGGTAAGGAACTGATTGATGTTTACGAACAGCTGGTGTCCAAGCAACATGAAATCATTGGCTGGAAAAAATACAATCACATCACAAACAATAAAATCTTTGCCCGCGTCAACTACGGATATTACATGTTCCGCGACGGTGATGGCGTAGCCTTCAAGTTCGATACCATGAAACGTGTGGCCGATCCTGTTCACATGCGGACAAAAGACGAAGATGCCTGCTGGGGATTCAGCCATGAAGTGGGACACGTACATCAGCTGCAAACCTATCTCTCATGGGGAGGATTGGGTGAAACCAGCAATAATATCTGTACCAGATATTGTACGCAGGCTTTCGGATACAAGAACAGACTTTCCTCGGCTTTTGCCAATGCCGAAAAGAGTTTCCTGGAAGACAGCAAGGCCGGTACGGTCAGCCCTTCCCGAAGAGCCGGAGGCATGAACGATTCCATCATCTCTTCCTGCAAGGTCAATCCGGACAAAGCTATCAGCTATCTGGAAACAGATGTCTTTGAAAGACTGGTTCCGTTCTGGAAACTGCAATGCTACTTCACTCAAAACGGCTATCCTGACTTCTATCCCGATTTATACGAAAAAATGAGAAACTCCGAAAAAGAACATCCTGAACTGAAAGATCTGGACAGAAGCAGCAACGTGGTTCCATTCCAGCTGAACTTCATCCGGGGAGCTTCCCTACTGGCCGGAAAGAACCTTTATCCTTATTTTGAAAAGTTCGGTTTTTTCCGCATCCTGAAACTTTCATACGGAGATTACGGAGACTACAACTACGAAATGACTACCGAAATGAGAGACCGTTTCAAGAAAGAAATGGAAGAACTGGAAAAACAGCAACTGATCAAACCGCTCACTCCGGAAGAACTCAACGCACTGATTTATGCTAAAGAAAAAGAGTAACTCAAAGTCTAAATACGAACAAACCATGAAACGAATTTTTCCTCTTTTATTGGGAGGCCTGCTGCTGGCAGCTCCCATTCAGGGACAGGAAAAACCCCTCCCTTCATTATATGGCACCGGAGTCTGGAATGCTGATTCACTCGGCAATCACAGAGTGGTGGTTTCCGTTGACCAGCCCTCAGATGCTGTTCTGGCTCTCATCCAATGGCGCCGGAAAGATTTCAATCCGGAAAACAAGGACCTGATCGTCATTGATGCCAAGACCGGAAAGCGCATCACCAACGTATGCCGCTTTCAGATAAACCGGGAAAAAGGTGAGGTCGTCTTTCAGCCGCAAACCGTTCCGGGAGACTATTATATCTATTACCTGAAAAATATTTCTTCAGGAAGCAAATATTATCCGACCGTAACTTATCCGGGATTTGAAGAAACAGCATCTGCCGAATGGAAAAAGGCCAACCGCCTGACAGGAAAAAAGGCTCCCGAACTACCGCAGGCTACCGTCAAGCAATTCCAGGCCATCAATGAATTCCATTCTTTCTACCCGATGGAAGTGATCGCCACTGCCAAAGAAAAAGACAACTTGCTGAAATCCCAACCAGAGGATCCCTATATTCTGTTTACGGAAGACCGGCGTTACCCGATCCGCATGACAACGGATCTGCCCTATAAATGGATAGAGGACAACCGCCATGATTCTTTTGAGGGAACGGCAGACAAAGGAGAATATTACACCTTCCAAATTGGTCTTTGGGCGGCCCGCAAGAATGTCAACCACCTGAAGCTTACCTATTCTGCTCTGGTTAATTCACAAACCGGCGAATCAATCCCCGCTTCTGCATTCACCTGTTTCAACACAGGAGGTGTAGATGTCACCGGAAGTATGTTCGAAAAAGACTGTTCCGTCCCCAAAGGAAAAGTACAGGCCCTGTGGGTAGGAACGATGGTTCCCGAACAGCTGACAGCCGGACAGTATACAGGAACAGTAACCGTTCAGGCTGCAGGAATGAAACCCAAACAGGTAAAAGTGACCCTGAATGTCACTGACAACCTGATTGCCAACCATGGAGACAATGAGCCCTGGAGACATTCGCGCCTGCGCTGGCTGAACTCCCAGATCGGCTTTGATGACGAAGTAATCGCTCCCTATATTCCTCTGAATGTACAGGACAAGACCATTTCACTGCTGGGACGCAAGGTGACTCTTCAGCCCAACGGATTCCCGGCACAGATCACTTCTTATTTCAAAGAAACACTCACCGAAATAGGAACAGAAGGACTGGATATCCTGTCCAGACCGATGGAACTCACAACCGGAGAAAACTGGGAGAACCTGGACTTCACCTATACCAAACGTAAGGCCGGTGCTCTGGGATGGCATGCCACCAATCAGAACAATCAGTTCATTATGAACCTGGACGCCCAGATCGAGTCTGACGGAAACATGGAATACAAGGTGGTACTTATCGCCCGCAAGGATGGTGAAATAAATGACATTGCACTCCGTACCGAACTGGCCCCCAACATTGCACAATATATGATGGGATTGGGAGAAAAAGGCGGCTACTGCCCCCAGAATCTGGACTGGAAATGGGGCGTTGAAAAAAATCAGGATGCCCTGTGGACCGGTAGTGTCAATGGAGGACTGCAACTCCGATTCTATGACGACAAATACGAACGTCCGCTGAATACGAACTTCTACCACGAGAAACCGCTGCACATGCCGGTTTCGTGGTGTAACAACGGCAATGGAGGTATCAAGCTGAGTGCAGCAGGAAAAAACACCCTGATCAATGCTTATTCAGGAAAACGTACAGTTAAAAAAGGTGACCGCCTGTGCTTCTACTTCAACGTACTGATCACTCCGTTCCGTACCATCAATCCCGACAAGCAATGGCAGGACCGCTATTATCACGGATATGACTTCATCGACAAGACTCATGAATTCGGAGCGACCGTAGTCAATATTCATCACGCCAATGCCATCAATCCGTTTATCAACTATCCTTTCCTGCGCACCAGAGAAATGAAAGCTTATATTGACGAAGCTCATGCAAAGAATATGAAAGTGAAGATCTACAATACGGTACGTGAACTTTCAAACAGCTGTACCGAGATCTTTGCCTTGAGAAGCCTCAACGGAGAAATTTTCTCCAAAGGTAAGGGAGGCGGATATTCCTGGCTTCAGGAACACTACGACCAGGATTACATCGCTGCCTGGTTTGCCTATAATGTACAGGATGCTGCGATTGTAAATACCGGAGTGTCCCGCTGGCACAATTACTATATGGAAGGACTGGACTGGCTCGTCAAGAATGTCGGCATCGACGGACTGTACATTGACGACCTGGCTTTCGACCGCATGTCCATGAAACGTGTACGCAAAATTCTGAACCGTACCAACCCCGGTGCCATGATCGACTTGCATTCAGCCAACCAGTTTAACGACAAAGACGGCTTTGCCAACAGTGCAAACCTGTATCTGGAACACTTCCCCTACCTGGACCGCCTGTGGTTCGGTGAATATTTCGACTACGACATGCCGCCCGAGTTCTGGATGGTGGAAGTATCTGGTATCCCCTACGGACTGATGGGAGAAATGCTGTGGGAAGGTGGAAACAAATGGCGCGGAATGCTGTATGGCATGACCGGACGTAACCCGGGATATGGGGTGGACAACCGTCCTCTTTGGAAATTCTGGGATGAGTTTGGAATGAAAGGCAGTGAAATGATCGGTTACTGGGTGAAGGATAACCCGGTCAAGACCGGCAGAGAAAAAACCCTCGCCACCATCTACCGTAAAACCAGAACCAAGACACTGGTCTCACTGGCAACCTGGGAAGACCATGATGTAGATGTTACCCTGCAAATTGACTGGGCTAAACTGGGTCTGGATCCGGCCAAGGTATCTCTGCATGCCCCGGCTATTGAGAACTTCCAGCCCGAAAAGACCTGGAAACCGGGAGACACCGTAACCGTTCCGAAAGGAAAAGGATGGCTTATCGTGATTGAATAACTAAAGGATTCCATCGAATAAAAACCATTTATCACATGAAAAACAGAATACTAACCCTGACAACCTGTGTCTTCTGCCTGGCTCCGCAAGGATTTGCCCAGCATGTATCCGTTCAGGAACAGACGGAGACCCTGAAAACCTATAAATTCTCTGATCCGAATCCGGTAGCAACTCCTTCCAACCTGTTCTACCCCTACTTCCGGTTTGACGGATTTACAGCCAAAGGTGAAAACCGGGAATGGAAAACAGTTGAACTGGAGAATGATTACATCAAAGTTACCCTCTTTCCGGAAGTAGGCGGAAAGATATGGGGAGCCGTGGACAAGACCACCGGTAAAGACTTCATCTACAAGAACGGAGTAGCCAAATTCCGTGATATCGCCATGAGAGGTCCCTGGACCTCCGGCGGTATCGAGTTCAATTTCGGTATCATCGGACACGCTCCCACCTCCAGCACTCCTGTGGATTATCTGGTCAGACAAAAAGATGACGGCAGTGTAAGCTGCTACCTGTTCTCCTACGAATGGCTGACACGCACGGCCTGGACTGTGGAAGTCAATCTGCCTAAGGACAAAGCTTACTTCACAACCCACACCACCTGGTACAACCAGTCCGATGTTGATCAGCCTTATTACCAGTGGATGAATGCCGGATACCGGGTCGGCCAGAAAGCCGAGTTCTGTTATCCGGGCGACCATCTCATCGGACACGGGGGTGAGGTTTCCTCGTTCCCGGTAGATGAAAACAACCGGAACATCGGATGGTATGACTCCAATAATTTCGGCAATTCCAAGTCTTACCACGTTCTGGGATATTACAATGACTATTACGGCATCTACTGGCACGGAGAAGATTTCGGATCCATCCATCATTCCAATTTTGATGAGAAACTGGGTATGAAAATCTTCCTGTGGGGACAGTCCCGTGAAGGAGGTATCTGGGAAGACTTGCTGACCGACCAGAACGGCCAGTACATCGAACTGCAGTCCGGCCGAATGTTCAACCAGCCGGCTTCCAACAGTGCCTACACCCCTTACAAACATCATTCGTTCGCACCTCAGATGACGGATGCATGGACCGAATACTGGTATCCCGTCAAAGGAATCAAAGGAGTGTCCAAGGCCAGCACCATCGGGGCCTTGCACGTAATGCGTGAAGCTGACGGGCTGAAACTGGCCTTTTCACCGCTGGAAAAACTGTCAACCGATCTCAAGATCTACAAAGACCAGCAGCTGGTGGAAACACTGTCTCTGACTGCCAACGTCATGGAACCGGTCACCCTGACTTCCCTGAAAGGAAAAGACATCCCCGAAGGCCACCTGAAAGTAGTCATCGGAGACAATCTCCTGGTCTACTCGGATAATCCGGAAAACTTCGACCTGAAGCGCCCCATGACCCTTCCTGAAGATTTCAACTGGAATTCTGCTTTCGGACTTTATACCCAGGGAGAACAATGGCTGAACCAGAAAGTATGGGACAAGGCAGAAAGCTACCTGAAGAAATCCCTGAAACAGGATGCCAACTTCTCACCGGCTCTGGTACGCCTTTCCTCCCTCTATTACCGGGAAGGCAGATATCAGGAAATGATTCCCCTGCTGGAACGGGCTTTGGGACTGAATACCTATGACGGAGAAGCCAACTACCTGTACGGACTGGCCAACCGCATGCTGGGCAATGCAACAGAAGCAAAGGCTGCTTTTGCCATTGCCACTTTTTCAGCTTCAGTGCGCACTGCCGCTTACGAACAGCTGGGCGAAATGTATGCCTGCGACCGGAACTGGACCAAAGCCGAACAATATGCAAAGAAGAGTCTGACTTACAATGCCATGAATCTTCATGCCCGTCAGTTGCTGACCATGATTTACAGAAAGACTGGCAGAACAGAGCTGGCGAAAGAACAGATCAGCCAGGTGCTGGATCAGCTGCCTTTGTATCATGGTCTCCGGTTTGAAGAAGCCTGGCTGTCCGGAAACCATACTCCGGAACAACTTGCTTCATTCGCTTCCCAGATCCGTAATGAACTGCCGGCCGAAACTTATCTGGAACTGGCCGAATGGTATGAAAGAACCGGATGTGAGGAAGAAGCCATCGCCCTGCTCACCTGTGCCGGAAATCATCCGATAGCTCTGTATCAGAAAGCCTGGCTGCAGAACAGACAAGGAGCAGCTCAGGAAGCCCGGGAAACACTGGAACTGGCCAATGCCCAGTCTCCGGATTATATCTTCCCCTTCCGTCCGGAAACCCTGAAATACCTGGATTGGGCCGAATCACAGTCAGCCAACTGGAAAATCAACTATTACCAAGGACTGATATACTGGACCAACCAGCAGAAGGACAAAGCCATTTTGAAAATGAACCTGTGTGACAATTCAGGCTATGCACCTCTGTATCTGTCGCGCGCACAGCTCAAGGAAGGCGAAGCCAGACTGGCAGACCTGATAAAAGCCGAGCAGACAGATCCTTCATGGAGAACCGGCATGGCCTTGCTGAACTATTATATCGCAGAAAGCAACTGGGACAAGGTGGTAGAAACAGGCAAAAAGTACATCCGGAAATATCCGGACAACTATTACATCGGACTGAAATATGCCAACGGTCTGTGCGAAACCAGACAGTATGGTTCCTGCATTTCCCTGTTGAGCAAGATGCAGGTGTTGCCGAACGAAGGTTCTTATGCCGGCAGAGCCGTATATCGTGCTGCCAACCTCTACCAGGCAATGGATCAGTTCAGCAAACGCCGGTATGATGCAGCCCTGAAATCCATAAAAGCCTCCGAAGAATGGCCGGAAAATCTGGGTGTAGGAAAACCTTACGACGATCAGATAGACAAACGGCTGGAAGATTATCTGGAAGCCAAGGTATATGAAAAGAAAGGAGAAACGGCAAAAGCCCAAACCCTGCTGGACAAAGTATCTTCCCATCCTACTTCCACCCGCAATTTCGAATCAGCGCATTTGCTGACGGCACTGGCTTTGCGTGACAAAGGCAAACAGGCAGAAGCCGACAAGCTGGTTGCCTCCTGGAAAAAGGATTTCCCGGAAAGCAAACCGGCACAATGGTGTGCTGCCGTTTATCATGGAAACATGGACCAGGCCAGAGAACTGTTGAGCAGCAGATATGCTTCCAACGAGACTACTCCCTGGGAAACCGGTTACCGGGATACAAACTTTGACCTGATCGCAAGACTGTTCAAATAATTCTACCCAACCGGACTGCTGTAACTCTGTCCGGTTACCAGACAAGAAGGAGGCCCCAAAATCATGTTTACTCCAGACATTAAAGATTTTGGGGCCTTCCCTTTCTTGAAAAAGCCCCGCAGATTTCTGATTTTTTTCTGAGAAAAAGTATCGAAAGAATCTGATAATCAAATAAGATACAAATTTCTCAGAAATCCGCGCGGCCCCCTGTCATTGTTTTTCGGACATATTCTCTTTACCTTTGCTCAAGTATAAATTCAAAGGAATATGACAAGAAAAAACCTATTAAGAAAAGCATTATCCGGACTGTTGATTCTGACATTGGCCGGATGTCATCCGGGGAAAGAAAAAACGCAGGAAAAATGCCAGACTCTCCAGATAGAAACGGAAACGGAAGCCGGCAGTATCCGCCTGTCAGAAGTGGCAAACGGCTCACTGGTTGTTCTTCCCACCTCCGATTCATTACTGCTCAGTGAAATAAACCAGATTCATCTGAAAAAAGATTTTCTATATGTAGCGGATCCGTCTGCCGTATATAAATTTTCTTTATCCGGAGAATGTCTCGGTGCAATCCACCGCCAGGGAACAGGACCGGAAGAATATGCAAACGTAAGTGATTTTCAGACCGACGGTGAGCATGTGTGGGTATTGAGCCGCAACACGCAATGCATAAACAGCTATTCATGGGACAACAGCTGTACCAGCCGCATCAATTTGGACCTCTGGATGGAAAACATCTGTCTGACAGACAGCAATACCCTATACATTTATACAGGCAATGACATGAGCAAGGATAACCGGTTCCAGCTTCATGCCTTGTCACTGAGTGATTCAAGCTCCACGCATCACTTCCTGCCTGTTGACAAGGCCAAAGCCCAATATCTGTTTGTAAAGTCAAAGAACATTTTCCAGCAGAACGGATCGCACACCTACTTTACCCAGCTGTTCAACGACACCGTCTACAACCTGAACGCTGCCGCCTGTACCCCTGCATTTGTACTGGACTTCTCAGGCAAGAATATTCCGTCTTCTTTCTACAACCAGCCCTATGAACACATCATGGAGTTCTTTGAAAAACTGCATCAGGAAGACCGCTTTGCATACGGAACAGACTGTTTTCTGGAAACAGACAAAAACTACTGGGCCGGCTATTTCTACAAGAAGCAATACCGGATGTCCATCCTTCCCAAATCAGCTGACGGAAAGCAAATCTGTTTCGGTACACTTCTGGTTGACCAGCTGTATGATTATCCGGTCAATCTGACGGATGTAACATTGTTTGTCCAGGATAACGGACAGATCGTCCTTCCTTTACAGCCAGACGACATCATGGAATATGGCCGTACGCATTTATCCCCGTCCCAGCAACAGGAACTTGCAGACAAGCTTCACTATACAGACGACCAGAATCCGGTGCTGCTGCTCATCCGGGCCATCTGAACCGAAACCTCATCCATTCGTACAACCTAAAAAAACAAATTCTATGAAATCAATACAACGCAACACACTTCTCATCATATTTATGGTCTTGGCGGTATGTCTTCCCTCATGCAAACAGGAAGGAACCGGTGAGAAATGGCAAAAACAACGGAATGAAAAAACAGATGTCAGAAACCGGATCCGGGAAATCAGTATGGAAGACGTACTGATCGGAGCCATGGCCAAACCTTATGTTTTCGATGATTATCTCATCATAGCTGACTACCGCTCCATGGAGAAAATGGTACACATCTTCAACAAGAACACATTTGCTCCCTTATGCAGTTTCGGAGATCCCGGACAGGGCCCCAAAGAAATAACCGTCCTCGGAACAGTGGCATGGAATCCGGAGAAGCGGGAACTGTACGTGACGGATCACGGCCAGCTCCGCATTCTCGGCTATCAACTCGACAGCCTGCTCCAGAATCCCGAATACGAACCATTTGTCAAGCTGAAACTGAACGGTATGAACTTCCCGAACGATTATTGCTACATCAACGATACACTGGCTTACGGCTCTTTCATCCAGCCCACCTCCTCTTCCACTTTCCTGCAGACCAGTGGCAAATGGAACATGCAGACGGGAGAAATCAAGCTCACGGCCTACACCCATCCGGCCGACCAGAAAAAACGTATCAGTTACGCCGTTTCTCCAGCCAGCCAGACGCTGGTGGAATGCAATGGCAGATATGATCTGATCAGCCTCTACAACCTGGAAGGCGAACTGCAATGCAACGTCTACGGTCCCAACTGGGATGAAAGCGGAGACAGAAAAAAACATTTCTCACAGGTTCAGATCTGCGGAGACAAGATCGTTGCCTTATACTCGGGACAAGACTGGAACAAAGGCAATCTGGGGGAAATATTTCATGTGTTCAACATGAAAGGCGACTATCTGAAAACCCTGGTTGTAGGCCGTCCCATCAACTACTTCTGCTACGATAAAGACAACAACCGGATCATCATGAATCTGGACGATGAAATCCAGTTTGCTTATCTGGATCTGGAAGGGTTATTGTGAAAAATAGTTTTTTTAATAATTCTCGGTTTTCACCAGATCTAGAAGAATTTCACAATTCTTTTCCAGACAATTGAACAGGCTATAGAAATTTCATTATACATAAGTGTAACCCTTATCATGGTTATAGACCTTGAAAAACTTGTAAAAAGATTTACATAAGCCCCATTATGGGAACGTGCCATTTGAAATTCCTGATAATTGGGAATGGACAACCATAAATGCCATTTCTAAATCCATTTTGTATGGTGTAAGTGAATCCGCAAAGACTAATGGAAAATACAGGCTTTTACGTATTACGGACATTCAAAACAACAGTGTACAATGGGATTCTGTTCCATATACAGATTTCGATGAAAATAAAGTAAAATCATATCTATTAAGCGAAGGGGATATTCTGTTTGCTAGAACTGGTGCAACCGTTGGTAAATCATATCTAGTACAAGAATTGGCTGAAGAAGCTATTTATGCTTCATATTTGATCCGAGTCCAAACTTATGATGCAGTTTTGCCTCAATATGTCAAGTTCTATTTTGAGTCAGGTTATTATTGGGAACAAATAGAACAAGGATCTGTTGGAGTGGGACAGCCCAATGTAAATGGAACCATATTAGGCAATCTGCATATCCCCATACCACCAATGCACGAACAGTACAGAATTGTTTCTGAACTTTTAAAATGGATGGGTATAATTGATGTTATAGAATTGGGTAAAACAGATTTGCAGACCATTATTAAACAGGCTAAAAGTAAAATTCTTGATCTTGCTATACAAGGTAAGCTCGTAGCACAAGACCCAAGTGATGAACCTGCTTCCGAACTGCTCAAACGCATCAACCCGAAGGCAGAAATCACTTGTGATAACGCGCATTATCCCAAAGTATGGCAGAAAACTATTTTAGGAGACATTTTTAATCATAATACAGGCAAAGCCCTAAACTCTTCTAATAAAGAAGGTATAATGAAAGACTATCTGACAACCTCTAATGTATATTGGAATAAATTTGATTTTTCTGTAATAAAACAAATGCCATATAAAGAATCTGAATTAGATAAATGTACTGTGACAAAAGGAGATTTACTTGTGTGTGAGGGAGGAGATATTGGAAGAGCTGCTATTTGGAACTATGATTTTGATATCTGTATCCAAAACCACATTCATCGACTCCGACCTAAGGGGGAGCTATGTGTAGCATTTTATTATTACATTTTATTGTATCTAAAAGAAAATAATCTTATCGGTGGAAAAGGTATTGGTTTATTAGGACTATCGTCTAATGCCTTACATAAGATTGATGTACCTTTACCTCCCATCGAAGAACAGTATAGGATTGTACAAAAGATAGAGGAACTATTTTCTTATTTTGATAATATCCAAAAAACTTTAGAAGCGTGAAAAACACGCTTCTAAAGTTTTTTTACCAATTTACTACCTTATCTACAATTTTCTGCTGTTCACTTGCTGTACGGCGAAGATAAATACGAGTTGTTTCAATACTTTCATGTCCCATAAGGTCGGCAAGAAGAGCAAGGTCGTTGAAACGATCGAGAAAATTTTTAGCAAAACGATGACGAAATGAATGAGGATAAACCACTTCTTTGTTCATTCCGTATTTTTCGGCAAAATGTTTGAGTTGCGACGCTATTCCACGAGTGGTGATACGTTGTCCAAAACGATTTAGAAAAATATAGCCAGATGTTAAGCCTTGGCTTTTTAACCATTTATCTGTTTCTATTCGTAGATTTTTAGGAATGTATAACCGACGAATCTTTCCACCTTTACTATATAAGTCAAGATAACCTACACCGATATGTTCTGCTTTGATATGGAGTAATTCACTGACTCGTGCTCCGGTAGCAGCCATAAACCAAACTATGAAATACCATTCATCATAACCATCTGCCTTAAGTCTGGATTTGAGAAATTTATAATCTGCATCGCTGATTACGTTTTCCAAAAAATTCTTCTGCTGTACCTTTACGAACTTCACTTTCAACCTTTCTTGCTTCGTAAACTCCAGATATTTGTTGATTCCCTGCAAGCGAAGATTTACAGTTTGCGGCTTAAAGTTCTCGACTAAATACCCTTTATATGCTAAAAGGTTCTTCTTGTTCACTTCTCCATAATGGTTAAGAAAATACTCTACTGTCCACACATACGAGTTAACGGTGTTTTTTGCAAGATTAGTTCTTGCTAAATGATTTTTGAATTTTGTTACCATATTACATTAATTTAGAATGAATATGATAATAATATAAAAGGATGTATCGCGCATTATACGCAGTTACCTAAAGGATGGTCAGTTGCACCAATGCAAATACTATGTTCTTTAATTGATGGTAATAAACAAAATGATATAGAACGAATAAATCTTGATGTCAAATATTTGCGTGGCGAACGAGATCCGAAGACTTTAACTTCAGGCAAATTTATACCTGAAAATTCTTTTTTAATTTTAGTCGATGGAGAGAACTCTGGTGAGGTATTCAGAACTCCAATTGAAGGTTATCAAGGTAGTACTTTCAAACGATTGTTTATCAATGAAAATATAAATACCGAATATTTGTTACAAGTTATCAACTTGCACAGAAAGATATTACGAGAAAATAAAGTTGGCTCTGCTATTCCACACTTGAATAAAAAATTATTCAAAGCAATAGAAGTGCCAATACCTCCTTATAATGAACAAAAAAGAATTGTGAAGGCAGTAAATTTTGCTTTTAAGCAATTGGATGTAATCACGGAAGGTTTATAGGCTCTCCGTGATTACATCTAATTGATCAAAAATTCTTTGAACAGTTTCTACAATCCGTATCTGCTCTTTATATGGTGGTAAAGGAAAATCAAAATTACCAATAATAGAAGCACTGATATTAGGTTGTGCTCCTCCATATGCAATTTTTAGTATTTCATCAACCTTTGATTGCATATAAGTATTTCGATAATTAGGATACAATGAGAACTTGTTTAAGATTTTAATATTTCCTACACGTTGATTTAGGTATGCTGTTTCATCAAACGGATATACCCCCATTTTTCCTGTTGTTGCGCCAGACATAGCAATAAGCAAATCTCCTTTTGAGATCTTAAATTTGTCGTCTGTAATACCTTCAATATAAGCACAGTCGGTTATATCTATCGTATTATGAGTGATATTTGATATGCGGACTAGTGGTATTCCTTGTGACTTATAATCATCGCTGCTGAAGGCAAAACCATTCTCAATTCTACACAAATCAGATAACTTGCACATAGCCCATCCTGCAGGCAAGTTCGTATAATGCGCGTTATCACAAGTGATTTCTGCCTTCGGGTTGATGCGTTTGAGCAGT
>ERZ772805.1678-NODE-1678-length-16628-cov-4.102154_pt1 | contig 16628 bp, 10 predicted proteins | sample MGYA00511344_ERZ772805 | MGnify/ENA primary metagenome ERZ772805 (study PRJEB29015, sample SAMEA2737730) | human gut metagenome | biome: human gut; feature: human-associated habitat; material: faeces | place: China | collected 2012 ...
GGTACTAAACTAGTAAAAATAGTTGATTTAACTTCCTCCAAGTCAACATTTTGTTTAAATTCTTTCTCTCTTAAATTTGGAGAGCTTTGCAGATCACTCATGTAATTATTCATCGCTTGCGTATAAGATTGAGTATTCGAAGTCATACGTTTTACAATATTAACAGAATCTAAGTCCGCAAGATAATCATCAATTCCAATAATTGGCTCCTTATCGGTCGCATTTCTAGTAGTATCACCTTCCCAGCCTGATAAGTCTTTAACATTTTTTCTTCCACCATAAATATCAGCTAAAACAAACCATCTAGGATTTAGATGTGTGGCCATTGTGATAGACTGATGAGTAAAGTCAGCTTTTTGATACATACTTTTTGCAACATCATAAACTTCTTCAGACGATATTTTATTATTTGTATATTTTTCCGCAACCCTTTTACTGTATTCCTTTAAGTCATCTTCTTCATACCTTCCAATATGTTCATCTGTCCCTGATACTATATGTTGTACATTTAATATATAGTAAAGATGTTTTGACTCCTCTTTACTTAATCCTAGTTCATCCATAATTTCATCAAAGCTCTTCTCGAAATGCATAACACCATAAGTTGTTAACTCTTCATAGTAAAAATAATCAACTAAAGAACCCGCAGTTTCATCCCACTTAAATCCCGTATATGAGGCGCTTCCAATAATCCTAAGAAGTATGTAATCTTTTTCCTCTTGAGACTTATCTGGGAATTTTTTATCAATGCCATCTCTGACTTTTATGATTTCCCTTGCCGTCTGCTCGTTAAATCCATACTGCACCATCAGGTTCTGAGCAAACATTGCATCTTCTGGGGACAGATCTTGTAAACTTGGGGATTCGCTTACTATTTTTTGAGCCTTTAATTCATCAACCCAAGACATATCTAGCCCATCTGTATAGTAATTACCATTAGCATCAACAACCACTTGACTTAACTGACTTGCTCCTTGAATAGCAAGTTGAAGAACAGTTAAACTATCTGAGAAAAATGATGCTACCTGTGATACAAACATTTCCAACTCATTAATTTTCTTTGTCACACTCTGAATTTCTGACTCTAGATTATTTTTTGAGTCAGTCAATTGACGAGAAGTCTCACGATGGGCATCGGAATTAAAAGTTAATTTATTAAAAAAGCTCTCATGCTCAGCAATCTGTTCATTAACAACTGTTAACATGTCTTCTTTACTTTTTTTGAGAGCTTTTAATTCTTCTAAATCAAGATTTCCATATTGAGATACAGGTTCATTTGCTGTTTTATATGAATTCAACTCGATCTGAATATCATCCACTGCTTCCTTGATTTTCGTAATTGCAGGGATAATAATATCGGTAAAAAGTCCTTTACCCGCAGTATATGCAGCTCCCTGCAATTTACCTGAATCCAAAGAACTTACCAAATAAGCGCAACCATTTGATAATCTTTCTGTAATTTCATTTGCAATTTCTATATTGTTTGATAGTGCATCAATTAATGCACTAGATTCTGCAGAACTATATTTCACTCCCAAGGCAATCGATTCCTTTCTGATATTAATTTATCTCTTTGTTCATCCGTATTTCGACGGATCGATTGACTCCATTTTTCTATGTCATCAAAATGGGTTTGCACATATTCGGACATTTGACGACGCAGTTCTTGATTATTTTCTAACTCCTGAATTCTAAATTGTGTTGACATATCCGATTCTGTTAGTAATGAGTCCACGCCAGAAGACAGCTGTTCAAATTGCTCAGCTAAATAAAGAACTCTGTTTTCATGGCGCTTCTGTAATAATTTAAAATCATCTTCCTTTTCTTCAAGTTCTATAATTTTTCGAGTCAAAGTAGAGCGCTCTTTTTCGCTCTTATCTATTTTTTTATTTAATGATTCCATCTTTGAGATTCCTCTATATCTCTCTTTTCAATTACAGCAGCAATTTGAGGGAACTTGTTGGCTTGAATTAGAACTGCTTGACTAAATTCGCTAATAGCCTGAAGAACTGAATTTGTTACCTCCTTTCCATTTTCCATTCCTGTAATTTCTTGGGTGTAAGAAAATGAAACTTGCTGATTTTGCACATTACTGGTATCAACTGAAACCAGCTCACTAATTGCATCTGCAGCTGAAATAGCATTTGATTGTATTAAGGCCATTTAATTCCTCCAAATAATTTTTTACTAAGAGATCACTCTTAGTTTTCCTTTGAGTTAGAAGTATTATAACATGCTTTTATAATTAAAAAAAGCTTAGTTAGTAGTATCTAAGCCTCATTGTAACTGATCTCCTATTATATTTATATACACTAAAAAAATCCCACATCTGAAAAAGATGCGGGATAATAATTGTTAGAATAGCCTTTTACTGTCCTTCTATTAATTTGTTGTACTCAATTTTCATATCCCCCAAGTTTTTCAGGGAATAACGGGAGCTTCCGTTTTTAAACCAAGTACCCAGGATGTATTGTTCGGCGACCTTCTTGCTTTGGTTTTTCAACCAAGTACGGTCTTTGCCATAGGCGGCAAGTTTCTTTAGAAAATCACTACCCTCTACTTCTTGATCATCCGCATAAAGATAGACTTCTTCTTGAATCAATGCTCTTTTTTTAGAATTGTATTTGAACATCATACGAACCGATACATTTTCTTTTAACTGATATTTATACCTATAAACCCATTCCGAACTGTCCCTAAACATCATGACGGATAGGTCTTCCTGACCACCAACGATTTTATCAGAATAGGGAAAAGTCTGAAATCCTTCATCTTCCTTCCAAGGAGCTTCACTTTCGATTGTTTGAGTGTAGGACTTGACAATCATATTTCGCATCATCCCACCATTTTCAGAGTAAACAATCTCCTCCATGGGGTTCTTGAGACTCAGGTAGATTGCTAGCCAATAAAGAGCTAAAAGTAGGATAGGAGTAAGCCAGAGGAAGTGTTTTAGGTGTTTTTTCATGAGGCCTGTCCTGTCAGATAATCATAGATTTCACGAACTGTCCCAAGAGCCATCAATTCCTGCTCTTTCACCGTTTGTTTGAGATTTTGGTAGATGGTGCTTTCAGCGATTTCTCGTTTTTCTGCTGTTTTATTGACCTTCATAATGCCATTTTCAATGGTCACAAAGCCCAACTCTTGGAAGATCTGGATCATTTTGACCAATAGGATCTGCTGGATCTTGAGATAGGTTGCTAGTTCTTTGAGTTTGTAACGAACATCGAACTCTGGGTATTGATAAATGGTTTTATAGAGTTTGGCATACTGGTCCCTGCTACCGTAGCCTGTCAGATAGTAGGCTTTGGCGATCTCATTTTTGAAATAGACAGCCTGGAAATCATGCTCTTGGAAGATTTGCCGTAGTTGTTCTAAATCCTCAGGGATATTTCCAACTACAACCGCGGATGTCCCTGTCAAATCTGGCAGTTCTTTAGTAAAATCAAGAATGGGAACACCTGCGGGGAGGCTGGCATTTTTAGAGCGGATATTAAAGAGCTGCACACCATCCACACGCGCATCAACCAGCATGAGCTGGAGGGTCGTTTGACCATTCCATTGGTTGACCGACAACTGCACAGCTAGCTCTAGGTCTTGCGCTTGCGCAAACTCTGACTCTAAGCTTCCCAAGCCAAAGGCAACCACCTCAAAGGTCGCATCTTCTTGAGAAATTTTGAGTTTCAAGTGGGTATTGCCAGCTCCCATCGAGCGTGCCCCTTCTACCTTGAAATTACGGACTAGAAAGACGGGCTTTTTATTGTCCATGCCAAATGGACTCAAGCGATCAAAGCTTTTCAAGGTCTCAAGCGTTAGTTCTGTTAGATGCAGTTCCTCGTCGATGGCTAGGGTGGACTTGCTGCTGAGATCAATCTCTTGCTCTGCAATGTAATCCGTAAGAGCCTGAGACAGGGCAGGAAGTTGGTCCACCTCCAGCGTCATTCCTGCTGCACCGGCATGTCCTCCAAAGGCGACAAAGAGCGACCGGTGAGGATCGAGGGCCTCAAAGATATTGACCGACTCAGGACTCCGAGCGCTTCCTTTAGCACGCCCATCTTCGATGCTTAAAACAACTACTGGCTGATGAAGCTCTTCTAATAGACGGCCGGCGACAATACCAAGGACCCCTGGATTCCAGCCTTCCTTGGCTAAGACCTGGGCGGATAAGCTTGGATCGACCATGGTTTTGGCTTCGTCATAGATAGCTTGGACGATCTCTTTTCGTTCTTCATTCTTTTGATGAATCATGAGGGCAATCTCGTGTGCCTCTTCATCGTCAAAACCAGTCAGTAGTTCGATAGCTGGATTAGGGTCATCGAGGCGTCCAAGGGCATTGAGACGAGGAGCAATCTGAAAACCAACTGTTTCTTCATTGACATCCTCCGGACGAATCCCTGCGATCTCCAAGAGCTCCTGCAAGCCCATGCGCTGGGTATGTTGGAGAACACCCAGACCGTATTTGACCAGAATCCGATTCTCATCTGTCAGGCTCACCATGTCAGCAATGGTCCCAATTGCTACCAGGTCTAAGAGATCGACTGGTACTTCCTCTAGGAGGGCACAGGCCAACTTAAAGGCCACACCACATCCTGCTAGATAATGGAAGGGATAATCCGCATCTGGATGCTCCGGATGAATGATCGCATATGCATCCGGTAAAACCTCTGGCATAGAGTGGTGGTCGGTCACGATAACATCAACTCCCATCGCTTGGGCCATGGCAATGGCTTGATTGCCCGCGACCCCATTGTCCACCGTGACAATCAGGGAAATGCCTTGCTGCTCGATAAAGTATTTGTAGACACTCTCATTGGGACCATAGCCGTCTGTGAAGCGGTTGGGTAGGTAGACTTGCACCTCTGCACCCATCTGCTCCAAGGTTTCCTTCATAATGGAGGCCGAGGTCATCCCGTCCGCGTCATAGTCTCCGTAGATCAGGATCTGCTCATAATCTTCGATGGCCCGTCGGATGCGCCCCACTGCCTTGTCCATATCATGGAGCAAATAAGGGTCGTGTAGCTTCTCCAGCTTGGGTTCTAAAAAGTCTTCTAAATCCTCTTTGGTCTGAATGCCACGCTCATACAGCAAGGTTGCTACGGACGCTTCCAGGCCTGCTTTTTTGGCAAGGGCTAAAAAGGCCTCATCTGCACTTGGTGAAGCTAACTGCCAATCGTATTTTGAAGTGATCATCTAGCTTTTGGTCTCCTCTTTTTCTTATCTGAATATTATAACATGAAAGGCTAAAATGGCGGGAAATAAAAGGTCGACTTATACAAAAACCAAAATCAACATTTTGCCTTATTTTTGTTGCATTTAACTTGACTTATCACACTAAAAGAATATAATAATGTTGATAATAATCTTTTAAATATGCAATGGGATGATTATTCTGTTAAGTTTGCACTGCTTATTATCATTTTATATTATGAAGCGTAAATTTCTTCCGTTTTTCTATCGAATCATTGTTTTTAGAAAGTTTGTTTCAGGTCCAACCAATCCTCTAGTATGGACAGACTAAAGATAGGATATTGAGGTATGCCCCCATATTTTCTCAATAGAGGTAAGGTCCTTCTTCTCTAAATACATGTTCAAATAAAGCAACTGATTGTATGGAGCAAAGATCAGGAGTTTTTCAGTTTTAGGAGATATCACTATATAGAAAAACTTTACGAAATTTATGCAAAAGAAAGGAAATGAGGCCAATTGAAATTTCTATATAAAAAGATAGTTGCATTTGTAGCTATCATCGGCGTGGTAGCCTTGGGCTTGTCTGTGATCAAACCCGTAAGCGCGGCTACTGTTTCACCAACCGTCACCAATTTAAAGGCTCAGGCAAGTGGACAAAAAGTTATCTTTTCATTTGACTGGGATTTAACTGGTAAATCAGTTAAAGAAGGTGATACGTTTACCATTGATGCTCCAGAAGGTGTCAATATCACTGAAGTTGCAACTCAATCACTCCAAGCAAATGGAGCTGAAGTCGCAACCATTTCAATGACAAACAAAAAGATTACTTTTACTTTTAAAAAAGCCATCGAATCCATGAACCAAAACGTTAAGGGTGGTTTCTCATACAAAGCAGAATGGGATAGCACACCAGGAAATCCTGGAAACAAGACCGCCACTTCTAAAGTCGGTTCAGAATCTGTCATCATTACACGTCCTGATGGTCCTGGTGTATTTGAATCTGTCTTAAATAAATACAACCTTACAGGTGACTATGTAGCTAAGCAATTCAAATTAGACGCATCTGAAAACTATGCATGGATGAATGTTGGAGATGACTATTATCTCACTACTTGGTTCATTCGTATCAACGGAGATGGTAAGAAACAAGCCATCACAAACCCTGTTGTGTCAGATAAAATCCAAGCTCCAGCTGTAGATTACTCAAAAATCACTTTTGCTCCTGCTGCAAACCACGCTGCAAGTGAATTCTTTGTAGGAACTTACTTGAAACCATCCTTCACTTTGAGAAAAGGTGGACAAGTGGTAGCTTCTGGTTGGGACTTCTGGAAACATGTGAAATTCGATGCGGACGGCAATGGATTTACCGTGAATTTATCAGATGTCAGTGATGTCTTTAAAACAGCATCAAGCGATGAATTGATCGTTGAATACCAAACATTAATTCCTAAGACAACCATTCGCGTTGACAACAATGCTACGTTAACAGCTGATGAAATCAAAACACCATTAAAAGACCCAGCATTCTGGAATAACACAGAATTAAACTTCTGGGTATCCGGTGATAAAACTATAACTGTTCAAAAAGAATGGGTTGGTGATGAAGAAGCTGACCGTAAAGATATCACAGTTCAATTATTAGCTGATGGTAAAAAATTAGACGGTATGACTAAGACCTTGACAAAGGCTTCAGGTTGGACTGCAGAATTTTCTAAATTACCAGGGATTAAAGATGGACAACCGATTGTTTATTCAGTAGAAGAAACGAATACACCTGATGGTTATACTTCAAAAGTTGAACCAATCAATGAGTCGAATGTTATTAAAGTTGTAAACACTTCAAACAAACCAAAAGTAACTGAAACTACTGCAAATCTTGTTGTTAAAAAAGCTTTCGAAGTAGCCGGTGATCAAAAAAAAAAACAAAGTTCCAATCACAGAAGGTCAATTTGAGTTTGTCTTGAAAGATGAAAATAATACGGTAGTTGAAACTGCTAAAAATAAAGCAGATGGCACTGTCAACTTCAAGTCTCTAACCTTCAATAAGGAAGGTAGCTATACATACACTATCACTGAAAACAAGGGTACGGATGCTACTATCAACTATAGTACACAAAGCATCACGGCTACTGTCGATGTGAAAAAAGAAAACGACAAACTCGTCGCTACTGTCACTTACTCAGGTGGAGATGGTGAACAAAAAAATACGATCACCAATACTCAAAACAAACCAAAAGTTTCAAATGCTAAAGTGACCTTAAACCTTAAAAAAGCATTTGAAGGTGGCGAACTTAAGGGTGATGACTTTGAGTTTGTTGCAAAAGATTCAAACGATAAAGTTGTTGGCACAACCAAGAACAAAAAAGATGGTTCAATTACTTTTGATAACATCACTGTAGACCATGCTGGTACATTCAAATATACCATCACTGAAACAAAAGGTAGTGACAAGACCATTACTTACAGTGATAAAACCATCACAGCTACTGTTGTAGTGGTTGAAAAAGACAACGCTTTGGTTGTAGAACAAGTCACTTACTCTGATGGTGAAAATGCCACAGATACGTTCACGAACAAAAAAGAAGCTCCTAAAACAGAAAGTGTAACAGCTAGCCTTCAAGTTAAAAAGCTTCTTAAAGAAGGTGAAACAAACTTACCGTTGACAGATGATCAATTTGAATTTGTCTTGAAAGAAGGAGACAATACCCTTGAAACTGCTAAAAACAAAGCAAATGGTACTGTAACCTTTAAGGAACTTTCTTATACTGCAGAAGGAACACATACTTATACCATTACCGAAAATAAAGGTACGGATGCTTCTATCAACTATAGCACACAAACCATCACTGCTACCGTTGAAGTGAAGAAAGTAAACGACAAACTCGTCGCTACTGTGACTTACTCAGGTGGGGATACTGAAAAAGGAGATACGTTTACAAATACGAAAACACCTCCAGCGCCTGTTCCTCCAACAGTGAAACCAACGACAGCTCAATTCAAGGCTAAAAAAGTATTGGCGATCAATGGTTCGAGTGATCGTACATTGAAAGCAAATGAGTTTACTTTCCTTCTCAAGGATCAAGCTGGTACGCTCGTTGATACTAAGACAAATGGTGAGAATGGTGATATTCTCTTCAATCCAGTAAGCTTTAATGAAGCTGGTACTTTCACCTACACAATTGTTGAACAAAAACCAGCTACACCAGAATCAGCGATCACTTATGATGAATCTGTTCATACTGTAACAGTGACTGTCACAAAGGATGCAACTGGACAATTGAATGCGGATGTGCAATACGACGGTAAAAAGGATACTCCTACTTTTACCAACACTTATACACCTCCGACACCTCCAACTCCAAGTGAAAAACAAATTACCACAAGCAAGATTTTAGAAGGTCGTGACCTTCAAGGTGGTGAATTTAGCTTTAACCTCTTGGACGAAAATGGAACTGTTCTTCAAACAAAACAAAATGCTGCTGATGGCACAGTGACGTTTGATGCGATCGCCTACACGGAAGCGATGATTGGTACTCATAAATATACCGTTAAAGAAGTCGTACCAGCTGATCAGGCAAACATCCAATATGATGAAGGTCAAGTGGATGTCACAGTTACCGTCACAAAAGATGAAGCATCAAATGCTATCCAAGCAGTGGTTTCTTATGGTGACAAGAAAACCTTTATCAACAAGGTGATCCCACCAACTCCACCAACTATTGATATTCCTGAACTGAAACTCTACACCCTTAAGGTTCGTAAAGTGGATGAAAAGGGTAATTACCTAGCTGGTGCAGTATTTGGACTCTTTGAAGCAGATGGTGTGACACCTGTTGCCAACCCATATGGACAAGGCCAAGCGCAAGCAATTTCTGGTCAAGATGGACTTGCAAGCTTTGTTGGATTTGAAGCGAAAGATTACGTGATCAAAGAAATCTCAGCTCCAAGTGGTTACCAACTTTCAAATGAAGTCATCAAGGTTTCTGCAAGCGACTTTGCTTCTGCAACAAACCTTGTTGTTGATAAAGGAAACGTGGTAAACAAACTCCTTCCACCTCCACCATCAACAGATATTCCAAATATACCAACACCAAGTAATAGCAAACCTAAAACTCCATCACCAAATGGAGATAAGCCTAAGCCTAGTGACAAACCTAAATCTAGTGAAACTCCTAAATCTAGTGACAAGCCTAAAGAAAGTAAACGATCTCTTCCTTCAACAGGAACGGAAGATCATTTAGGACTTCTTGTAACTGGTTTGACATTCGTCGCTACAGCTATTGCTTCTATGAAACTTAAGAAGAAAGAAGACTTCTAAGAAACATGAAAGATCTAGTCAAACACGACTAGATCTTTTTCTTGTATTCGGTTACTCAATTCTGAATATTTTGATCTTCATAAAAAACAACTTTCCCATCTTTGACCTTGAATGAGTAACTGATGGAATCGGCATAACTACCTTTAGAATAATAGAAATCATAGGCACCATCCGGCAGTTTGCTAGCGTCTAATTTTTTGGCTGCTGCTTTTAAGTCTTGTTCCTTAACGGATACACCATCCTCTATATAAATAGTCATACGGATTAACTCTTGATCGATTAAGGTCTGAAAAGGGATTTGATAGTAACCAGCAAAGTCCTTTTTCCCTTCTTTGAGATTTTGACTTGCGATACTATCTAGAATTTGCTCCTTCTCATCACGGTTGGAGTTAGATAAAAAACCAAAGAAACTAATAGGAAGACCTAGAGATTGCTTCTTTAATTCAGTCTCTAGTTTTTCCTCGATATTTTTAATAGATTTCTGTTTCAAAAACGCTTCCTTGTATGATGGAAGATAACTACTATATGACCCCGACCAGTCATCTTTAAAAGTTACGTCCTCATCTTCCAATTGTACCGTTTGATCATCGTAGGTCTTCTCAGAGTATACGTAGCTTACATGATACTGTGGGTATTCTAGGGCAGTCCAGGATAACTTAGTGATGGTAACTTTGCCATGAAGACCATTTTCTTTAAAAACTTCTGTAACAACTTCTTTAGCCTTTTTGTAATCACTCGGTTTCATGATCTTGCAACTGGAAAGAAACAGGCAACATAGAATAAGTGGGATTCCTGCGAATAATTTGAAAAAATTGGGCTTCATAGCCTGACCTCCTTGTAAAATTCAATTAAATCAATTAATTTTTTACATCATATGGGAACATTTTTTTAATATCTTCTTTCATCTTTTTATTAGGAATTTTCTCTAAATCCATATATTTGAAGAATTCTTCATCATTTTGAACGACATGAACCTTCCCATCTTTAGTATACCCAGCTGGTATGGTCAGATCACCGAAGGACTGACCAAAATCTCTAGAGACCACGTAGTTCTGTACTTCATACAAGCGTCTCAGCAATGAGAACTCTGTAGTATCCTTACTTTGATTTAATTCCTTTTTAAAATATTGGAAAAATTCTTTTTTATTATTCGCAAGATGCTCTTGCCCATCTTTTGAAAATTCTGCTGGTATCTTATGATACCGTAGGACATCATACCAGCCACCTGAACGCTGCTCTGGAACTTTATAAAGCAGTTCCAAAAATGAAATATCAAAGTTGAGATCTTCTGGTCCGAGAAAGTATAGGTAGGCATTCTCCCCTTTTGTCGGTTTTTCATCCCATTTTAAAGTAGTTGGATTATTCCCTTTGCTTAAAATCGAATATACTTTCGGATAGAGTGTTTTCAATGGGATGTCCTTAGCCTCATCACTACGATCTGTAAATAACAAACGTGAATGTTGGAGCTGCAATCGTCCTCCTTCAAAATTGTATTCAAATGGATGCGACTCTTTATAACTTTCTAGACTTTCTTTTTGAACTTGTTTATAATCTTTGCCTGATGAGGTTTTCCAAGCGAACTTTCCATCCTTAACATTCATTAACCCTATACGAGATTGATACTCTGTTTGTACATAGATATTTCCAGGTTCTACAATATATTTGTCTTTCTTATCGACAAGAATATCAATCGGAATGTATGTTTCTCCATCATCTGTATCCAACAACATAGAAGAAACTTTAACAGATAAGGGGATATAATTCTTATCCATATCTCGTACTATCTTAAAAACATCATATGTTTTCTTCACTAAGCGCTTGTCCTTGGTATCATAGACATCAATGAGCCAGTACTCTCCCTTTTGTGCTTTATTTGTAGTTAGGTAAGGAACTTGATTACCACGAATATAATATTGAAAATAGAGACGTGGGTCAGATTTTAATTTGTAACTTTCTTGTGCAATGTACCGTTCACTATTTCCACCATTTATAAACCATTCTACTTTAACTTTTGGATTGTACGAATTTGCTTCTGTAGCCTCATCCACTTCTTTTTTATTATCCCATTGAATAGCTACTGCTTTCCCACCTGCAATAAATTGGGAATCAACTATGTGTGGACGAGGTTTCCAAGTTACAAATTGTGATATATCACGCTTATGAATTTCATACCGGATAAACCAGCCTCCTGCCAAGGTAACAAGTAATACAAATATCCAAAACTTGATTGATTTAAAAATCTTCTTCATTCTCTCTTTTCTACTTCCTGTCCGCATTTTATTACCTTATTTGTTTGTCAGTTTTCTTTAAAAGTCTTCCGACTTTTCCAACCACATATGAATAAATTTCTTTAATAATTTATTGACAACTGAAGCTTTTTATAATTTCTTAAACTCACTAGCTTTTACAATAAGCTGACTAAAGATTTGGATTTTTCTCTATTTTTGAATGACCCATTTTGCATCACCATAAACGATCGTAAATGGTCCATCCCCATCTGTTAAATAATTAATTTTATATTTACCCGACTCTCCTGCCTCAAGGACTGTTGGCTGTTTGTAATTTAAAGTATTATTCAACATATAAGCAGATTTGCCATGGCCATCATAGAGATCTACATTTGAATAATTCGGGCTACTTTCAATACGGAGAGGTGTTGTATTCGATAGGGTGAATTCGACGATCAATCGATGTTGTTTTTTCCTTGTATCGATACGGTCTTGATCATCCTGAACATCCAAATTTGGATCGTCTGTTACACTATTCAGTGTAACTTCTAAGCCATTTGCAAATACAACTGGCTCTCCAATTACATAACTTTTAACAGGATTTTTGGGATTAAAATTCTTTAATTTTTCTTTTATCTTTTGTCCGTCACTATTATTTCCAGATGGGATGGTCCAAAAGATATTATTCTCATCTTGCTTACCATACTGATTATCCCCCTTCATTTGTTGAGGGATTTGTAAGAGAATAGCCAAGTTTTTTAAATCAATTCGAACATCACCTTGATTTGTCACTTCCATTTCAACCGTGAATTCCGTAGGCGAAGTTTTACTATAAGCATAACCGGATAATGAGGTTGCCTCGAAATTTTTGTTAACTAACTGTTGTAAAACTGTTGAAAGCATGATATAGGAAATATGATCATCTCGATTTATTTCTTTTTCAGCATACCTTTGATGGAATTCATCGAGCCAATCATAGAAGGCTTGATTGAAATCTGACTCATTAGGATTTTTATAATATTTATTCCCTCTCGATAAAAGCTCTGGGAAGTAATTTGGTACCTGAATGCGAATGAATACTTTGTTTCCCTTAACTGCATAGCCCTTTAACTCATATTTTTTTCCAAAACTCAATGCATTCGTCATGAGCTTCAAATACATGGGACCATATATTTTGAGGGGGTACTTCTCACCAAGATATTCCACATAAGTATTTGGATCAAAAGTACTACTGTTTTTTTCAATTTTAGGGATAATATAATCGTTCCAGAGTCGAGTATACATATCCTCTTGATTTTTTGCCCCATTGGCCTTGATTACTGTGTCTATTCTACTTTGATCTACATAGACTCCTTCAACGACCTGCAAAGCTTTTTGAACCCTTCCTTCCTCAGATAGAGGGGCTTCATTCGGTTGCTGTCCATATATTGAAATACCATCGCTATCATCTGGCTTCATATATTGTGGAAGTTTTTCAAACGTTATGTATTTACTACCACTCTTAGCATTCCAATCAAATGATGCAGCTGGTCCTGTCTTATCAAAATGAATGTTTTTTCGATCGATTTTCTTCTGTACTTCTTTATTCGAAGAACCTTGTTTTTCTATAGTTCCTTGTTTGCAGGCACTCAAACATACTGGTATAAGTACCGAACATAAGACAAGGCCCCATTTTATTTTCTTCTTCATCCCATCTCCTCCTAATCTCTTCCTCATTTTACCATCAATCCCCCCTTTTGTCAGTCAAATAGATAAGAGGCTGGGACAAAAGTCCTAGCCTCTCAATTATTTTTGGATTGTCGATCAAGACGCAGTGGTTGAGTGGGCTCTACTACGCTGATTTCATCAGCTTTTACAGCCCTACTCAACTGTGCGGAGGTGGGACGACGAAATCGAATTCTAACGAATTACCGATTTCTGTCCCACTCTCTATTTTTTTGTATCAAAAAAATGTACTTAAAATACAAAAAAGCATATATAATAGCTTGTCTTCTCAAAGTAAATCGATTATAATGAAAAAAGATGGGTTGTGTATAAAATCACAATATGTAGTGATAATTTTTCGACTCACATACCTTATCTAGTAAACGTAAAAAAAGGAGAAAAATCGTTTATGAAAAAGTGGCTCTATTCTGTTGTGACAACAGTTGCCCTATTTTTACTAGCGGCTTTAGGATTTGCCAAACCCAATAGTCCAGCTAAAGTCCATGCAGATACGATCAATGATGTTGTGACATCTGTAAACATATCGAAATCAACTGGTGGAGCGATTACAGATCCACTCGGTGTTTGGGAGAGTTTTCAAGTTGAAGCAAACTTTGTGTTGCCGAATGGACGTGTAAAAAAGGGAGATCAGACCGTTATCCAACTTGGAGATGACTTTAAGGTCTTTGAAACGGACACCATCGACCTGCTGGATCCAAGTGGTCAAAAAGTTGCGACAGCAACGGTAGATGATCAAAGAAAAGTCATCACTGTAACCTATACGGATTATCCTGAAAGAATGGCCAATGTGACAGGGAAACTGCGTTTCTTTGCGCGTGTAGACCACCAAGTCGTCAAAGGTCAAAAGACACTTGATTTTACTCTCACGATCGATAAGAAAGTGATTTCAGGTGGGAATATCGATTACAAAGGGGTGAATCCGGGTGAAAATCCTCCTACTCCAGAAGTCTTTAGCAAATGGGGTTGGACCAACTCAGATAATAAATTAAAATTGACCTATACCTTGAACATCAATCAAGGTCACACAGCTCTTCATAATATTGATATTAAGGACCAATTGGCCTTTACAGATGGAAAAATCAAAGCAGATTCTATCAACATCCATACTGGAACTTGGCAGATCGATAACGAAGATGGTGCCTATCACTTAAGAGACACCACAAATGTCACTAAAAATTATTCCCCTGTTGTCAGTGCCGATGGTCGTTCTCTAACGGTTCATATTGGAGATCTAGCTCCAGAACAAGGAATGACGATTCGCTATGATGTTTATTTGGACAAGGTCCCAGCCATCAATACTTCCTACAAAAACAATGCGAAGATGACAGCTACAGAAATCAAGGAGCAAAATAAGGTTGCAGATATTCTGTATCAATTCCTTGATGGAGACTTCAATGGTGAGAAATATTCATTCACCATTCACAAAAAAGGTGAAAATGGTCAGGCTCTTGCAGGTGCTGTTTTTGCTGTGACAGCAGATGATACAGGTGAGCAAGTGGGAACCATTACGACAGATGAGAATGGTGTTGGCACCATTACGGGCTTGATCAAACAAGCTTATACGGTTCAAGAAATTCAAGCTCCAACAGGCTATGTTCTCTCTGAAGAACCTATCAAGATCAGCAAGGATGATTTTGGAAATGACCTCGCGATTTCTCGTGATGTCGTAAACCAAAAAGAAAAAACAAGCGTTGCTGGTCAAAAGACATGGAATGATAATGATAACCAAGATGGCAAGCGTCCATCAAAAATCACAGTCAATCTCCTAGCAAATGGTGTCAAAGTCGCTTCTAAAGAAGTGAAACCAGATGCAGCAGGAACTTGGACTTATCATTTTGATAATCTCGATGTGGTCGATGATGCTGGCAATGTCATTGCCTACACTGTTTCAGAAGAACCTGTTGAAGGCTATGAAACAACTATTGAAGGAAGTAATATTACTAACACTCGGACACCAGAAGTTGTTGAGATTCCAGTAACGAAAGTTTGGAAAGACAATGACAACCAAGATGGCGTTCGTCCTGACAAGGTCACTGTTCGTCTCCTTGCGGATGGTCAAGAAGTAGCTAGCCAAGAGCTCAGTGAAGCAACTGATTGGAAGACAGTCTTTACCAATCTTCCAAAATACAATCACGGTAAACAAATTGTCTACACAGTCACAGAAGACACAGTAGCCAATTACTCTGCTGCGATTGATGGAACAACCATTACCAATAGCTACAAGCCAGGTAAAACCAGCGTCACTGTTACAAAACGTTGGGAAGACAACAATGACCAAGATGGCAAACGTCCAAGCGCCATTAAGGTACAGCTCTATGCAGATGGCAAAGCTCAAGGAAAAGAAGTGGAACTTTCTGCTAAAAATAACTGGACTCATACCTTTAGCAATTTGCCTCTAAAAGCGAAAGGCAAAGAGATTCAGTACCAAGTGAAAGAAGTTGGGACAGTCAAAGGCTATACTAGTACGGTCGATGACAGTAACAAGGGAAATGTAGTGATCACCAATAGCCGCACACCAGAAGTAACGGAAGTAGCGGTCAAGAAGATCTGGGATGATGCAGACAATAAAGATGGTCTTCGTCCTGAAAAAATCACAGTTCGTCTCCTTGCGGATGGTCAAGAAGTAGCTGTAAAAGAAATCACAGCTACTGATAATTGGCAGGCAAGCTTCACGGATCTACCTGTATACAAGGAAGGTAAGAAGATTGCTTACACGATTACAGAGGATCCAGTAGCAGGTTATACAAGCAACATTGATGGTTTCACGGTAACCAATCGTCATACACCACCAACGACTCCACCGACAACACCTCCAAGCACCCCGCCAACGACTCCTCCTACAACTCCACCGACGACACCACCAACAACACCTCCTACAACTCCACCGACGACCCCACCAACAACGCTACCAAGTACACCGGAAAAACCAGAAACTCCAACTACACCAAAAGAAGGAAAGAAAAAAATTCTTCCATCAACTGGTGAAGTTGTTGCTTACGGGTTGACCATACTCGGTGCACTCTTAGCAGTTTTTGCTTTGGCGTTGCTCTTGCGTGGTAAATGGAAAGAGAAATAAGCTTCATACTGATAAATAGGCTAGGACAAAAGTCCTAGTCTATTAATTGTTTTTGGATTGTCGAGCAAGACGCAGTGGTTGAGTGGGCTCTACTACG
>ERZ772805.1687-NODE-1687-length-16570-cov-25.971662_pt1 | contig 16570 bp, 14 predicted proteins | sample MGYA00511344_ERZ772805 | MGnify/ENA primary metagenome ERZ772805 (study PRJEB29015, sample SAMEA2737730) | human gut metagenome | biome: human gut; feature: human-associated habitat; material: faeces | place: China | collected 2012 ...
ACTATGGACAGGATACGCTCAAGGACGGCGGAACCCGCTACGATGAACTTGGCGTCTTCCTGCCGCTGGAACATTTTGCAGACCGGCTGGAACGCCATATGGAAACTGCCACCAAGATCGTTTACGGGGAGTAAGCACCCTGTAAACGGGTTCCCTTTTATGACCTCATACACAGCAAAACAAAACGCAGAGAGCTGAGACAGTTCTCTGCGTTTTGCTTTATAGAGGGAGAGAGGTGACACGCACGTCATGTGCAATAACGGAATGTCTTATCGGTGATGATACGGGCAAAAATCAGACCCAGCGGAAGTGACACGATGATAAGGATGGCATTTGCAAACCATGTGGCTGAGTCGGTCAAAGACATGATGCCCAGATTGTAAATGGCACGGTAGAAATACAGCCCCGGAACCATAATGACGATGGAAGGAACCGTGACCGAGATACGGGGATAGCCTGCGGCACTCTTCAGGCAGGATGCCAGCAGACCGGCCAGCAGCGCACCCAGAAACGCAGCCACAGCGGGCGGGAACCCGGCAAGGCTGACCAGTTCCAGCCGGAATGTGTTCGTCACGGCACCGATGAGGGCTGCACAGACCGCCAGATTCCGGGGGCTGTTGAACATCAGTGAGAAACCGAATACGCCGCCAAAGCTCGTCAACAGACGGAACACGATCTCTTCCGGAACCGTCAGGCTCAGGGCCGGGAACTGTACCGGCTGCAAATGCAGCAGAAGTGCCATGATCCATGCCGTCATGGTAGCCACCAGAATGATAAGCATGGCGTAGGCAAGGCGTTCCAGCCCGGAACGCATATCTAGCTTGGCAAGGTCGATACCGCTCGTGATGAACGGAAAGCCCGGAATGATAAAGAGCATGGAGCAGATGTAGCCTGCCTCATGCTGTATCGATACGGCAAACAACACCTCAGCCAGCTTCAGCAGGACAGCATACACGAGGCTTGCCGAACAGACTGAAGCCGTGATGCCCAGAAACAGAGTGAAATGGTGTTTTGTCAGCTTGCAGCGCACAAAGTTGCCGATGCCTGCGCCGCAAAAGGCAAACAACATCTCGATTGGGCCGCCGCCCAGTAAAAAGGTGAAGCACCCGCAGGCCAGTGCTGCCGCAAAACCAAGCGCAGTAGGGGAATACAGACCGTGGATGCGCTCGATCTCATCGAGGTGACTGTGCAGTTCTTCGCCAGTCATGAATTTTCCTTCCCGGTCAAAGTCGTTGACGAAATGTTCCAACCGATTCAGGCGGGAGGTGTTCACACCCGTATTTGTCAGGCAGAGCGACTGGGTATAGCACTGATCTCCATCAAAACAGGTGAACTCGATGGACAGCAGACCGATGTCTGCCGTTGTCGTAACGCCCAGTTCCCGCGAGAGGGTATTCATAGAACTTCGGACACGCCATGCACCCGTGCCGCATTCCAGCAGCATCAACCCGGTGCGGCCAATGACAGATGCCTTTTCTACAAGCCCTGCCTCCGTGATGGGGATGCCTTTGCTGGCCGACGCATAGTCGTGCCAGTAGACTTCCATGTGATTTTTGATGATCTCACTTTGCCGCTGTCCCATACCGGAAAGCCTCCTTTGTGATATGGGAATACCGCAGTCCATCAAGACTGCGGTGCTATTATAAAAGAATTTGCAGCGTGGGTAAAACGTATCTTGAATATGCCTGCAATGCGGATCCGGTATCACAGAAAAAACTTGTGTTTTTGTTCCATCTGCGATAGGATGATAAAAAGCCATCGGGAGGGATCCGCTATGACCTTGCAGCAGCTTCGTTATGTTACCACCGTAGCCGACACCGGCACGATCAGCCGGGCGGCACAGCAATTCTATATTTCACAGCCCAGCCTGACGAATGCCATCCGAGAGTTGGAGCAGGAAGTTGGGTTGACCATTTTTCACCGCACCAACCGGGGTGTGGCTCTGACTCCGGAGGGAGAAGAGTTTCTGGGATATGCTCGGCAGGTGCTGGCTCAGATAGAACTCATCGAAGAGAAATATCTTGGCTCGGCCCCGGTCAAGCATCAGTTTTGCGTGTCGGCCCAGCACTATTCCTTTGCCGTGGAAGCCTTTGTGGAACTGTTGAAAGAATACGGCGGAGAGGAATACGATTTCCGTATCCGAGAGACGCAGACCTACGAGATCATTGAGGATGTTGCGAAGCTGCGCAGTGAGGTGGGCGTGCTCTATCTGAACCACGACAATGAAACCGTTCTGCGCAAAGTCATCCGAGAACATGATTTGATTTTCACGCCGTTCTTCACCGCAAAGCCCCACGTGTTCGTCAGCGCAGCCAGCCCGTTGGCGCAGAAAAAGGCTTTGACACTGGACGATTTGAAGCTCTACCCGCGCCTTTCCTATGAGCAGGGGGAGCACAATGCGTTCTATTTTTCGGAGGAGATTTTGAGCACTCTGGACAGCAAAAAGGACATTCTGGTGCGAGACCGTGCAACTCTGTTCAATCTGCTGATCGGTCTGGATGGTTATACCATTTGCAGCGGCGTCATCAGCGAGGCACTCAACGGTCCGAACATCCGTGCCGTGCCGCTTTTGGTGGATGATTCCATGCAAATCGGCTATCTGACCCACAAACAGGTGCAGCCCGGACGATTCGGAAAACAGTATATTGCGATTCTAAAAAAGTATACAGAGCAGGTATAATTTCAAGCTATATCAAAGCGCCTGTATTTCGTATTTTACACAAACCCACTCCTGCGGTATACTGTTGCCATCAAGCAACGAACAGGAAAAATGACGTATAGAGAGGGTTTTGCGATATGGCAGAATTGAAATCACCGTTCCGTTATGACTTTGTGGGCAGCTTCCTGCGCCCCCAGCGCTTGAAAGAGGCACGTGCCCAGTTCAAGGCCGGCGAGATCGACCGTGCCGCGCTGACCGCTGTGGAAAATGAGGAGATCACCCGCCTGATCGAGAAGCAGAAGCGTGCTGGTTATCACGCCATTACCGATGGCGAGTTTCGCCGTAGCTACTGGCATCTGGATTTTATGTGGGGGTTCCACGGTATTGATGAAGTGGAACTGGATCACGGTTATTTCTTCCACGGTGAGGAGACTACCCATGGTTCCATTAAAGTGAGTGGTAAGATCAGCGGTGAGAACCATCCTTTTGTAGAGCACTACAAATTTGTCAAGCAGTTTGAGGATGAGAATTGCATCGCTCGCCAGACCATGCCTGCCCCGGCGCAGCTATTGGCCGAACTGTACCGTGAGGACAATGGCAAAAATACGGATGCTGTTTACCCCGACCACGAACAACTGATTCAGGATATTGCTGCCGCCTACCGCACCGTCATTCAGGAGTTGTATGCCGCTGGCTGCCGCAATATCCAGTTTGACGACTGCACATGGGGCATGATCGGAGACCCGAATTACCAGAACTTCCTCAAGGAGAGCAATACCAAAGTGGAGGATGTGGCCGCAGAGTACCTGCGTCTGAACAATTTGGCACTGGAAAACCGCCCGGAAGGTCTGACAATTACCACGCATGTCTGCCGTGGGAACTACCACTCTACTTGGGCCAGCGAGGGCGATTACTTCACCATTGCGCCTTTCCTGCTGGCACAGGAAAATGTAGATGCGTTCTATCTGGAGTTTGACGATGCGCGTTCCGGCAGCTTTGAGCCGCTGAAATATGTGGCCGATGGCAAAAAAGTGGTGCTGGGTCTTGTCACTACCAAATCTCCTCGGTTGGAAAATAAGGATGCCGTCATCGCCCGCATCCGCGAGGCAGAGAAGTACATTCCTCTCGACCGTCTTTGCCTGAGTCCGCAGTGCGGCTTTGCCTCCTGCGAGATCGGCAATAAGCTGACCGAGTTGGAACAGTGGAACAAGCTCAAACTGGTCAAGGAAATCGCTGAGACCGTCTGGGGTAAATAAGAAGTATGACCGGCAGTTCTTTGAAAACAGAGAACTGCCGGTTTTCAATATAAATTTATCTTGCAATTCTGCACAAGTTATGGTATATACATTATACGAAACATTGCCTTGATGAACGCTTCACCGTTCAATGATGTATAAATGGGAGGTGCCCGCCATGACTGCCGTGATCTACGCCCGCTATTCCAGCGACAACCAGCGCGAAGAATCCATTGAAGGCCAGATTCGTGAATGTACGGCCTATGCCGAAAAGAACGGCATCACCATCGTCAAGCACTACATTGACCGTGCCATTTCTGCAAAGACGGACAACCGCCCGGAGTTCCAGCAGATGATTAAGGACAGCGATAAAAAGCTGTTTGACATCGTGCTGGTCTGGAAGCTGGACCGCTTTGCCCGAAACCGCTATGACAGTGCCCGGTACAAGACCCAACTGAAGCGGAACGGCGTGAAACTGGTATCGGCAACGGAAGTTATTTCGGCTGGCCCGGAGGGCATTATTCTGGAATCGGTGCTGGAAGGCTACGCCGAATACTACTCGGCTGACCTGTCTGAAAAGGTCGTGCGCGGCATGACCGAGAACGCTCTCAAGGGCATTTATAATGGCGGCACGATTCCGTTCGGCTACATGATCGATGAGACCCGGCATTACCAGCCCGACCCGTTGTTGGCTCCGTATGTGGAGCAGACGTTCCAGAAGTATGCGGACGGTGCGACCATGACTGACCTGCGGGATTGGTTGAAGGCGCACAACATCAAAAATTCGATGGGTGGGGAGATGTCCTATAATACCATTCAGCGGATGCTGAGTAACCGCCGATACATCGGCGAGTTGCGTTTGCGGGATGTGGTACAGCCCAATGCAATTCCGGCACTGGTATCGGAAGAGCTGTTCAACAAGGTGCAGGAAAAGCTGGCGAAAAATAAAAAGGCCCCTGCCCGTCATAAGGCAGAGGAAAGCTATCTGCTCACCACCAAGCTGTACTGCGGTAAGTGCGGTGCGCTGATGTTCGGGGAAAGCGGTGTCAGCCACACCGGGAAAATGTATACCTATTACAAGTGTGCTGCTGCCAAGAAGAAAAAGACTTGCGATAAAAAGGCCGTGCGGAAACAGTGGCTGGAAGATCTGGTTGTCAACGAGACCATGAAACTGGTGGAAGACGATGCTTCCATGAATGCCATCATCGCCAAAGTGATGGAGCTGCAAAATCAGGAAAGCACGGATTTGCCCATCTACGAAAAGCAGTTGAAGGAAACGGAAGTCGGCATCACCAATATGCTGAATGCCATCCAGATGGGCATTCTGACCAGCTCCACCAAGGAGCGGCTGGAAGCTCTGGAAGAGCAGCGGAAGGAATTGCAAGCCCGCATTGCGGAGGAACGGCTTGCCAAGCCGAAGATGAAAGAAGAGTTCGTCCGGTTCTGGCTGCTCCGCTTCCGCAAGCTGGATATGACCCAGCCGGAGCAGCGGCAGGCACTGGTGGATACCTTCATCAATTCGATTTATCTGTACGATGATAAGGTCCTCATCACCTTTAATTATAAGGAAGGTACGGAAACGGTCGCTTTCGGGGAAGCCGTGAAAGTGGAGAAAAGTTCGGATATGAGTGCGCGAGGTGCACCAGATATTGAACGTCAAATCGTAAGATTTGGCGTTCTTTCTTTATGTAGGAAAGCGGCTGCACACTTTCTGCACACCGTTTGCACATTTGCCCGAATCAGGGGCTTTTCTGCGCAAGGCTTGCACAGCCTGCTTTCCTTTGCATAAAAAGAAGAGAAGTTAGGCGAACAAGGCTCTCGTTAACTCTCTGCGTTCGTCTGCGTCCATCAGCCGGATGGCTTCAAGGATCTCCTTACCGGAGATTTTTGTTGCCGCCGGCTTTTCGTTTTGCCGGGGCTGGGGTGCTACCGGGGTCAGGTCTTGGGAATAGAAGTTTGCCTCGATCTTCTCGGTCAGTTCCAGCCGGGGCTTGTCCTGCGTATGGGCGTAGGTGTCCATCAGGACAGCAGCAGTTGCATGACCGGTGTTGCCCTGCACCGACTTGAAGTCGCCATCCGACTGCAAGAGCTGGTAGGTGGCACTGGAGTGACGCAGACCGTGGAACACGATCTGTTCAAACTCTGGATGCTCCGCTCTCCACAGGCGGTACCATTTTGTCAGCAGCTCCGGTGCGATGGGCAAGCCATCCGGGAGCCGGAACAGCTGCCCGCAGTTGCTGTACTTTTCTGGGGCGTTCTGCTCGTCCTGCTTGAGCTTTTCAAGCCATGCTTGAAGTTCCTCTTTCAGAGGTTTGGTCATATACAGGATACGATTTGACTTCTTGGTCTTGGGCTTTTTCAGGATGAGAGAGGATTTGCTACCCTCACGCCTGTCCGGGAAGGTGTAGTAGACCTGCTTGGGGTCGAGCTTTTCCAGAGCGTCCTTGTTGGCTCGCTGCATGGTCTTATTGACCGAGATAGTGCCACGCCCATCGGCTGCATCAAAGTCCAGATCACTCGGCTGTAGGCCGAGGATTTCGCCCTCACGGAGCGAAAGGATCATGCTCATGTGCACCGCTAGATGCAGGGCAGGGTTCTCGATGGTCTGCAACGCTGCCAGCATGGTTTTCTCGTCCCAGATGGTGCGTTCCTCGATGTTGACCTTGGGGGCATCACGGGGCAGGGGAATCTTGTGGATCAAGTCCCATTCTACCGCATAGGAAAATGCGGTCTTGAGTAGCGTGTGGACTTCGTGGATGGAGGTGCTGGACAGCAGCCGCTTCTTTTGCTTGTCGGAAAGCTTCTGTTTCACACCGTGCACATACTGCCCGCAGGGGGTCTTGGCAAGGGTAGCATAGAACTTTTCAATGTCGTAGGTTCGCAGCTCCTGCACCTTGCGATTGCCGATATAGGGCACGATAAGGTTCTGCACCATCGCCACGGACTGGGTGTAGGTCTTGGGTGACCACTTGTGTTTGGTGGACTGGATCGGAATCCACTTGTACAGCATTTCCTCGACCGTTATGGTGTCGGGAACAAGGAACGTGCCGTCCAGCAGTTCTTTCTCGACCGTGATTTTTCGCTCCTGCGCCTCCTTCCTGGTCTTGAAACTCTCCCAGCCCTCGCAGGGCTTGCCGGAATGGTCTTTGTACTTATAACGGACGGAGTAGGAATCTCCGCGCTTCATAATAGATGCCATAGATTACCTCCCTCAGACCGCCGCAAACCAGTTGTCGAAACTCTGCTTGTTCACCCGGATGCTGGTGCCGATGCGCAGCACCCGGAAATCCTTCGTGGTGTTGCACAGGTTGTACGCCGCACGGGGAGAAATCGCCAAAAGTTGGGCAATCTCCTCCACCCGGTAAACAAGAGGTTCGTGCTTGGCTGCTTTGGTCTGGTCAGAAGATCCAATGGCAGGGGATTTAGACATCTCCATTGTAGCGAGGTTCGAGTCCATTTGCAAGGACTCATTCGTATAATCTTTATATTTCACATCTTCGGTCATGTCAGGCCGATTCATATTCATAGGCAGACCTCCAATTCCTTGTAACCGGGTGTCTGTGATCGGGTAGGAAATTGCCAGTCCTGCCCCAGACCGTACCCGATGGGGTGTCAAATCTCCGAATACTCTCCCTTTGTTCGGGGTTGTGCGGCGGGCTTGTGCGCCTGTTCTGCCTGCAAGCGGTTCAGCAGTTGCAACACCGAATCCCACGCCTTTTCCTTGACTTGCTCCTTGCCTTTCTGCCGGACTTCCGGCTTCAGCAGAGCCTCCTGCAAACGGGCAGAAGCGGTCTGCATCGTCTTGAGAAATTTGTTCAGAACACCGTCCAGATGCTTGGAAGTGTACTCCCGTGTAGCCTGTGGTACTTTGCGCTCCGGGGACAATACCCACTTTTTCGTGTCTTCGATCATCCTCATATCTTCCTTCCGGGTCTCCGTTCGGACAGCATCTGTCACGACCTCCACTGCCTTGTCGTAGGCTGCTGCCGAAACGTCGTCCAGAAGAATCTCCATGTCGCTGACCTTGAGAGTCAGTTCATCCAGTTTGCTCTGCTGGGCAGCAAGCTGTTCCTTCTGCTTGGCAAGGATATAGTCCTGCTTTTCGAGATACTGCCGGTTGCCGTATTCTGCTTCTTCCTCCAATTCCAGCCCGTGCCGCTTGGCAATGTCAAACAGAATCTTCCGACAGGCGGCATCAAAGGTGATTTTGCGGTTGTTGCGGCGGCTGAGGGGCTTGCCCGGATTAGGCAGCTCAAAGCCCAGAGCTTCCAGCGCCTTTTCCTGCTGGGGCGCGACCTCTCCACACTTGTTCTCGCAGTCAAACACATGACGCTCGTGGATGTGCGGCGTACTTTCATCCAGATGCAACGCCCAGTCCAATACATGAACATGGTCTCCGAACCTTGCCTTGAACTCCTCGATAAACTCGGTCACGACCGCCAGAAGAACTTCACCCGAAGCGTGCTCGTCCTTTGTTCCCAGCTGATAGATGGTTTCTTCCGGGCAGGTCTTGCGACTGGACAGCAAATCGGAGATGGAGCGGTTTCGTTCCGTATGCCGGATTTTGGCGTTGCGCTCATTCTGCCTTTCGATAAACTCCGAATAGCGCGTCTCATAGAATTGCCGTTCCACTTCTGAGAATGTCCCTGCCAGATCATCCGGGTCTTGTGGGGCGATAGTGGAGCGGAATCCGTGGAAGCAGTCCCAGTAGATATTGCCCTTGGCTCGTTCGGGGTCGATGTGCTCGCTGTTGGTGAGGTCGAAATTCCGGTCGTTGTACTTGGGGTTATAGGTGCCGTGTTTTCCGGCTCGTCCATTGTGTCGTGTCAGCTTCAGATAAACAACCCTCCATTTCAACGTCTAGGTGGGGTGGGGGCGCAGCAGCTTTGCTGCTGAATCTGCTGCCTGCGGTGCGCCAGATAATACCCAGTAGAATATGACGCAGGGCATCATATCACTGGGGCAAAGGGCTGCACCCTCTGCACTCTTGCACCGGGCAAGCTGGCAGCCAAAGATTTGCGAATCCCTGCCCACCAGCTCGTCCGGCTTTTTCAGTTGGCCAAAATGGCCCACTGATTTGGTGAGCAGCGCTTTGCCAAATTCATTTGAAATCAGGTGCCTATTTCGGAAACCCGATTTACCGGTGGTGGTTGTTACCAAAATGGGAACAGCCAAATGATTAACCTGTACACACTTGAAAAAATAGCGTACGGAGAAAAAAGTGCTGTACGAAGTGTACGCCGTACGCAAATGACAAAATAAGGCATAAAACCGTAGAATTACAAAACTTTACCGTACAGCGTACAGGCGTACAGACCGTACGGCATGATTTTGCAAAAATTCGTTTTTTCACGGACAGGGGTAGACAAGGGCTTCGATGCCCAGAAATCCGCGCACCCTGCGGCCACCGGGCAGATAAATGTTGTTGGTCGGCTCAAGGTTCAGACGAGCGGCATTCTGGTTGACCTCTGAACTGAGCCGTGCCGCCGATACCGGGTGACAGGCATTGTCCTCACACCACATCTTGTAGAGGTCATAGAGGTCTCTGGAACTGACGGAGAAATCTGTCTTATAGCGGAAGTAGCCTTCCGAATCCAGAAAGTCGAGGACATTGTTGCTGTTCCGCTTGATGGCTTCGAGGTTGGCGGCGGCTCTGGGACTGACCGTGAACTTGTAGCCATTCCGCAGCAGCCGCTGTAAGCCTTCCAAACACCACAGCAGGATGCCCTCTAACTCCCTGCTCAGGGCTTCCACCAGAAACGGGTCGTCCTCCCGGTCTGCCGGACGGTCTTTGGTGGTCAGGACGAGCTGTCGCCGCCAGAAACCATCCGAGTGGTCATAGAGGGCAGTCAGCGCGCCATTGCCAAAGCAGAGGAATCGGGCGTAGATGTCGCTCTGGTAGCTCTGGATGCCCTTGCGTTCTACGTCCATCTTGGCTTCTGCGGTGACGATGGACTTGATATAGTTGGTTTTCGGCAGGGCATTCATGTTTAGGTCATCGTCAATCATAAGCAGACGGTTTTCAAGGTCAGTACGGGCAAAACGGCTGGTCTCGATCTTCTGGACACTGCCGTTGCTGGCGGTATCGCCCAGCAGGTTCTTCAGCACCAGACCAATGCAGGATTTGCCCTCACCGCCCTTGCCAATCAGGAACATCATCTTCTGCCCCTTGGTGCTGGGGATAAGGCAGTAGCCCAGATATTCCTGCAAGGTGGGAATGTCCTCAGGTTCCAGCAGTTCGTTCAGAAAGGCGAGCCAGCGTTCCGGCTTGGCGGCTTTGGAATTATAGGCCACCGGCAGACGGTTTCGGCAGAACAGGCGGCTCTCCTGAAAGGTGCCATCCGTAAGGTGGTAAACGCCGTTTTTGAGGTGGATTGCATCCACCTCAATATCCAGCGGAGCTGAATAAGCAATCATCCGCAGCGTTTCCAGCAGGTTGGACACCTTCTTGGAAAACCCATGCGTAATGACTACCTGAACCTCATCCAGAATGAGCTGCTTCAGGATGGCTTCATCTTCTACCGGGCCATCCGGCGTAAAGAACCTGCCATCAATGCACTTCATGGGATGGTCGCGGAGGAGCAGTACGCAGAAGGTCACTTCGTCGATCTTCTTGCCATCGAACCAGTCAGGCCACATCGGATTGCGAGGAGTATATTTGCCCATAGGCACACATCCTTTCTTCGGTGCTGCGACTTATCCATGTGGTCAATTTGGCCACATGGATTTTGTCTGCCGCAACAGGTGGATAAACGTCCGTTGCTAGAGTGGTACTTCCCACTTTGGGAAGCACCGCTCTAGCTTCCAAAAGCACCGTGGGAAAATCAAGTGGTCATTTTGACCACCTGATTTCTTCCACCGCAATGGTAGATAAACGATCCGTTTCACCTCATGTAGACAAAATGTCCACATGAGGTGAATTGCCGTTCTCCCTGCATGGTGTTCCTGCCCCCTTCCGGCGGCGTTTTCCGGCTCTCCCTTGGTGGGGTCATCGCCGGGTATCCCATGCAGACGGTCATTCGATTCTCAAGGTGCGATGCTGGAACGGCAACAAAAAAGTCGCCACAAAACAGACCGGTCATGCCTTCGCTTTTTCGGAAGGTCTTGCCAGTCGGTTATGTAGCGACTTGAAAAGTCAAAAAGGGGAGCCGCCCAGCCCCGTAGGCACTGAGCGAATAAGTAAAATATGTATTAAATTGTTGGAATAGATTACCACAAAATCCGGGTCGTGTCAACAAAAACTTTTGCAAACACGCTACTTTCGGCAGAGTGCAAGAAAATACATCAAAAACTTTAGTGAAAAGATAGAGGGCTGGACGGTGCCAGCCCTCTTGACAAGATAATAGGGCGTATCAAGATGGTTTTGCAAAATTTATTGCGGTAAAGCGATGATAGTAGGACTTATATCGAAGAAATCAAGGGTTCAGAATCTCTTTCGTGCATTGGATGAAATTTCTCCGGATCACGCCCAACTCCTGATTGCGTCGATAGATGAACGCCAGCGCCCACGAAAGCTCCACACTGTCCACAGCAAAAAACTGCACACTGCCCGGATGCTGGCAGATGCGGGCACCTTCTGCGGGAACAAATGCACAGCATACGCCTTTTGCCGCCAGATTGATGGCTGTGGTCAGATTTCCGGTCTCCATCAGGATCTGCGGCTTCACCCCGCTTTGCGCGACCGCGTTATTGACCATTTCTGTCAGGCTCTGTCCTTCCTTCGTGAGCACGAGCGGGATATGCTCCAATACATCCAGCGAAATCAATGGCACCCCGCCTTCATAGCGGCAGTGCTGCAGTTGCTGCTGAATGTACTCGTTCTTCGCCGGCACCACAAGAAAGATCCGTTCCTGCATGATGACATCGAATCCGAAGTCCCGCTGCTTGCTTCCGGGCAGGAGATTTGCTATGGCAAGATCAATCTCATGATTTTCCAGTGCGGTGCACATCTGGTTGAACCGGCCTTCAAACAGCTTGATCTGGACGCCCGGATAACGCCGGTGAAACTCCGGGTAGACGTCCGGAATCAGACACGCCCCACGCCACAGGGCAATCCCGAGTTTCAACGTTCCCTTTACCTCGCACTTGAGGTCGCTCAGGTCTTCCCGCATATTGCGCTCCTGATCGACCAGATCCATAATGTAGTGGTAATAGCGTTCTCCTGCAGCAGTCAGCCGCATCGGCGAAACGGTCCGGTCGAACAGTTCCACGTCCAGACTGGTCTCCAGACGCTTGAGATATTGCGAGAGGGACGATTGCGACACAAAAAGTTTTTCTGCCGCACGGGTTAGATTGCCGCACTGAACGATCGTCATAAAATAATCCGGATTCTGTGTGATCATGGGAAGCCTCCTTATTGCCGCTGCACCATTATGTCAAGCTAATATAATTCATAATACAATTGCTATTTTACATTATGGCATAAACCGATTATACTACAAACAACAGAGATGTGCACATAAAAATAGCAAAAATGCTCATTTGTTGCGCGGACAGATGATGCTCAGAAATCGGAGGAACTTATGAAAGCAATCGTAGTTGATAAGGACTACGGCAGTGTAACACCGGAAGAACTGGAAGTTGTCCGGAAAGCGTTTGCCGAAAAGGGCATTACGCTGGAAGCCTGTCATTTCAATTCCGAGGACGAGATCATTGCCGGATGCAAAGGCGCACAGGCGATTCTGGCCACCGGCAATCCGCCCATCACCCGCAAGGTGATGGAAGCTCTGCCGGAGCTCAAATACATTCAGCGTTTTGGTATCGGCGTAAACTCCATCGACCTGGATGCTGCCGCTGAACTTGGCAAGGTCGTCCTTAACATTCCCGGATTCTGTGCCAAGGAGTTGGCCGATCTGGCAAACGCCATGATCATGGGTTTGATCCGTAACACGGTGTACTATGATCGGGAGATCCGCAAGGGCAACTGGCCCAAGTGCACCTATCTTCTGCCACTGGATATCCGTGAGCTGACCCTCGGTCTGTACGGTTTTGGTGCTGCCGGTCAGCATCTGTACAAAATTTTCCGTGGCGGTTATCAGATGAAGGTCATCGCCTGCGATCCTTACCTGCCGGACGCCGTCAAAGCGCAGTTCCCGGATGTGACTTTTGTTGACTTTGACACTCTGGTGGCTGAAAGCGATGTGCTCTCAATCCATGTTGGTCTGACGCCGGAGACCTACCATATCTTCAATGAAAAAACCTTCCATGCAATGAAGAACAATGCTCTCATCATCAACACCGCCCGAGGGCCGATCATCGACCAGAAGGCACTGGCCGCCGCACTGAAGTCTGGCGAGATCCGGGGCGCAGGTCTGGACACAGTGGAAGTCGAGCCCATCGAAAAGGATGATCCGCTGCTGGAGCTTGACAATGTGATCCTGAGCGCCCACTGCGGTTCCTACGGTGTCGGTGCCAAAAAGACCCAGATTGAGACGGTCTGCACCCTCATCCCGAAGGCCGTGAGCGAGGGCAGACTGCCCAGGCGGAATGTCGCAGATAAAAAGGTTCTTGACAAAGAGATCGGTATTGAGTTCATCTGAAAAACGGGTAGAAAAATAAAACGGAGGATATTATAATGAGTTACGGATGCAAAATCGTGAAGAATTTCAAGCGCCCTGATCCTGAGCTGGTCGCTCAGTTCGAGGGTATGCCTGTTGCCAATATTGATGATAATATGCAGCGTGTCGCTGCTGTGGATTCCAGGATCAAACCCATCGGCTACAAGGGTCAGATGGTTGGTGTTGCCTTTACCATCCGGGTGGCTCAGGGTGACAACCTGATGCTCCATGCCGCCATGGATCTGGCACAGCCCGGCGATGTCATCGTCATCGATGCAGGCGGCTTTGAGGATCGCGCGATCTTCGGCGAGCTGATGGCAACTTACATGAAGATCCGCGGCATCAAAGGCGTCATCTGCGACGGTGCCATCCGCGATTACGGCGGACTGGAAAAGCTGGAGGATTTCCGCGTTTATGCCCGTGCAGCTTCTCCCAACGGCCCGTACAAGAACGGCCCCGGCGAGATCAATGTGCCGGTCTCCTGCGGCGGCAAGACCGTCTATCCCGGCGATATCGTTGTAGCGGATGATGACGGCGTGCTTTTTGTCCACCCCGAAAATGCTCCTGCCCTGATTGAGGCCACCAAGGGCGTCGAAGCCAAGGAAGCAGGCATTATGAAGCACATTCTGGAGGACAACACCTACATCCGGCCCTGGGTCGATGCCAAGCTGAAAGAGATCGGAGCCGAGATCGTAGAAGAAGCCTGATGTCAAAGAAAGGGAAACAGGTATGTTAGCTGCTCTGGGATTGAACCCAGCAATTGTAACGCTGGTCGTTCTCCTTGTTATGGTCGTCTTCTTTATAACCGATAAACTTCCTGCAGCTCTGGTCTCCATGCTGGGCGGCAGTGTGCTGGTCCTGTTCGGGATCATCGAACCCGCAAAGCTTTTCTCCGCCTTTTCAGGCAGCACCATCGTGCTGGTCGCTGCCATGATGGTGGTCGGTTCAGCTCTGTTCCACACCGGAATCGCTGCAAAGATGGCCGATATTCTGGTCAAGATCACCGGTAAATCTGAAAACGGCATTATGATCGCATTCATGCTGGTGTCCGCTATCATTTCTTCTGTGTGCAGCGGCGTGGCAGTCGTCGCAATGCTGCTCCCGATCGTCATCAGCGTCAGCCAGCGTGCAAAAGTTTCTGTTTCGCGCCAGCTCATCCCCATGTCCTTCGCAGCAAGCTTCGGCTGCAACCTCACCCTGATGGGCGCGGCCAGCAATGTCGTGGTCAATGGCGCACTGGAAGATCTGGGCGTGCCGACCATGGGTTTCTTTGAACTGAGCAAGGTCGGCATCCCCATTACGATCGTCGGCATCCTGTTCTTCGTGACCTTCGGCAAGCGCTTCCTGACGCCGGGCGACACTTCCGATCAGGAATATCTGGCAGAATACACCGGAAGCAACAGAGCAATCGAGTTCAACAAGCCCAAAGCTATTCTCTGCCTCATCATTCTGGCCATTCTGGTCGTCGTCATGGCTATCAGCCCCAGCTGGATGCCGATGTATCTAGCTGCTGCCTTTGGTGCCTTCATTCTGGTTCTTACCGGGTGCATCCGTCAGAAGGATGCCTATAAGGCGATCGATCTTTCCACCCTGTTCATCGTTGCCGGAATGAGCGCTGTTTCTGCCGGCATGAGCAGCAGCGGTGCCGGTGAGCTGATCGCCGACACTGCCGTCAAGGTCCTGGGCAGCCATCCCAACAAGATGCTGGTGCTGTTCATCATTCTGGTTCTTGTCACCCTGCTGACCAACGCCATGATGAACACATCCTGTGCATTGCTGGTCACCCCGCTGTTCATCCCCATCGTTCAGGCTTTTGGCATGAACACCATGCCTGTTGCGGTTGCGATCTGTGTTGCAGCTTCCGCGCCTTTCCTCTCCCCGGTGGGCAGCGGCACAAACACCCTGATCGTCCGTCCAGGCAACCTGAAGTTCATGGATTTCTTCCGTCCCGGCCTTGGCCTGAGCGTCGTGATCCTGATCGTCTCGATGATCTTCATTCCCATTTTCTGGCCGCTTTAAGCCAATGATATTTTCCGTAAAGCGGTAATTCTCCGCCGCTTTGCCTTACCTCATACCTCCTATACCCATGCACTGGCATGAAAATGCCACGCAAAAGCAGCAGGCTATCCCTTTCCATGGCGGGTAAGTACTGCTGCTTTTGTGCTACCGGAATAACGGATGATGCCCACCGGCTTGTGGCAAAACCATAAGCCGATGGGCATCGTGTTCTTTATAGGTGCTTAATCTTCCAGTCTACCGTGGTCGCAGCCAAGGGAGAGATAGTGTTCCATCTCGCCACTCAGCACAAGCTGTGCGTATTCCAACGGCTTATTGTATAATAGCCAGTCCAGTTCTGCCCGCTGTGCAGGGGTGTTGCCGTACTCGTCCTCGATGGCGATGCAGTCGATGGCAACGGCAGAGCCATCTGCGAACCGGGTTTCTACCCGGTTGGTGTCCATATTGTGGCGGCAGGAAAGCAATTTGTTCATGGTAAAACTCCTTTTATATAAGGTAGTGTCAGTTCGAGTGTCCATATCCCTGCCAAGAATCAAAGTTGATGTACATTTGATGTGTGGTATAAACTGGTAATTTGAGATGTACCATTCGCAGGTGAAACCGGCCTGTTTTCACCCCATTGCATAAAAATCAGGTGCCATTTTCAGGGGCTGATTTTGGCTCTGCACATTTTTGCACACTTTTTGCACACCGGAACAGCTGGATAACAGATGCAAGATGGAACATCATGTGCAGATAATGCAAAGGATGTAAAACACAAAATCACGACAAAACGATAAAAATAACGAAACTGCGCGATTCTGAGAATTGACGAATGTTGCACATCGGTTTCTCTTAATCAGTGGGCCCAGGGTTCGAGTCCCTGGAGGTGCACCAATAAAAGAGCGTTGAATCGTAGGATTTGACGCTCTTTTTCATTATGTAACCCCGAAAATTCGGGGCTTGCACGGTCAATGCACGGTTTTTGCACGGTCGGCGTTTTCGTGGGAATCCTCTGCATGGGCTGGAATTGCCTTGAAATGTGTGGTAAATTTTGCATCAGGTCAGAAGAGCCAGACGGAGCTGCGCCTTTACTTCGGGGTCTGCGTTCTTCAGAAGTTCCA
>ERZ772805.1692-NODE-1692-length-16548-cov-3.054387_pt1 | contig 16548 bp, 12 predicted proteins | sample MGYA00511344_ERZ772805 | MGnify/ENA primary metagenome ERZ772805 (study PRJEB29015, sample SAMEA2737730) | human gut metagenome | biome: human gut; feature: human-associated habitat; material: faeces | place: China | collected 2012 ...
CATTAAGATTTGCAGCGAAACATTATCCAATCAGCAGGCAGCAGAAAAAAATGCCTGTGCCATGCGGGCGTCTTTTCTGGCGGCAGGGCCTTTGCTAGCAAGATGTCATCAGGCGGCGCTGCCTTTGCCCGGCGGCTGTCCCATTGGCAGCAGACCGGTGGATTTGCATTTGAAAGGATTTTCCATTATGGGGGCAGTCCATAAACTGGAGCATGGGGTAGTGGAGCTTTCGGCAAAAAACGGCTTGCGTGGCAAACGGGTCTATTTGGATTTTCCCAGTGTGGGTGCAACAGAAAATATTATGATGGCAGCAACGCTTGCAAAAGGCACTACCACCATTGAGAATGCGGCAGCAGAGCCGGAAATATGTGATCTGGCGGATTTTCTGCGAAAAATGGGGGCTGAAATTACTGGGGACGGCACAGATACCATTGTCATTCAAGGGCAGAAACGGCTTCATGGCGCCACACACAATGTCATTTCCGACCGCATAGAGGCAGGAACATTTATGACAGCAGCCGCTATTACTGGCGGTGATATTTTGTTGGAGCAGGTACGGCAGGAACATTTGACACCTGTCATTGCCAAATTGACAGAATGCAATGCCAAAACAGAAGTGACTTCGTCGGGACTGCGGGTGTACCGGAAGGGCAGACTTCGTCCTATACAGCTGAAAACCATGCCTTATCCCGGTTTTCCTACGGATATGCAGGCGTTGTTCATGAGTTTGGCAGCTGTCACAAAGGGCACCAGCGTCATCACGGAAACGGTATTTGAAAACCGGTTCATGCATGCGGCAGAATTGCAGCGTATGGGGGCAGATATTAAAATAGACAGCCGTTCTGCCATCATTGAAGGTGTGGACAGCTTGACGGGAACCAGCGTCCGTGCCACAGATCTGCGGGCAGGTGCAGCCTTGATTTTGTCGGCGCTGGCAGCCAGAGGAGAAACGGAAATCAGCGATATTTACCACATTGAACGAGGGTATGACCGCATTGAGGAAAAACTGCGGGCTTTGGGCGCGGATATCCAACGTTCGAAAGATTCGTAAATTCATAAAATGTTTACAATTTATTCACATACAGTGGAAGAGAGGGTGCTATACTGTTAGGGAAAGATACAGTTAGTACCCTAACATTTTTATGGAGGTGACAGGATGCAGCCGAAAATTTCCTTTTGTCTGGAATGGAAAATGGTGTCCAATCTCATGCGGCACAGCGCCAATGCCTGCACGACCTGTGTGGAGGCAGCAAATCTGACGGGGATGCAGTTGTTCATATTGGAGTATCTCTATCAGCATCAGCAGCAGGATGTATTCCAGCGGGATCTGGAGGCGGAATTTCATGTGCGCCGTTCTACGGTGACAGGGATTCTCAAAGGCATGGAGAAAAAAGGTCTGATCCAGCGGTTGTCTGTGGAAGAGGATGCCAGACTGAAACGGATTGTTTTGACTTCTCAGGCAAAAAGCCTGCACCGGGAAGTAGAAATGGCTGTGGCGCGAATGGAAGAAATCGCCCTGCGGGGACTATCAGAAGCAGAAATTGAAGTTTTTTTGGAAATATTGGAAAAGATGAAAGCAAATCTGCAAGAAGATATGCTTACATACGAAGAGCAGAAAGGCGAGTGAATGTATATGGAAAACCAGAAGAAGCCGTTGATTTATTACTGGCTCATTGCCCTGGCGGTAATGTTTGTCATCAACTGGCTGGTACTGCCCATGTTTGCTAATAACACGGTGCAGGAAGTAAGTTACAATGTGTTCTTGGACGAATTGGGAGCAAAGAATATCGATCAGGTACAGGTCAATGAGGATGTGATCTATTATTCCCTGAAAGAAGATACCAACGAGGAACCCCAGACAATGATTTTCCCTGGTCAGCAGCAGCATGAAATGCTCTACTGCACCGTACGGATGCAGGATAATATGCTGGTAGATCGTTTGTATGCGGCTGGGGCAAACTTCTCCGCCATTGAGCCCAAAGAAGTTTCGCCATGGATGAGTTCCCTCATCATGTTCCTGCTGTTCTTCCTGTTCTGGCGGCTGGTGTTCGGCAGAATGATGAAAAAAGGCGGTTTTGGTGCCAACGCCATGGCTTTTGGCAAGTCCAATGCCAAGGTTTATGTAAAAGCCCAGACCGGCAAGACATTCAAAGATGTGGCAGGACAGGATGAAGCGAAAGAAGCACTGAAAGAAATCGTAGACTTTTTGCATAACCCTGCGAAATACACCAGCGTAGGTGCGAAAATGCCAAAAGGCGCCCTGCTGGTAGGCCCTCCAGGTACTGGTAAAACATTGCTTGCCCAGGCAGTAGCTGGGGAAGCCAATGTACCTTTCTTCTCCATTTCCGGTTCTGAATTTGTGGAAATGTTCGTAGGTATGGGTGCGGCGAAAGTTCGTGACCTGTTCAAACAGGCGGGGGAAAAAGCACCTTGTATCGTATTCATCGACGAAATTGATACCATCGGTAAAAAGCGTGACGGCAACGGCATGGGCGGCAACGACGAAAGGGAACAGACCCTGAACCAGCTGCTGACAGAAATGGACGGTTTCGATGCCACAAAAGGTGTTGTCATTCTGGCAGCTACCAACCGTCCCGAAACACTGGACAAAGCCCTTCTGCGTCCCGGTCGTTTCGACAGAAGAATCCCTGTGGAACTGCCTGATCTGCAAGGACGAGAAGCTATTTTGAAGGTTCATGCGGCAAAAATCAAAATGGAAGACAACATCGATTTTGGTGCTGTGGCAAGAGCAACCAGTGGTGCTTCCGGTGCGGAACTTGCCAATATCATCAACGAAGGCGCTCTCCGTGCCGTTCGTATGGGTCGGGATAAAGTAAGTCAGACAGACCTGGAAGAAAGCGTAGAAGTGATTCTGGCAGGCTATCAGCGGAAAGGCGCAGTCATTTCCAAAGAGGAAAAAGCCATCATCGCATACCACGAAGTTGGTCACGCGCTGGTAGCGGCTCTCCAGAAAAATTCCGCACCTGTTCATAAGATTACCATTATCCCCAGAACTTCCGGGGCATTGGGTTATACCCTCCAGATTGACGAGGGCGAAAAATTCCTTATGAATAAGGAAGAAGCCTTCAATAAAATTGCCACACTCACCGGCGGTCGTGTAGCGGAAGAAATTCAGTTTAACTCCATCACCACCGGTGCCTCCAATGATATTGAGCAGGCAACCCGTATGGCAAGAGCCATGATTACTCGTTACGGCATGAGCGATGAGTTCGGCATGGTGGCGCTGGAAACCATCAATAACCAGTATCTGGGCGGCGATACCACATTGGCTTGCTCCAATGAAACAGCAACCCGTATTGACGCGGCAGTCATTGCTATGGTGAAAGAAGCCCATGATAAGGCATACCAGATCATCAGCAGCCATAAAGACAAGCTGGATGAAATTTCTGCTTATCTGTTGGAAAAAGAAACCATCACCGGCGAAGAATTCATGGAAATTCTGGAAAGAAAACCGGAAGAAACAGAAGAAAATCTGGAAGCATAAAACAGCAGAGAGAGGATGCAAATCCTCTCTCTTTTTTTGTTTACAGGAGAAAAGGAGCACAATTTTGGGCAGCGCACATAATATAAAATGAACACAGAATCGATAAAGGAAAAGAGGGGAATGCGTATGTATCGAAATCCCGATGGAAACGGGCGCCGCGGCAGCGGCTGGTACGGCGGATTCGGCTACGAGCCTATGCCCCGGAATACGGGAAACAGCGGCGGCTGTTATACAGGCGGACAGAATGGATATACCGGTCATTCCTGCGGCGGACAGAATCAGAACCGCTGCCGTCCTGACTGCAATCCATGGCATCCGGATTGTAATTCTTGTAATCCCTGCAATCCCGGCTGCTGGCCGGAATGCTGGCCCGGGTGTTATGTGGTAGTCATCACTGGCGTAACTGGGCCTACTGGCCCCACAGGCGCGCCAGGCGTGACAGGTGCCACAGGCATCACAGGCGCGGCAGGTATCACAGGTGCCACAGGGCCTACCGGTGCAACGGGCGCAACAGGCCCGACAGGTGCAACAGGTGCCACCGGAACAGGCGGCGGTATTACAGGCCCCACAGGTGCTACCGGCGCAACGGGTGCAACCGGAGCAACGGGCGCAACAGGTATTGGTATTACTGGCCCTACCGGCCCTACTGGTATTGCAGGGCTGAGCATCACCGGCCCTACCGGTGAAACCGGGCCCACTGGGCCTACTGGCCAAATTGGCGCAACAGGCCCTACTGGTGAAACTGGCCCCACCGGCGCAACAGGCCAAATTGGCGCAACAGGGCCCACAGGTGAAAGCGGCCCTACGGGTGCAACAGGTGAAACTGGGCCTACCGGCCCCACTGGCGAAAGCGGCCCCACAGGAGCAAGCGGCGCAACAGGCGAAACTGGCCCGACTGGCCCCACTGGCGAAAGCGGTGCCACAGGCGCAAGCGGTGCAACCGGCGAAACTGGCCCGACCGGCCCTACTGGCGCAACAGGTGAAACCGGCCCTACTGGCGCAACAGGTGAAACCGGCCCGACCGGCCCCACAGGGACACCAGGGCCCTAATCCCTGAGAAAGGGAAAATCCCATGATTTTCTGAAACACGTAAAAAAACCGGGAATCCATATTTGTTATGGGTTTCCGGTTTTTCTTGTTTTGTATATGTTTTTGTTAGAAAGATTCCAGATAAGCGGTACCTGCCGCCACAATCTTTACATGTACAGTCAATGTCAGGGAATGCAGGCATCCATCTTTCCAGTCAGCGTCGATGTGCATAACGCCGCCGGGCTGTTTCAGTCCCAGAGAAAGGGAGCTTTGTTTTTTAGCTGCCAGAGCTGCACCAAGGGCTGTTGTACCGCTGCCGCAGCCGCGCTCCCATACGAGAGAGGCGTTTTTGACGCATACCAGCGGTTCCAGTGTCATTTCTGTTGCGTCAAAGAGCAGGATGCCAAAGGCCTCTTCAGTAATCTGATTTTCCCATGCTGTTACAGCCTGTTCTGCCTTTTCCCGTGCCTTTTCGCCCCAAAGAGTCTTGGGAACAATGATGTGGGTGATGCCCGGCAGATAGACCGTTTCCAGTTCATAGGAAAGGCCGTTCAGTACATAGGTTTCTGTGGCAATCTTTGTAGGCAGAGGCATGGAAAGCTGTCCCAGATAGCCGTCAGCTTCTTTTTTCATATGACAGTCAATGAGGCTGTTTGCGCCGGATACTTCTAAGAGAAAGTTTTTTTCCTCGCCTGTTTTAGGATGTTCCTTGGAGAACAGGTATGCCCCCAGCGAAAGGGTGGCATTGCCGCAGAATTCTCCTGCCATCATTTGCAGACGGACGCAGGCTTCTTTGTTTTCAGGCTCCTCGATGTATCCCGCCTGTTCCGCGTAAACACTGCCATAGGCAATGAGTGCCTTTGCCACTGCCAGATGCTGACTTCTGGACACAGGGCTTTCGATGAGCAGTGTCATGTTTTCGTTTGGACTTACTTTCACAAATTGGAGTTCCATATTGCCTCCTTATGCCTGGAAGCGGCTCAGGAATGCTTTGGTACGTTCCTGTTTGGGGTTGTTGATGAGTTCTTTGGGTTCCCCTTCTTCCACAATGACGCCGCCGTCCATGAAAATGATGTGGTCGGATACGTCACGGGCAAAACTCATTTCGTGGGTAACGATGACCATGGTCATGTGTTCCGCTGCCAGTTCTTTGATAACCTGCAAAATTTCCCCTGTCAGTTCCGGGTCAAGGGCGGAAGTAGGTTCGTCGAAGAACAGGATTTTTGGTTTCATTGCCAGCGCGCGGGCAATGGATACACGCTGCTGCTGACCGCCGGAAAGCTGGTAAGGGTAAGCATCTTCTTTGTCCGCCAGACCCATTTTCCGCAGCAGTTCTCTTGCTTCGGCGTAAACCTCGTCTTTGGGGCGTTTGCCGATGAGGATCGGGGGTTCTGTGATGTTTTTCAGTACGGAATAGTGAGGAAACAGGTTAAAGTTCTGGAACACCAGACCAAAGTGCTGTCTTGCCTTTTGCAGATCGGCTTTGGTGCCGTAAACGGATTTGCCTGTTTTGTCAGCTTTTGCTGTGTATTCTCCAAGATAGATCAGGTCGCCGCCGTCCATGGTTTCCAGCAGGGTTGCACAGCGCAGCAATGTGGATTTACCGGAGCCGGAGGGCCCGATGATGCTCACAACTTGTCCTTCTTCCACGGAAAGGGAGATGTCCTTGAGGACTTCGTTGTCCCCGAATTTTTTATTGCAGTGATTGATTTCCAGTAATTTCATGTCTGCCTCCTTAACGATAATAATTCATTTTCTTTTCGATCTTATCCATCACAAAGGCAACGATGCCGTTGAAGATGAAGTAGAACACACCAGCGATGATCAGAGGCATGATGGTGGTCTGTGCCGCAGAGATCTGCTTTGCGATGGTGAACATTTCCGGATAGGAAATAACGAAGGCAAAGGATGTATCTTTGACCAGTGTAATGGTTTCGTTTGTTACAGGGGGCATGATCCGTTTGCACATCTGAGGGAATACGATGCGCAGGAAAGTCTGAGCTTTGTTGTAGCCCAGCACAGTAGCTGCTTCATACTGTCCCACAGGAATGGATTCGATGCCGGCACGGTAGATTTCCGCAAAGTAAGCGGCATAGTTGATGGAGAAAGCGATGATGACCGCAGTGAAACGGTATTCATTGGTGATGGGAATACCGAAGAGGTAGTAAGGGCCGTAGTATACGGCGAAGAGCTGCAGCATCAGGGGTGTGCCACGCAGAATGGCGATGAATACTTTGATGATCCACTGGATGGGTTTGAAGAAGAAAAAGCCCCCTGCAAACCGTGTGCCCATAGGCAGGTTTTCCGCCTTGCCTTCTGCGGACTGTGCCAGTTTCAGCTTTTCAATCAGAGTTTGGGGTGCCAGAAATTTCAGAGGCGCCCATTTAGACATGCGTCCGAAGGTTACCAAAAGCCCCAGAGGCATGGAAAATAACAGTGTCAGGAAAAAGATTTTGCAGGAATCCAGAAGTCCCACAGCCAGTTGTTGTGTGATGTTCATAAGGGTTTGTGCATCCATAAAATTGTTTCGTCCTTTCTTTGTTTTGGCGTTTTCACGCTCACATAAGAAAACGGGAAGCCCATTTCTTTATGTCAGCCTCCCTGCGCGGACAAAGGCTCTCAAAAGAAAGACAGTATCCATAAACAGGGAAGAAGCGTGCGGAACATCGTCCGCACGCCCTTGTATTGTATCATATTTGATTATTCTTTGCCAAGGCAAACCATCTGATCCAGGTTGTAATCTGCGTAATTTGCAGCGATTGCATCAAATGTGCCGTCTGCTACCATTTCGTCCAGTGTAGCCTGTACCTGATCTCTCAGTTCTTCATTGCCCAGTTTGAAGGCGATGGCATACTGTTCTGTGGACAGAGGTTCTTCCAGTTTGCGGAATTTATCGCTGTGGTTTGTCAGCTGATACTGTGCAACACCGATGTCAACGGCGATGGCATCAACGGCACCTGTTTCCAGGCTCATGAATGCGCTGTTGTAATCGGGTGTCTGTTCCAGAGAAGCGAAAGTAGCTGCCAGAGCCAGGTTTTCATCGTTGTCTTCTGTGTTGGTCAGAGCTGCCAGAGCGGAGGAACCAGCCTGTGTGATAACAATTTTGCCAGCCAGATCTTCTTTTGTCTGGATGTCAGAATCCTGACGAACAACAAATACGATGCTGTTGTCTACATAAGGTTTGGAGAAAGTATATTCGCTTTCTCTGCCTGTCATGGTGAAGCCGTTCCACAGACAGTCAACAGTGCCGCTGTTCAGTTCCATATCTTTGGAGCTCCAGTCCAGAGGCTGTTTTACCAGTTCCCAGCCGTTGCGGTCACAAACTTCCTGAGCCAGATCCAGGTCGAAGCCAACATATTCGCCGGCATCATTTTTGTAGCCGTAAGGGGGATATTCTGCGTCAAAACCTACTGTAAATGTGGTGCGTTCCGCAGTATCTGCGCCGTCAGTTGCAGCGGGTTCTTCGTTGCCGCCGCCGCAGCCAGCCAGTACACCAACGGACATTGCCATAGTCAAAAACAAAGCAAGATATTTTTTCATACTCCAATCTCTCCTTTTTCTATTGATTTTTTCCCTAAAATGTTTCATCGCTGAATTCTTTATCATTTTATCACGTTATCAGACTAAAGTAAATTGGTAATACTCTTTCATTTTTTGGAAAAAAATCAAGCTATCATTGGTAAAGCTGAATAAAAAGACATTTGTTTTTATAGAAATGACGAAAAGGCAAAATATTCCCATGGCTGGTTTTTTTTGCAAAGAAAGTAGGGATGGCTGTTTCCGAAAGAAAATCATTCCCATGAAAATAGAATAGCTGGAACCCTTTGTGTTGCAAGGATTCCAGCTATATGTGTGTACTTATGAAGCAGACCTCAAAAGAGAGGGGTGCTAATCATATTTTTAGAAAGACGATCAATCTTTTTCCGCGTCGATTCTGGTAACTTCGCCGCTGCTGTTCAGCTTCAGTTTGATGATAAAATCGGTGCCGTCGCCGTCATCATATTTATCATCCAGATCGTCATAGTCTTTTGCGTCGCCGTATACATCATCATCTTTGTCAAAGTCCTTAGACAGATAATATTTTTTGCCGTCAACTTTGATATAGCTGGAGGAAATACCGTCCAGATCGCCTTTTACTTCCCGTTTGGAGGAAGCGTAATCAGCTTCGATTTCGGTGACTTTGCTCTTGGAGCTGTTGAATTTCAGTTTGACCTCAAAGTTTTCGTAGTCGTTGAAGGCTTTGATGAGTTTGGAAAGGCTGTAATCATCGTCTTCCAGTGTGACTTCCACATCGTCGTCCAGATCGTATGTGAATTTATCGCCATCTACCAAAATGGTGATTTCATCCTCATCAATGGCACGCAGTTCCCCTTTATCCGCTTCGGTGTTTACGGCCACGATCTTGGAAACCTGTTTGTTCTTGAAGGAAAGTTCTGCGCGGATGTCATACTCTTTATATTTATCCTTCAGGTCGTCAAAGTCAGCGGATTTGCCGTTAAGGGTTACGTCGATATCGTCTGTGTCATCCAGCAGGTCATAGGAGAATGTATCGCCTTTATCGTTTTTAATTTCGATTGTACTGCTGCTGAGTCTTTTGATGATGCCTTTGGATTCGCCCATGGATTCCTCAATGGCAACGATGTCGGTGACATCATCATCACGGTTCAGTGTCAGGGAAACACGGTAAGATGTCTTTTCATGGTTTTCTTTCAGGAAGTCAATGTCTTTGCTCTTACCGTCTACTTTTACATCTACGTCTGAATCCAGATTATAGGTATAGGTGTCACCCTGAGCTTTGATGGTCAGTTTTCTGGATGTAACGTCTGTCAATACGCCGTTGACTTCATCTTCTGCGTAGTTAACAGTGATTTTTGTAACCGCATTTTTGCTGTTTGTGGTCAGTGTTACATAGAAATCTGTATCATCATAGTGCTTTTTCAGATCACTGAAGGAATAGTCTGTCAGTTCGTCTTTGACATCTACGTCGCTGTCCACATCATAGTCGTAGGATTTACCGTTGACTTTGATGGTCAGTTCGTCATCGTCCAGATCTGTCAGCAGACCGGATTTGGGATTGTCATTTTTGGTTGTGGCATAAAGCTTTGTTACTTTGTCATCGGCGTTGAGATAAATGGTAACGCTGAAGTCATCGCCGTTGTCCAGTGCGCTGTAAATACGGGAAGGTGTGGTGGATTTATCATCCAGATATACCTTCACATCGTCTGCCATGGTATATGTTTTTTCTTTGGAGCCGTCTTTGACAGTGATCTTGTTGGAAGTCATGTCTACCAGGTCAAAGGTCTGTTTAGAGCCAATGCCGTTGACGGATTTTGTTACAGTGATGGTCTTGATATCGCCGTTGGCATAGGACAGGGAAACGCTGTCACCAGTGCCGATTTCGGAGAAGTCGATTTCTTTGCCGTCATAGTATGCTTTGGCGGTGCCTTTTTTACCGAACAGATTCAGACCTGTACCAGTGTTGGTTTTTACACTGCAGAACAGGTCGCCGTTTTCCAGTACGGAAACATTGACAATGGTACCGGTTACAGAGCCGTTGGAGGGTGTTTCCGGTTTGGTGGTGGTGCCGCCAGTGCTGCCGCTGCCGGTGAGCAGTTTATATGTCTTTACAGAAAGGACTGCCATTTCAGAGCGGTTGATGTTTACTTTTGGATTGAAGTTGTTGTAATCATCGCCCACCATGATGTTTTTGTCATAGAGCAGATCCAGATAGGGCACAGAGGCCTTGGAGATGGAGCCGGCGTCTTTGAAGGTCAGTTTCGCGTCCATATCTACGGTATAAACTTTTCCCAGCGCTTTGCCGAAGATTACGCCCACATCTTCTCTGTTGGCGTTCTGCTGTATGTTGCCTTTCATGAACTTGGTCAGGTCGTTTGTAACCAGAATGCCTTTGTCCAGCGCGTATGCCACAGCGTTATATGCCCAGGAAGGGATCTTGTACGCATCCATAATGGGTTTCCATTTTGTGATGGTTTCGTTTGTGACATCCTGTTTGTAATATGTTTTCATGATGGAGTACATGAGCTGAGTCGCTTCGCAGTAAGTTACCTTATTGCGGGGTTTGCAGTATTTTTTGCCATTTTCGGTGTAGCCGCTCATGAGCCCTAAGGAAGCCGCTTCGTCAATGAATGTAGCGGCACCGGGCCAGGGTACTGTATTGATATCCGCAAAGGTAGAGCCGAAAGCAACAGCATTTGTACTGCCCAGTACAAGGGCGGCAGTAGTTGCCAATGTAAGGAAACGTTTCATATCTAAAACCTCCCATTCCTTCTCAAAATATGAAATATCCTAAATTTCTTATTTTTCTCACAATTTGTAAACGCCTTGTGTGTATTCAGGCGACATTTGTAGGACACGATCCTACTATTACTATACCATGAAAGCGCAGAAAAACCTTTTCAAATTTTTTAAGTTTTATAAAAAGTGTGTCAAGATTCCGTAAAGATTTCCAGATTCTGCTTTTTTTCCAGCTGTTTCAAATACAGTTCTTTTTTTTCCGCAAAATCCGCTGGCTGATGTACAGGCTTTTGCAGCAGATCAAAGAGGGTGCCGGCCAGTACTTTGGCAGTGCGGATATAGCAGTTTTCTTTGTCAGCAATGGTGAAATTGTCGTTGTGGAACTGTCCCTGGATGCCGGAAAAGCCCATCTGCACCGCAGGCAGCAAAAATCCCAGATCCCCAATGTCGCCGGAAGCACCGGAAACCACATTCCGCAGAATCTGATCTTCCTCACAGAAAAGCAGCATGTTTTCCAGCACCATTTCGTTCATTTCCGCAGACTGACGCAAAGGCAGATACCCTGGTGTGGTTTCTGTTTCGCAGCCTAATCCCAACGCAGCAGCGCAGTGACGGATACACTGTTCCACCTGTTCCTCCGCGGCAAAAAGGGTGGCATTGTCGTTGGCACGGATATAGGTTTCCATAACCGTGCGGTCAGGAATGATGTTGACGGTGCCGCCTCCTTCGGTAATGACCGGATGGAGCTGTAAACCAGCAGAGGCGGGGAAACGGTCTTTCAGAAAAGCAAGTGCGTTCTGTGCCAGTACAGCGCCATGAAGGGCGTTTCTGCCCAGATGAGGCGCTGCCCCAGAGTGGGACGCTGTCCCTAGAAAAACGGCTTTTTTCGCCAAAAAGCCTGCCAATGTAGAATTGATGTCAAACAGATAATCTGTTTCGCCATTGGCGTGGGCAGAAAGAACACAGTCCACATCATCAAAATATCCTTCGGCAATCATATTCTGTTTGCCGGAGCGGTAGCGGATCTTGCCTTCGGCAATGCATTGGTCACGGAAAGCAAAGTCAATGAATTCTTCTGCCGGTGTAAAGAAGAAACTGATGCGACCGCTGTTTTTTTTCGGAAGACCGCAGTCAGCCAGTGCCCGGATCAGTGCCAGAGCCAAAGTTGTCTGGATGCTGTGCCCGCAGGAATGGACAGTGCCGTTTTTGCTTTTGCAGGGCAAGGCGTCCATGTCGCTGACAAAGGCAATATGGGGAGAACCGCTGCCCAAAGTGACCCGAATGCCTGTCATGGCAATACCAGATTCATAAGGGATGTTCCATTGATCCAACAAAAATGTGATGGCGGCGGCAGTTTTCACTTCCTGAAAACCCAGCTCCGCACAGTCAAAAAAGGTGTCGCCCCAAGACAGAATTTCTGCCTGCCGCTGGTCAATGGCAGCAAAAAGAGATTCTTTTTTCATGATTTTTCCTCCTTATTCCCATTCCAGTGTCATACCAACAGAAACTTCCTGTATGGGGGAAACGGCATGAAGTGCCGCCCGCACAGGAAAAGCCGTGCAGTGACAGGGGTAAAGTGCGGGAATCTGTTCTTTTGCCAGAAAATCAACGGTTTCTTGGCTCCGCTTATTTTCTTCCATCAGATGCAGTCCGCCCAGAAGCCCCAGTACCTTTGTTTTGCCCGTGACAGCTTTGGCATACTGTATGATGTTGCAGATGCCGGCATGAGAACAGCCGGTGATGATGTAAATGCCTGTGTCTGTCACATAAGCCAGAGCTGTGTCGTCATCAATGATGTCGGGAACAGTCTGTCCGTCCAAAACCGTTTCGCCGATGGCGTAGGCAGGCTCAAAATCTACGGTATGGGGAATTTCTCCCAGAAAAACCAGGTGATCTGTGAGCCACAGGGGTTCTTCGGTAAATTCCAGAACCGCTTTTTTCTGCAATTCTTTCATAGATAAAGGACTGCCAATGTCCATGCCGTTCCACTGCTTAGGCAGCAGGGCATGGGGATGGGCAATGAGCCGTGGCTTTTTGGAAAAAGGCAGTGCCAGCAGATCAGGCAGACCGCCGGTGTGATCGTTGTGCCCATGAGAAAGCAGAATGGCATCTGCTGTGGTCAGATCAATGCCCATAGCTTTGGCGTTTTTTAAAAAAGCGTCAGAATAGCCCGTATCGAATAAAAAGCGTTTGCCATCTGCTTCCAGCCAGTAAGAAACGGCAGGTTCCCCCAGATGGTAAACGTCGATTTCTGTATGATTGTCCATTAAAACAGTCAGTTTCATGGAAGTCCCTCCTTTATGTTGGGGTTGTGTATGACTCCATTATAAGGAAAAAGAAGGGAAAATACAATTATGATAAGGACATATTAAATAATAGACGGGAAAGAGGAGGAGAAAGTTCCGAGAAAAAAGAGAAAAGTGGAATGGAAATAATAGGAAAGAGGGGGTGGGGAAGGAAAAAATAGAGGAAGCACTTCGGGGAGGTTACAGCCCAAAACAAAAAAACACCATGCTTTCGCATGATGTTCTTTGAATTGCGAAGAGGGGTAAGCACTTTGCATTGCAAAGCCGCCTGTGATGTCCTCGTAATCTTCGGTGGGCAGGAATTTGAACCTGCGAAGACCCACCTCATCAGAAAAAGGCGTCTGTGTTTACTATCCTCCGACCTTGCACTTTGTGCAACGAGGGGAATGGTGCAGACGGATTTTTCGGTCTTTTCCAAAGGAAAAGAGATTTCCTTTCTTACATGGTCGTCTGCTCTCCTTCCCTTTGGTCAGTCGGCACACTCTCTGTTTCTTCGCCTTTGGCTGCTCCCTTCATCTGCCACTGGCAGCGGTCACACCCAAAGCCCCGGGAACCCGTCGGTCGCAGTCCCAAAACGAAAAAAACACCATGCTTGTGCATGATGTTCTTTGAATTGCGGAGACAGGATTTGAAGAATACCCCTTACGCAAGCGTAAGGGGACCCCGATATACCAGCTTCTGCATGAGACATCTCAGACACAACAAAAAAAGACACCTAAAAAGGTGTCTTTTTTGTTGAATTGCGGAGACAGGATTTGAACCTGCGACCTCCGGGTTATGAGCCCGACGAGCTACCGGACTGCTCTACTCCGCGTCAATATTAACTTCAACAGAAAATATATCATGAATAGATGACTTTGTCAATATTTTGGGGGAAAATTGTATGAGATTTTTATACGCCGTCTTTATACATGGTTTCCAGACGTTCTTTGCATTCTTTCCAATTGGGCATCCACTCTGTCAGCAGAGCATAGAACCGTCTGCTGTGGTCAGCAAAGCGGAAATGGGCCAATTCATGGTAGATGACCTGACGGATGCAATCCGGGTCTGCCTTCATCAGCTGGAGATTCAGGCGGATACTTTGGGTTTCCACGGTACAGCTGCCCCAAATGCTCCGCATGTTCCGCACCTGTATTTTGGGATAGGGGATGCCATAGTCTTTTACTTTGGGATAGATTTCGTCCAAAAGTTTCGCAAATGTCCCGGCTGCCTGTTCCCGGAGCCATTCCAAATATTCAGACCGCAGTCCCACGGAATCCGTCTGGAATGTGGACATATAAATGATGTTATCGGAACGCTGAATCTGACGCAGTCCTTGGGCGATATGGAGGGTATAGGGTTCCCCTAGATAATACAATGTCTTGCCGTCGTACATGGCGCCAGTAGGCTGTGTCATGCGGATTTTTTCCACTTCTGCCAGATGGTTGATGATCCAAAGGGCTTTGGACTGGACAAATTCCTCAATGACAGAAAAAGGAACTCGTTTGGCGGCGGATACAACCACCTGTCCATGCTTATTCACCCGCAGGTTGATATACTTCACGTCTTTGCGGATCAGTTCGTATTCAATTGGAATGCCTTCATATTCTATGGCGTGCAGTTCCATTGCAAAATCTCCCTTTTCCTGAGATAGTTTTCCCACAAAAGGTGGGTTCTATCCCATTTTTCTATGATACTATATCACGCGAAGGCTGAAAAAGTCCAGAAAAAACGGGAAAATCCTTCCAGTTCTGACAAAAACAGAAGGCATGCGCCTTTTTTTGACAAACAGGTACATGCCTTTTGTTTCCTTAAATATCTTCTGTTTTTTTCACAACGGGAATCCAGATTTCAAATACGGAATCCGTCGGGTCTGCGTTATAGTAGACCTCTATATCTGCCCCTTTGCCGTATGTGTAGCCAGATGTGGGGAGCCATTCCGTAAAAATTCGTTTCTCCAATTCCTGACATGCTTTTGGCATGGCGCCTGTGCCGGGAAAGATGGCCCATGTGGCAGCAGGCAGTTCCAGAATTTCCAGAGGCGGTTCCGCTTCTTTGGAAGTGCAGACGCCAATCCAGTATTTCCATTCTTCTTCCTGACAGGCGGAAATCCCCAGCACCGCAGGCATTTCCATGATGCCCATCAGTTTCGGCAGGATATTGTCTGCCACGGTTTTTTGCCAGAAAGCGGGAACAATCTGGAAATTTTTCTCCATGTCTTTTTCCAGCGGTGTGTAAATCCCCGCAATGCGCAGGGGGCCTTTTGCTTCGATACGATAATCCAATGCAGTCACTCCTTTGACGGTCATTTGAAACCGAATGGGCGGGAAAGCCTTTAGGGGCGCGCCTTTTGCCTTGGCTTGGGATGGTGTGATGCCGTGGATGCTTTGAAATGCCCGTGTGAACGCCGTCGGAGAACGGTATCCGTATTTCAGCGATGTATCTATGACTTTTGTGCCGCTCTGCAAATCAAAGGCGGCTTTTGTCATTTTCCTTCGGCGGATATATTCCGAAAGAGGCATATCTGCCAGATAGGAAAACATACGCTGAAAGTGAAAGGTTGTACAGCAGGCAGTTCTGGCAATGTCATCCAGAGAAATTTCCGCTGTCAGGCTTTTTTCCAGCATTTCCAGGGCTTCGTTCCATTTGTCGATCCAGTCCATGTGGTTTCCTCCTTGTTTGTCTTTGTCAATGACAGTTTCAGTTTACATCAAAAGAGAGCTGGTTTCCTCGCAGTTTTTGCCTCTTTGGCAGAGGCACTTTTTTTCAGGAAATAAGCCACTTTGTAATAAGGAATGGGAAATCCCATGGCTTCCAGCTGACGGGCGATTTTCCGAGGGCCAAGACCGCTGGCGTTCTGTTCCTGTATGAACTGGGCAATCTGGTCGGTGATTTTGTCGTCAGGAGCGACGGATTCACTGCTTTCCGCTGTTTCCGGCTGTTCCGCGGCTTCAAAGGGAATATGCTCCATATCCACTACTGTGGTGATTTCTGTTTTTTCACCAATGTCCTCAATCAAAGGGGAGGAAGCGTCGATGCTGTAATTAATCACGTCACGCATCTGACGAATGTTTCTGGGATATACGGCGTTGAGGATGGCGTGTTTCGCTTCCGGCGTGAAAATCACATGATAGCGGATATGTCTGGCTTCCCAAACGGCGTTTTCATACCGCATGACAAAATGGCGGAAGAGATTTTCTTTTTCCGCAAGAGAACGCTCCCGCAGGGCAGGCAGGTGCATTTCGTATTGGGCAAGTCTTTGGTACAATTCCGGCAGGAAAACCTCGTGGAGGTTTTTGGTGGAAGCGGCAATGACAATGACGTTGATGTCGATTTCCTTGGTGTCACCGATACGACGGATTTTGCCGGACTCGATGGCTTTTAATAGAAGGTTTTGATAATTTTCGATGGTGTGGGCTTCATCCAGAAAGAGGATGCCGCCGTTTGCCTGCTCGAACAGCCCCTTTTTCTTTT
>ERZ772805.1703-NODE-1703-length-16423-cov-2.888807_pt1 | contig 16423 bp, 25 predicted proteins | sample MGYA00511344_ERZ772805 | MGnify/ENA primary metagenome ERZ772805 (study PRJEB29015, sample SAMEA2737730) | human gut metagenome | biome: human gut; feature: human-associated habitat; material: faeces | place: China | collected 2012 ...
TCTTTAACGTTTCAAAATCTCTTTTATCATGGTCTTCCAGGATTTCCACTCGTTTATTAAGCCTGAATGCCGGAGCAATCCATTTAAAAATAACAGCTGCTGCCCCTCCAACAATTGATACCCCTCCACAAATTGAAAGAAAAAATTGGATAAATTCCTGTATGCTCATTTTTATAAGCTCCTTTCCCAGTAATATACCGGGACCTCATTACCGCTATCCCATGTATCGTAATATTTGCCATCTTGTACCGTCACCACATGGCCATCTATGCAAAGAATGTATGTACCAGTAGGATGATCTGCGCAGAAATCATTGACTGTATAAATATACCTCTCCGACTGCTCCACTAGCTTTCTATGGAATCCTTGCTTTGCCAGGTATGAACCCCATACGTAATTTGCACTCGGCATATCTGATAAGGCACACGCTTGTACCATCAATCCGGTAAACACCGTTTCCCAGTCAAGGTCTAAAGCCTTACATATTGCCCGGACAGCACAGTCGCCTACGCGCTGTCCTCTTACCGGATTTGGATTGAAATACACCCATCTATCCATAGTTACCTCACTTTGCTCTCATAAATCTTTTTGCCCCGGCATTTGCCCTGGACTGCTGCTTATATCCAAAGTCTGCTACCTTGTTGCGGTAATATTGTGCTACAAGATTGTTTTCCTCACAGAATTTATTATACTCCTTATTCTGTTCAGTCAGCTTAAAAGCCATTCGATCATATTCTGATCTAAGTTTTTCTTTTTCAGAGTCTGGTACATCGTCTGAGTTGATTTCTTCGTTCTTCATTATCAGCTGGCGTTTAGTCGCTCTAATAGAGCGTTCCATTGCTCGCTGCTTCTTGGTATCTTCGTAGATTTTCTTATTCTTTTCAGAATCAATTTTGTGTTCGTCCGCCCATGGATTCCTCAGTCCTTTCGCCCATGGCTGGTGACTGTGGCGGCAATTGTAACCATGAAGACCATGTAGATCCCGAACAGTCCCCTGTCCAGTGTTCGGATTGATATCGTAGCCGGTACTATCAAAAAGATTAGGATACCCCGGTTCTGATCCAACTATTGAGTAAGGCTTTCCTTGCCAGGACGAATGATCTCCGCAAGGAGGCTGTCCTTTCTGTGCTGTTCTGGCTCCCAGATGGGCTGATACAAGGACATAATTTGTCTTTGCCTGTGCAATGTACTGATTCGTTACCTGTGCCGCCGTTTGATTCATACTTGTTACCACGCAACACCTCACAGATGCTTCAAGGGTTCTTTTTGCACCGCTTGTTGGATAATCCACCATGATTCCTTTTTGTGCATAATTGTCCAACACATCACAAATTGCAGTGGTATAGGATTGCACACCGGAAGCAACACGGATTTCGGCTTTGTCCAGCAGATTAATTAGATCACGTTGAGATTGATTTATGGTTGTCCTGCTCAGGTTGCTAAGCTCTCCCAATGTCTTTTTAAACTCTGCATCCATCACCGCTATCACTTCTGGATTCTCCAATGGTGGACTTATATTCTCATCAATCCCTAAAAGGATATCTTTATCATTGTCCCAGGAAGTCATCACGGCATTTCGCAGAATCCGTCTAAGCTCTGGCTGTGTCATTTTTGTAAGCTTCTGCAGTTTCTGTTCAATGGCAACTCTGCTTTCTCCCATTTGCGTGAGCTTCCAAATGAGCCGATCAGCTGTGGCGGTCATACCGCCAGTCTGGAGAATACGCCTGGAAATGTCCGTCATTATAAAATCTTCTAGTTCTTGATAAATTGCAAGGATCTTTTTTTCTTTTCCGTGGAAATACTCTGGAGGAAGCATTATTTACCACCTGCCGTTTCTTTTACAAGCCTCACCCAATCAGATAGATGTTCCTGCTTAGCACGCTCAAACCAATGGTCAGACGTCCCTGGTGTATGATATTGTAATCTTCTTCCTGTGGGTGATTTTTTAGGTGGAGATGTCCATCCGATAATATTGCCTTGTGCATCCTTGAGCGGAATATTCGGACCATATACCTCGCCCGTGTACAGATAATGAGCGTAAGGAGTATCATATTCAATCTCTCCGCCATCAATTCCCTGCGGATATCTTACGCTACTTCTCAATGCTCCTTGCTGAAAAGGTACATAAGGCTCGCAGTCCGCTACAATCTGCATATTCAGTTTCGTTTGTGCTTCTTTCAAATTAGCATCAATTCTCTTTGTATCGAATTTGATATGTACATTTCCAACATGATTATTGATCTTCATAGGCTATTCCCCGAATAATCCACTTGCTTTGTTTTCCGCATTTAAATCCCTCTTTTTTTATTCATCATCAAATAATCCTTTTTCTTGTGTACTTTCTGCTTCTTTTTGCATTGCCACAGCTTCTTCTTTCGTCATTCCTTCAAATTTCACGAAATACATCCATGCCGGAACCTTTCCAGTGGTCACATACTGCCACCATCTCGCACGGTCGTTTTCTCTGACATAGAGGATGTCTCCAAAATCATAATTGACTTCATAAGCTCCGACAGGTGCAAGTCCGTACAGATCAGCATAAACGTTCAATGCGTAAATAACTTCGTTCAGACAGGATTCCAGTTTATCCCTTACATCCTTAATGAACTGCACTGTCCTCTGCTGTTCTGCTTCTACTCCTGTAGCTGTCTGAATGCCGCTGGATTCGTTAAATACAAAGTACCCGTTGGAGAATCCAATCTTGTACCCTAACTGGCTTAAAAGGGCATTTATGCCGCTTATACGGGTATCTGTGTTGAGAATCGGATTGATTTCTTGATAGAACTCTTTTTCATCCTGTCCGAATACGTTTTTCACATAATCTGGCAAACTCATTTCTGAGCATCTGTGTTCCATTGCCTGTGGCGTCATAGCGGAAACAGGCGAGCCACTTGGCATCAACAATCTGTCATCTGCTAGAACAGTCCGCTTAGAATCAAGGATTTCTTTTGCGTTCCTGCTATATGCAATGTCCAGATCTTTCAGCTCTTCGATAGCTTCTGCAAATATTGGAAGCCCAAGTGGTGTGCTAATATCTACATTATTTGCCTGCGGTGTCAGCAGTACTCCATACAAAGGTCCGTCCAGCTTCTCACCATTTGCCTTGAGTATCGGCGGCGTATCTGCCATGAGGTCAGCCCACTTAGTCTGTTTAAGGTCAATCTTATCACCGATGCTCTGAGGTGATTTTGATACATAGGCTCTATTAGAAACGTAGTACGGATAGGTTGTCACTCCGTCCACGGTGGTCTCGACAAATCTATGATATTCGAGCCTTGTGTAGTATTTCCGTCCAACAGTGTAAGAATCCTTGAATATAATCCCTTTGATTTCCTGATTATCATAATCCACAATCATCACGTCTGCCGGAGTGAATACGTCAAGGCTCTCGCCGTTCGGCTTAATGAACACGGTTCCGTAAGCGCAGCCATATTCCACCCAGTGCCGAATCTGGAAGTATACCTTGTCAATCTGCTCCTGCAACCACGTAGCCCTTGCAGAGCCGTCTATCTGAATACCAATCGCCAATGTTGCGAGCCGTGCTGTTTCTGAGCAGACGGATTTTGCAAAATTAATCGTCTTGATGTTATTTTTATCATCTAACCAGTATGGAACGCCTCGATATATGTTTGCACATTTATTAATCAGTGATTCCATTTCTGGAAATTCTGCCGCCTGGATGTTAAAGTCCTCTTCGGCTTGCTTTTTAAAAATCATGTTAAACCACCTTTTTAGTGTTGTTATTAGTCCCATTTAGTCACCTATCGCAATCTTCTTTCCACACGTCGGACAATAATTAAGATCAAACGGTCTGGAAGTAATGCTTCCTTTTCGGTCTTTCATGTACATGTACAACATACAGCCGTATATATATTTGTTCTTCTTACATTCTGGATTATCATAGTATTCTTTGCAGGAAGCTAAATTATCACAAAATTTACACATTATGCACTGTGCCCCCTTCTCATGGACAATGGACTGGTTGCGTATCTGAGAGAATCTATCCAGTGATCGTTTCCATCTGGATAATCTGCAATCACTTCTCCATTGCTATCTACTTCATGTTCATAATTGATAATTTCCTTGTATGCTCTAGGCGTTCTTGCCGGATCAATGACTAATGTTCGGCACTGTAACCACTCAAAAGTATATTTGCGGCTTCCCGGTGTAACAATGGCCCTACGTGCTGGAAGCCCTGCATCTCGGAAGTCAATAATACTTTCTTCTTCATCAACTCCGCAAGATATTGAATAATCATCATATCCTTTTTTCTTTATCTGGTTAGCCATTTCCTTGTTTCTTATCTTGGAGCCTCCAAGTTCGTCTAATAAAAAAACTTTTTCCTGATTAGGAACATAAGCTACACGGAGAAATGCTTTAGGATCTGGATACCACCCCCAGTCCTGTCCCTGGTAGATACTTTGAAAGCTCTGAATCTCTTCATCTGTAATTTTTCGAATTTCTAACAGTTCGAAAATATTTGTTCCAAGTCCAACAGGAAGACCGAGATATTCATGGTCGTAAGCTCTCTGATTTGTTTTCTTCAGATGCTCTGCATCATCAATAAATTGCTGACCAAGCCATTCAACAGGAACTGATCTATAATCGCTCTTGTGTCTGTAGCTGTCAACTCTCGGTTCCTCCACATACACGTTCGCCCAGTTGCTCCGGCTGATCGGTGGATTAAATGTCTTAAATACTTCAAATTTGCTTCCACCACGAAGTACAGACTGTTGAACTGTACGGATTTCTTCAATTCCGGCAAACTCATCAAGCTCCTCAAACCAAAGGTACTTGAAATATCCTTTTTTTACTTTTATGGACTTTGTTTTCTTAGCTTTATCCAGTCCTCTGAATATGATCTTTTGTCCTGTTGGCTTATACACATATTGCATAGGACTTAAACTGTCAGCCCATAAATCACTTGCTCCAAGCGCATCAATTCCCCATGCGATCTGTTCATACACGGATTCTCTGAGCGTATTACCGACTTTCCGAAAGATTACAGCATTTGACATTAAGCCATTCTCTGCATCCTGCATCATCTGAAACGGAATCATGCCGCCTACAAAAGATGATTTTGTGGATCCACGTCCACCGTACAGATCATAGTAAGTGTGTTTACCATCTAAAATATCCCAAAACACATTGTAAAATGCTGGTGCCACAATCTCATTCAGTTTGATAGCGTTACTTTCCATCCTGTTTCTCCGGTCTTGGAATATTGTTCACAATCGTAATCTTTCCGTCTCCTAAATCATCATTTTTCTTGTCAGCGTCCCAACCCTTGAAGTTGTTTCTAAGGCTAAACTGAGCACCATTGGAACCGTCACGATCAAACAATCTTTCCTCTGCGTACTGCTCTACCATACTCTTCGCGCGCGTTATCGTGTTACAAAATTCCTCTTTTCCTTGATATCTTAATAAATCCAATCTACTTGTAAATCCTAATGCAAGAGCTAAACCAGTTACTGTTGGAGGCTTTCGATTAATAACCACCGGATTTCCAAATTTATTCAATACAGTTTTTCCATTATCATCTTTTAATATTTCACCTTCACATTCTTTGAAATATGTGTCAATTTTTTCTTCAATTTCGTTCACCGTCTTATATATTGGTGGTCTTCCTACCTGTTTTCCCACGTTCTCACCTCCAAACAAAAATTCTGCCACATACGGTACATAGTTATAGATATATACTATATTACCATACATGGCAGAAAAATTTGTCCCCACATTTTAATATTAATTGTAGTATTATATTTCTCTTAGTTTTCTTAGAGTATCGTAAAACATAGCCATTGCCTTGCGCTTGTATGCATAGAAATCATCTCGCTTTGCCGGTATGTACTTTGTCTTCATAATACGATCATAAGATTTGTTTGTTACAATAGATTCGTACACCAGAAGTTCAATCCCTGGAGGGCAAGAGCTTATGCAGCAGTGTAAAATATCGTGTCTCTGCTCTGGTGTAGCTTTCTGGCATATATCCTTTAAACGGTTAACGTCCTCCGGATATACACCAAAATCAACAAGTGACTTTTGCCTGGTACGCATATCATCACCGCCTTTTTATTGCTATTTACGCTTGCCACCAAAATGTGTAATCAAGTAAATAGTGCCAAATACTCCGAATATTATTCCAAATGTAAATGCTATTAAACTATCAATCATTCTTTTTTTATTTCCTCTCTTACCATCTTCAACTTAAACCCTGGAACATCTGGGTATGAGATCTCAAACTCTTCTTTTCCATCCATTTGATTCTTGAACCATTTAAATACAGAGGCGATTGCTATATCGGTTACGTCTTTTCTCTCACCTACCCATAAACCTTTTTCTTCGTTTACATTTCCATAGTAAATGATATTTGTAACAGGGGTAACACCCATTGTTTTGATAGTTTTACTTGCCATTCTGCATCTCCTCCAACTGTTTTACTGCTTTTCTATAATCCCTATTCGCAGACCGGAACATCATCAAGAGTATTTCAGATACAGGCCTTGTCCGATTTCTTCGCTTTGCTTTTTTGATGCATGTAAGATCATTTGCTTCTGGTACATATATTCCTACATAATGTGGAATTTCAATGGATACCGCAGCGCATACATCTGCCGGCATAACTAGATAGTTATAATCGCCAACAAAATTCAGCCCATGACCAGAGTGAAAATCTTCAGCTGATGATTTAACCTCATAACAATAGCAGTCACCTTTTTCTATTCCGGACACGCTATTATTCACCGGAACGAACCGCATATAATCCACCCTTGCCGCATGATCTGTTGAATAATCGAATGTCACTTCCTTAGCCCAATAAATACGTGGATCATTGTGAGGATTGATTTTCTTTTCGATCATTGCTGATAGTTTTGCTGTAATCTCAGGTCTTGTCATTTTGAATCTCCTCCAATTCCACTTATACGATATTTTTCTCATCCAATGCTGCTTTTTCAACAGCTTCCAGATAATCAATTTGCCGCTGAATGTAAGGATCGGTTTCTTTCCCGCCGGATGCAAGCCAATCAGAGATTCTACTTTTTACATCCTGTAAAACCGATATAGGAATCAGTCTAGTATTAATGGTATTCAGTACTTTAATCATTAGCTTTCATCTCCTCCAGTTTTTTCTCAGCTTCCTCACGGGTGAGGAATACCAAAACATTTAATTCTCCGATCCATTCATCATGGTTTGCCCACAAAAACTGTTTACCATCTTTGCCGCATTCAATTCCGCTTACCACGTTTTCTCGAATATCCATTCCGTATATATCCCATACAGTTGTACCAATAGGACACGGTAACCTCACAAGCAAGCCCTGGTCTTCCAAGTCTTCATAGTCAGCAAGTTTTTTAAACACTTGTTGGATATAGCAATTCTTGCATCCATCTACTGCGTTTTTACAAAATTCTTCGCAAGTTTTATTCCCAACGCCAATGATATATGTGCATTCATCGTCTGAATAATCTGTTAATCTCTCCATCTACTTCACCTCTCCTTATCGTTATTTTCTCTTTGCTATTCCTTGACCGCATCTATATCCACACGTCCTATTACAACCGATACAGCACTGTTCTGTGCAAAGTTCTATGTCTTCGCCCGCCGGAATCGCATCCAGAATCATGCTCTTTGCTGTGAACATTCGCTCGCAGCCTGTATCGGTCATGTATTCACAAGCGTATTCATTTATCTTCTGCCCTTCTGCTCGAGCAATACAGGCATCACAGCCTATTGCTTCTTTTAAACTGCATTGCACATATCCATCTTGGAATACTGCTATATTTGCATCCACACATTCTTCAATGGTCTGACCTTCGTATTTGACGTAATGCTTGCATTTCCGTTCTGGATAAAATACTCCGCCTCTGCACCAATGTTCCTGTTCGCCGCGTTTGTTCCAGTTGCTCCAAGCTGTTCTTGGTGGATTATCTGGAAATGCCTTGTTGTATGGATTAACTTCTGCCCGGTGATCGTCCCAACATATCCCATAAGGGCACCTGGAAGACCACCAGTACAGACATTCTTTGCAATAGCAATCTTCACACGAAAATTTTGCTTTTGGCTGTTCTATGCTTTTTAGATAGTCAATGAGTTCTATCTGCTCTTTCATGGTTCTCCTGTAATAATTCTGGATTATCAAAAATGTTTCCAATAACTTCAATTTCATCGCAACATAGTAAATATTCAAAATTCGATCCGTAATTTTCTTCACCATTGGTCGCTTTAAAATCTAATTCAGAGTTATCCCAAACTATCTGATAAATATGTTCTTCACCATTATAAACAAGCCAAACAACATTGTTCTCCCAGATCCTCTTACCGTTCTTGTCAGTCTCCCCCGTGAACTGGCAGAGGGTTTCTGGATCGACTTCAAGCCACCTAATTACAGGAGTACAAAAAACCTCAAATATATCATCAATGCCAATGGATATATCAATTCCAATGAATGTCTTGCCCTTGCTTTCCGTATAATATCCCTCAACCCATTCGCCGTTATCAATCCGTTTTCCCTTGAAAAGAATTTCTCTCATTCAGCTCCACCACCTTTACAATCACGCTCCCATCTTCTGGCATCTGGAACGTCATTCCTTTTTTGAGCATTTCTCCAAGTTCTCCTGCATGTGCTTTGCTTTCTTCCGTTTTTGGCTGCATACTTAATATCCTACATACTTCTGGAATTACATATTTTGTGTATTCCGAATCTCCATAGGCTTCCTGAATCATATCCAGTACTTTCATGGCTTTTGCTTTGGTGGAATAATTCCCGATAACATAATCATCGCATGAATATGAGCAGACCATCTTCACTCCCCCTTTAATATTATCCATGATATCAATTACGATTGAATTGTTGAAATTGATTAATGTTTCTTTATCCTGACTTCTGATTAACATTTTGTGTCCTCACTTTCTCATATAATTCAAAATATTCTTCAAATGTTTCTGGTAGTTTGATGCAATCTGGCTCATAAGGTTTTGGATATACTGTATATCCACACTTCGGACATTTGATTTCCAGCGGATAGTATTCGATCCATTCCATGTTTCCGCCACATTTTCTGCAACGAATATATCTTTCTACTTTCTTTGGCTTTGGTTTGAAAAAAGAAGTGTAATTATTATTTTTCATTTTTATCCTCACTTTCCCCATGTAAGCAACTGGCATACCATCAATTTGGATTTACGTTCATTTTTCTTGCTATAGTCTCTATAACTGTCACTGTTACGCCGTTTCCTGCCTGTTTGTATAACTGGCTGTCGGAATTTACGAACTGTGCTTTTTCGAAATAATCATCAGACCAACCTTGCAGCCTAAAGCATTCACACGGTGTTAGCTTCCGGATTGCTATGTAACACTGATATTTTTCATACCAGACAGCATATACAACCAATTCTTCCGACACTTGAACAAATATCCCTTGATTGCAGCTTGTGTCTAGTGTGTTTGCAATCTCTTTCCCAACTCTTCCTCTTCTTGTCTTACTACCTGGAACTGATAGATTCACAGTATCAACACCAACTCTGCACTCTGAATATCCTTGCTTAGTTGCTTCTGCTACTTTTACTGAAAGCTGATTATCTTTCTGGACTGTAGACAATGTATTTGCAATTCCATCTTCTCTGATTTCATTAGCAAGAAATTCATGTCTGGAAATATTAAGTTTTCCACTTTCGTAATCTTTACGAATTTCTTTCCCATATTCTGTGCGAACATTGCGCAGAACTCCAAGTGGATCAATCGCAACTCCATGTCTGTCTTGAGATGTCAATGTGAACATCGGCTCTCCATCATCTTTGAACCTTCTTCCGTTTTGACGTTTCTCTGCTTTGTCTGGTGTTAATACTGGAATTGCTGTTTTAGGTTCTGTATTTCCTCCGGGTACCGTGCTTATTGTTGGTGAAAGTCCACCACTGTCATAAACCCTTTCTCTTTGTGAATTTCTACCATTAAGACAACCAAAAAGATTTAACGAAACACTATTTTTTCCGTCTGTTCCTTCGATAGGAAATATTTTTGAGGTACTTCTCCCTCTAAGATGTCCGATAATGAAACATCTTTCCCGGTTTTGCGGTACTCCGAAATCTTTGGAGTTGAGCACCTGCCATTCTGCATCATACCCCCACTGCTCCATTTCAATGAGCAGTCTGGCGAAATCCCATCCTCCATTAACACTAAGCAGATTTTTAACGTTCTCAATGAAAAGGTAAGTGGGTTTATCTTCTTCTTTGAGTTGTCCGACAAGGTACATAACTCTGAAAAACAGGCTTGAACGGTTTCCTTGAAATCCGGCTTGCTTTCCTGCAACGGATATGTCCTGACAAGGGAATCCGAAGCACCAGCAGTCGGCTTTTGGAATGTCTCCGGCATACACTCTTCTAATGTCATTTGCGTACCATTCTCCATTTCTGTATTCCTCCTTTAATATTTCTTTCTGTCTTTTCTTGATAGGAATATCTTCCAATGCCTTTCGCTGTTCTTCTGTCAGTAAGTGCATTGAGATGTAACTCGCAGTAGCAAATTTATCAAATTCGCAAAAGCCAATGCACTCATGCCCCGCTAGTTCCATCCCCCTTCGGAATCCTCCGATGCCTGCGAAAAAGTCCAGAAACTTCATTCTTTGTACCTCCTGTTGTTAACACTCTTTCTTTCTGGTTTTCCTTCACCACCAGCAAAGTAATCTATAATTAAATTACGCATTTCTTTCGTTTATTCCACTACCTTTGAATAACTCAATCTATACGCCCTCTGCTCTGTCGGATCCTCACTAACAAGCAATCCGTTGTCTAAGAGCAAATTAAAGTGTTTTCTGGCAGTAGTCATTGAAATGTCTAATCCATCTGCAATATTTCTTGTAGACGGCATATAGTGGTGTTTGCGGTAATATTTCAGGATAAAATGATATACCGCTTTATACATCTTCTGTCCCTCTTTATGTTTGCGCTCTGTATTGTATTTTCCCATCAATAACACCTCACTTAATCGTTAATGCGGAATCTCAAAGATTGTAAATGTATCAAGTGTCATTTCTTTGATCTTCTGTGCAGCTTTATCCAGGTTTTTACTGGCTAAAGAGGTATGTACTCCTGTAATGCCCCGGAATTTTATTTCCCTCTCAAGCGCTTCTATACCGCCATCTCTAACAATTCTGAGTGCCAGGTCAAGACTGTCCTCTCTTCCTCGCTCATACTCCTTCATTTTGTTCATTGGTTTTCTCCTTGTTCAGATTTTTAGCTTTCTTATGCATCCTGTCCAGATAATCCGCATAGGCTGTAAGCATGTGATCCACAAAGCCGTTTTTATTATATTTGTCTGATACAACGTGTATCTGCTCAACTACCTGCTGCCAGTATTCGTCCTTTTCTTCTATTCCGGCAGTCTGAAGGACCAGTGCCGGAAAGTCGATTTGTAAAAACTTTATGGTGTTCGGTATCTGCTCATGCGTCACTCTCATACTTATACACCTTCTTCTACCTCAAAACTCTGTTCAAGAAGTCGCTCGTTATCTTTGCTAAACGCCTTTATATAGCTCTGTTTTATCGGTCTGATAAAATGTATGCCATTAGCGGATTTCGCCCGGGAAACAGCTACATAGAACTGTCCAGGATCCCAACAACAAGGATCAATATTAATCTTTTCAAATGTCTGTCCCTGTGATTTATGAATACTGATTGCCCAGGCAAGTTTTACCGGGAACTGAGAGAATGATCCAACTTTCTTACGGACAATCTTCTCTTTCACGATCTTCTGACCATCCTTTTCTTGTTCAGATTCCTCAATAACCTGTTTCTCAATGTCTTTACTGTATCTGTACAAGTTAACTGTTTTGCCCTTATCAGTCTTGATAACCAGATAGGATTCTTCAAATTCTCCGTTGTCCACAATTTTCTGAATAATGCCAATCGTTCCATTGACGTAGTTTCCAGACAGATCATTGACTGTAATCATCACTTTTGCACCGATGTTAAGAATTAAGTCCTCTCTGGCAAATGCAATGTTCTTGATATCGGCAGATGTCAGATCTCCGTCAACTGCTGCATGAAACACTTTTTCGGTCTTTTTATCCAGTTTTCCGAGAAAAGTATTATTAATCCGATCAGCTTCAGCATTTGTTCCGACCAGAAACGGTGCTTCTGGTATAACCTTGTCTGATTCGTTATTCTCCAGATATGCAATGGATTTTCTAATATTATTGCCATATTTAATATCATTCAGCACATACTTAAATCCCTCATCATTCTGCCTGCATACCTCATCAAGTTTGATATATTCAAACCCCATTTCTTTCCAGTATTCAGACATGAAAGCATATCCGTGTTCGTACTTTCCACCCTTTCCATAATCAGATCCATACATCCGGCAGAGGATTTTACGATCATCTGTCGTGATAACTGGTGGAAGCTGGTAGAAATCCCCGATTACGATAAGCTGAATGTCTTCTTTATCCTCTCCACCCAGAAGTCTGCCAACGGCTCTTTCTTCGTTCTCCGTGATGATTATCTTCGCAATCATATTAAACAGATCAAACCGGCACATACTGATTTCGTCAATAATAAGGATATCCGCTTCCTCCAACAGTTCAGCTCTGGATTTCACTTTTTTCTTGTAGTCCTCAAATTTGATTGAGATATTCAATGCACGATGCACGGTAGTCGCTCCGTATCCGATATTGTCCGCAGCTATTCCGGTAGTAGCAGATACCAGAACACTTTTACCAGCTTTTTCCGCTTCATCAATAAACGTTTGGATAACCGTTGTTTTACCTGTTCCTGCATCTCCTGTAAGGAAAACATTACTGCCAGACAACATTGTGTCCAATGCGTACCGCTGTTTTTTATTAAGCTTCTCTTTTTCCATTTTTGTAACCACTCCTTATGCCTTAGTAACCAATTGTAACAATCTGAATTTTCATGCAATTTAATTTTATTTTTTAATTTGTGTAATCATTTTATTTTTGTAACCAATGTGTAACCAACTTTTCAACCACCTTGGTTACACCGCAAACCCTTATTTTATGCGGGTTTCAGAGTTGTGTAACCGTGTAACCAATGTAACCAAGGTTTTCCTATAGGAGATTGCAATGTATATATGTTTTTTTTATATATTTTTTTATTCCCTATACACATGCTTTTCCGCGGGTTACATGGTTACATGGTTACAAATCATGAAAACGGAACACTTGTTCCAGTATTGGCAGGTATAAAATCAGCTTCAACATGCTCATTTTCCTGTTCGTCTTCAAGATCTTTTATATCAATAATCTTTACAGCAACAAGTCTCATTACACTTCCCCCATCTCTTTTTATTACCGTATCCCTTTTTCCCGTATGCTTAATTAATTCTCGACTAATCGCCCATGCTGAAAAGGCTTTTCTGGAGAATCCGTTGTTCTTTAGGAGATTTTCAAGAGGCTTTGGATAAAAATACACATATACGTCTCCATACTCATCTGGTGTCTCTTTGAATCCCCACTGATCACAGCTGAATTGTGCATCAAAGTGCTGTCCGTATACTGAAAGGCTTTCAATGATAAATTCATAGCATCGTTGACCCTCTGATACATCCTTCTTGCGCGTAGGTATGTCCACAACGTCCTCAACTGTAAGTTCACATCCATCCTTAAATATGAAATCTGTAGCTAATTTATCCGCCAACAGAAGAGTAGATATAGCCATTACCTGTTTTGCCGGAAAATTATATCCATCAAAACCCTTTTCAATCTCAGACTTCATTTCTTTTAGCTCATCCGGTGTAAATTTTTTAAGATTTCCAACAAATACTCTTCCAGCAAAGCCATAATTTTTCATTACAGTGCTATTAATTTCTGCTGGATTCTCATAAATATCTTCGCAGCACTCAATTTCAATAATTCTGTTGATTGCTCCACCGGAATCCGCAAATTCTGAAATAGGATTTTCGCCGTTGCAAATGGTTACATTACTCCATGTATTCTCCTTAGCTGCTCCGAGGTCCTTATTTGATCTTCCTTTCCCTTTACCGGAACAGAGATTGTAAATCAATGTTTCGTAGTTGTCCCGAATATATTGAGAAGCGTTCTTAGAGTCATCGAGGATCATCGGAAAGTTATTAAGCATGTCTGCTCTTGTCTCCAATGACGTATCTGTTGACCGGAAATTCCCAACGTAGGATCCTGGCGACGGGTTTCCCCAGATAGATGCAGCTATGTTGATCGTTACTGTCTTGCCGCCGCCTGTCTGTCCGTAGAAGTCTACAATGAATGGCAATGCATCAAGCGGTTGTACAAGCACACTTGCAAAAGATGCTGCCAGTGCTATTCGTGGTTCTAATCGTCCACACGATCGTAACTGTTTAGCCAGAGTCACCCACTTGAAGTAGTCTCCACTTTCCTGTATACTCTGGAATAGTGTTTTAAAGCGGTATTCGCCGTCAAAGACGATCGAAAGGTCGTAAGGTACAAATACATTGCCATGCCACCCCAACTTGCTCGTAGAGTGCTGTATGTCGATCATATCGGCATTGTACATTTCAACGTCCGCCAGATACTTCACAAGAAGCCTTGCATTCTCCGAGTTGACCTGCACACCGAACCTTGCAAGATTAGTTATCGCCCTGGAAGTCACAATGTCGATTTTTGGAACAGTTATTTCTGTCCAGTATCCATCTCTTTTAAAAGCCACTGTGATCTGTTCTTCACCTGTTTCAATATTTTTCAGTCGACGTATCGGCATGATTGGATGGTGGCATACAAGTTCTCTCGCCTTGGATGTTTCAGAAGAAAATATTCCGTTTTCTGTAGCTATCCAGCTGCCACAAGCCATGTTTGGATATTCTTTTCCAATATCATCCTCATAAAAGTTTGTGATATTTTCAACTAACTGCATAGAACGATTTGCTTTTTCTTCTTTTTCCTTGTCCTGTTCTGCTTTCTGGAATTCTTTTATGAATTCCTCGGCTATGCTTTTTGCTCTTACACTCTTCGCCCTGTCCATTAACTTAAATTTAGCTTCCGAACGGTCGATTTTACTTTTTATTGAAAAAAGTTCTTCATACAGTTGCTTCTGCATAAAATCATTTGCTTGCAAATTTTCAATATTTTCAAGAATGCTTCTCACCTCCTGCCTTAGCTGACAATATTTCATATCTGCTTCTTTCTTTTTCAAGGTTGAACTGGCACATATACCACTCTTCTGAACCAGGAGGGAAGGTTTTTAGCGCTGTTTCGTACATAAGTATGTTCTTTTCTACCCGCTCAAGCTCATTAGGATCCTGAGCGGGATTACATTTTTTTAATTTGATATCTCGCACTTCGTGTCTAATCTGGTTGCGGCTTTTACCTTTTTTTGATACATAAGTACCACCCAGCTCGATAAATGCAGTGCTAAAAGGGACGGATTCGTATTGCATCACGAAATCAAACACATCGCCACCGGTTCCGCAGCCGAAGCAGTAAAAGGAATCATCGTAGATTTTACAGGATGCTGACTTTTCCTTGTGAAAAGGGCAACATATAAAACCAGCTCTATTTGGTTTTAGTCCATACCTGGAAAGAATCTCAGACATTTTCACTGATTGCTTGATTTCATCTTTTGTCATGACAGCAACTCCATGATTCGCTGCCCGGTCTCTTCTTTTGTACAGAATTCAAATCGAACACCGTATTTATCTCTGATTGTGCATAGAGATTTATATAACTGGCAGCCATCAACAGCCTTATCAGAAATTACAGTCTTTACTCTATTACCGTTTACTGTCTTCCAGATGACTTTGTGTTTTCTTGGATTCTCCCAAAAATACACATCACCAACTGATTTAATATCTGGCCCATGCTCACATAGGATAATCAACTGAATACCTGCTTCACGCGCTCTGATAAGCTCTGCTTTGAATCTTTCGTGTTGCTGGCAGACATCGCTTATAAGCTCTTGAAGTGAAAATTTTGTGTCTATACAGATGCTTTGGTCAGTTGGCAAGGTGTAATCCCCTACCCAAAGCTTTGTTCGTTTAACCACTATTCCATGATTCTCAAAATACTCATGTTTTAATTTATGTTTCCTTATCTGCTGTCTGGTATCTTCCAGAATTATCATCTTCATACCTCCATAAAAATCCTTTACATGATTTCTGTTTCCCAGAACAAACGCTTCCAATATTTTGCGAAAAAGCACCAACAGATTCTGCTGCTTCTTTAACAGAATTAAATTTATTCAATTCTGTTCCGTTCAAATCCATTTGTATAACTGAACGCTTTAACGCCGCATCTGACATTCTCTTTATTCTCTCTGCTGAAAGTTTTCTTCCTACTGCTTTTTGACTTATTTTCCTCTTTGTTTCTTCTGAATGATGCTTTCCGAACATAGGATTGTTTTTTCCGCACATATTTCTTTGTTTCACTGCGTTCATGTAAATTTTTCTTGATTCTGGATTTTTCCAACGTTCTTTCA
>ERZ772805.1737-NODE-1737-length-16078-cov-3.012357_pt1 | contig 16078 bp, 10 predicted proteins | sample MGYA00511344_ERZ772805 | MGnify/ENA primary metagenome ERZ772805 (study PRJEB29015, sample SAMEA2737730) | human gut metagenome | biome: human gut; feature: human-associated habitat; material: faeces | place: China | collected 2012 ...
GTAACTATTCACAAATCTTATATCAGTTTTTAACGTTTACACAAAACTTGAAACGCTCTCCGTTTAATCATCGATATTCTTATTTTATTCTTTACTTTACCAACTAATCTGGCGGTGCAGTTTACGATATTGTCCAGGGGTTATACCAGTGTATCGCTTAAAAATAGAAATAAAATAACTTTGAGATGAAAAATTCAAGTAAGTACTGATTTCGCCCAGACTGTAGTCAGAATGTGCCAGCAAATTCTTTGCCTTTTCGATAAGAACTTTATGGATAAAAACAGTAAGCGTCTGTCCGGTTTCTTTATGGAACAGGGCAGACAGATATTTAGGTGTTAAATTAACTAAAGATGCCAGTTGATTTAAGGTTAAAGTTTTATTTTTTCCATGATAGATATAATCAATGACGCGAGAAATAGCTGGTGAATAGTAGTTTTTTGGCGTCTTTTTTGCCTCAGCAACACGAAGCGTAAATTCAATAGCCATCTGTTCATTTAATTTCATTAAAGCGTCAACATCGGTAGATTGTTCCATTTTTCGTATATATACATCACTTAAGGAAAAAGCAGTTTCCTCATTAAGTCCTCCTTCGATGGCATATCTGGTAACTAAAGTTGTATTAGCAATACTTGCATAAAAAAGTAATTTTAATTTGGAATTGGAAGAGGTCATCTTTCCGTAAACAGTTGTTGGGAGTGAATAATAGGTATTCTCCAATGCATAAATATCTCCGTTTGAAACACATTCGAGAATTGCCTTTTCCTGTGCATAAGATGTATGTATCCGTTCATTTTCTGCATTTTCCAACATTTCATGTGTGAGTGAAAAATTGATGTCTGACTTCATTTTATACATAGGTAATTCCTCCTGTCAAAAACACGATAAATTGACATAAAACACGATAAATCAATATAATTATATGCCGGAAATAGATAAAATGCAATTAAGAGATTAAGAGAGAGGAGATAGATGCTATAAAACGAAAAGAAGTAATTTTTTTACTGGCAATGTTTGTTAGTTGGAACTTCTGTTGGTGGTTTTGCATATCCAAGTAATTGTTATGCAGCAACAGAAAGTTCTTCGGAACAAAGTATTTATTCACTGGCCAACCATTATTTTAAAATCAAGTCTATCAGTAATGGGAAATACTTGCTTGGAAATAAAACTGGATATGACATTGTCAGATAGGACACGATTTAAAGTAGAGCAGTATGAAGATAATTCCTTTTCTTTTTATTCTTATGTAAAAAAGAAATATGTTGGAATTAAGGGAACTTCACTGGTTTGGAAAGATAATGTGGATGATACATGCCGGTTTGAACTGGAACTTACAGAAGGAAATAATCCGTTCCCGGAAGCAGATGTAAATATTGATTTTTATGACGAGGATGGGAATCCAATAACGACATCGAACGTGATGGCGAGACCGTCAAGTGGTGAAAACATTATCGGAACAGCAGATACTCATGCACATTTGTGTCATAACAAAGGATCCGGAGAGGTTGTATTTAATGGAGATGCATTTAGTCCCCTAGGAATTGCAGATGCACTCAATGATTGTACGGATCTGCATGGAGTAAATGGAGCGTATGATATTTGGGGAAAAGCAGTAGATGGTGCAACGACACATAATACATCGGGATATGTTACCAATGCACTTCCGCCTTATAAAAATGGCGTAACAAAATGATATGGACGCAATTCGACAGAATATTGGCATTAGATATGGACTTTGAAAGAGGGGATAAGCCATGAACATTGATAAAATATGTGAACAGTTAACAATAGATGAAAAAATCCGGCTTTTAGGCGGTGTTGGTGACTGGCATACTTATGACTGTAATGGAAAAATCCCTTCTATTATGATGACAGACGGACCACATGGGATTCGAAAACTGGAGCAGGAAAAGGTTGGGGATATTGAAACCAGTAAGCCAGCAACCTGTTTTCCAACTGCAAGTGCAATAGCCTGCAGTTGGAATCCTGCTATTGTTAAAAAGATGGGTGAAGCGATTGCGAAAGAAGCAAAAAAAGAGCAGATATCCATTGTGCTAGGCTGCGGAATCAATATCAAGCGTTCTCCTTTATGCGGAAGAAATTTTGAATATTTCAGTGAAGATCCGTATTTGACAGGAAAGCTGGCAACGGGATATATCGAAGGTGTACAGAGTCTTGGAATAGGTACGAGCTTAAAGCATTATGCTGTTAATTCACAGGAAACAAGACGAATGACATCCAATAGCCAGATTGATGAAAGAACTCTTAGGGAAATATATCTGTCGGCTTTTGAAGAAGTTGTGAAAAAAGCAAAACCAACTTCTGTAATGGCTTCATACAACAGGATTAATGGCGAATTTGGAGCAAGAAATAAATACTTACTGACAGATGTTCTGAGAAAAGAATGGAAATATCAAGGTGGTGTGGTATCGGATTGGGGAGCAGCAAATGATATTGTAAGCTGTATGAAAAATGGTCTGACACTGGAAATGCCAGATCCGAAAGGCTTCCACACAGATGTGTTAAAAGAAGCGTATAAGGATGGCCGGATTACGGGTCAGGAACTGGATAACTGGACTAAGAATGTTCTGCAGAATTTTGTATCACTTCATAAAAATATAGAAGAAAATTATGAGGTAGATATGGAAGAACAGAATCAGGTGGCACGTAAACTAGAAAATGAAAGTGCAGTGCTTTTGAAAAATAATAGTGTTTTGCCAATTGGAAAAGAGAAGAAGGTAATCATTATTGGAGAGCTTGCCAGGCAGATGCGATTTCAGGGAGGTGGGAGCAGTCATATCCAGCCGACGAAGATGACAAATGCGATTGAAGCAATACGTGAAAAGGGATATCAGGTAACTTATATACAGGGATATCAGAATGAAAAGGAAGAATTAGGAGAAAAGCAACTACAGGATACGATAGAAAAACTGAAACAGGAATATAGAAAAAAGGATTGTGTGATTCTATATTTTATCGGTCTTACAGAATCTTACGAAGGAGAAGGATACGACAGGAAAAATCTTAAAATCCCTCAAAATCAGGAAGAGCTGTTGGCTGAAATTGCAGAAACTGTCGGAAAAGATCATATTGCAGCAATTAGTTTCGGTGGTGCGCCCATGGATTTTAGTTTTGAAAAGAATGTAGGAGCAATTCTTCACATGTACCTCGGAGGACAGGCTGTAGGGGAATCTGTTGCTGACTTAATCAGTGGAGAGGTGAATCCATCCGGTAAATTGGCAGAGACAATTCCGTTTTCAGAAAAAGATACTCCGGCATGGAGATATTTTGCACCTCTGAATGATGATGTAGAATACAGGGAAAGCATTTTTGTAGGTTATCGTTACTATGAGACATTCCATGTTCCGGTAAAATATCCGTTTGGTTATGGACTTTCCTATACTTCTTTTTCCTATTCGGAATTGAATGTACCGGAAGTATATAGTGGTGGAAAGATACAAATTCGTTTTAAAATTAAAAATATCGGAAAAGTGAGTGGAGCAGAAATAGCACAGTTATATATCTGCCCGATTGAATCAGATGTTATCAGAAGCCATATAGAACTAAAGGGATTTCAAAAAATATATCTGCATCCGGGAGAAGAAAAAGAAGTTATACTAGAGCTGGATGAAAGAAGTTTTTCTGTCTATGATGTAGAGAAAAAAGCCTTTTCCATGTTAAGCGGCAAATATCAGATCTGTATCGGAGCATCGGTACATGATTTGCAATTAAAGGCGAATATGGAAGTAGTAGGAAATAGTTATTTTAGAAATGAAAGAGAACTGTTTCCGGATTATTTTAGAGAGCAGCCGCATGGAATGGAAATCAGTGCAGAACAATTTTATCAGCTATTAGGCGGTGAACCGAAACATGACAAAGAAAAAAAGCGTGGAGAGTATACGGTTTACGATTCCTATCAGGATGTGGTAAATGTCTCAATGTTTGGAAAATTTGTTCGTGGAGTCGTACATATCGGACTTAAGATTATACTTCGGGGAAAATCAGAGCGGGACCCGGCCTTTAAAATGGTAAAAATGGGAGTCGAAGAAGGAAATCTGGAAGGACTGATTGCAACCAGTGGTGGAATTGCAACTCCGAAGTTAATCGATATGTTAGTTTACAATGCTAATAAAAAATATTTGCAGGCTTTTAAACGACTGCTGAAGAAATAGAGAGAGGGGGAGTCGTATATGGACAATAAATTGGATAAACGCACAAAATGGAGCTATTGTATAGGAGCAACCGGAAGAGATATGGCGTATGCACTTGTCTCTATGTTTCTTCTTACATATATTCAATATACGATGAAACTGACAGTTGCCCAATATGCAGTAATATCAGCAATTATGGTAGTATGTCTGCTGTGGGATGCCATTAATGATCCAATGATGGGAATTATTATTGAAAATTCGCATTTGAAAGCCGGAAAATTTAAACCTTGGATTTTTATAGGAGTAATTTTAAACAGCCTGATAATTATCTGCTTGTTTACAGTAAGGCCGGAAGGATGGGGATTTGTTGCATTTTTGGGAGTGGGATATCTTTTATGGGGAATGACTTACACAATGAATGATATTGCCTATTGGGGAATGCTGCCGAGTCTTACATCAGATCCAGGAGAACGGAACTGGCTGGTAACCGTACAGGGAATTTTTATCTGTATCGGACAGTTTTCTGTTGCAGGTCTGCTCCCTGATATGGTAGCTGGAAATGCGATTATGGCATATCGGACGGCTGCGATTGTGATTGCTTTTTGTTTTATTGGTTTCCAGCTACTTACAGTGTTTGGAGTAAAAGAGAGAAAACGACCGGAAAAGAAGAGAACACTGTCATTAAAAGATATGTTTCATATATTCCTGAGAAATGATCAGTTGATAGTGATTGGAATTGCATGTTTATTATTCCAAATCGGAAATGCTCTTCTGATTATGATTGGAATGAATTTCTTTTATTTTGAATTTGGATATTCTGTAGGTGGCAGTCTTGTATTTTGGTTTACAATTATGTATGGATTAGGAACGCTGATATCAGAGGCATCTTTTGCGTGGCTTTCCTCAAAATTCACACGAAATCAGATTATAACTGCAGCTACCATCATTACGGTCATTGGGTATATGCTTTTTATGAGTGTAGGCTACATTTTACCCAAAAGTGTTGTTTTACTGAATATCATCGGTTTTCTAATCTTCTTTTCGCAGGGAGCATTCAATATGACGATGATTGTCATGTTAAATAATACCATAGAGTATGATGAAGTCCGGTTTCATGAACGACATGACAGTATTATCTCAGCAGTAAGATCTTTTGCAACAAAGCTGGCCAGTGCGGTTGATCAGGCGGTTGTTGCGTTAATACTGATTATAAGCAATATCTATGCAATCAGTCAGAAAATATCCGGATTAGAAATAAAAGCTGGTACAGGAGAACTTACTTCGGAAAATGTAATTGTACAGGCAGATAAATTTATCCAGACAGCAGATGCCGGACAAAGATTTATATTGCGTCTTGGAATTGTAGCTGTTCCGGTAATTTCTATAGGAGCTGCTTATATATTGATTAAACGGAAATATATCATTGACGAACGTAAGTATGAAGAACTGGTAGCGGAAATAAAAAGCACAAATAAAAAATAATTCAATAATAAAGCGGAGCAATAGAATGAAAAAATGAATTATCGTCTGTATATCCATTGTAATATTATTATGTAGCGTTGTTTTTTGTGTGGCAGTTCAAAGAAAACGTTCATTTGTTGAAGGAGTCGTTATCGAAAAAAACGAGCAGTTTTTATTATTTTGATGAAGAGGGATATGCAGGGATTTATAATTGATAGGACGAAATCTCCGGAGTTTTCGGGCAAAATAAATTTCGTCCTTTTTCCTGTCCAAAAGGGAAAAGTTTTCAAAAATATAGACATGAGAAAATACGAAGTGCTATAATAAAGATTATGTTTTTATTCATGACAATAGAATGCTCGCAAAGCGTGCATTCTATTGTATTATAGGCACGATCAACACGGGCTTTCAGTGGGGAAATGGGGAAGCAGACACATGAAAAACAGGAAATATAATCTGGCTGCGTTTAGGATGGCTGTGCTTGTCGGCGCGGCTGTTTTGTTTGGATGCGGTGAGCCTTCAGAAGCGGTATCTGAAGAAGAGCCGCTTACCGTATATCTTTGGGAAAACACGTTGATCAAGAATCTGGCACCCTATATTCATGAGCAGCTTCCGGATCAAGACATAGAGTTTATCGTTGGGAACAATGATACCGATTTATATAGTTATTTGGAAGAACATGGCGAGCTGCCGGATGTGATAACGGTGCGGCGGTTTTCCGGAACAGATGCACAGGATTTACAGCCGTATCTTATGGATTTTTGCTCCTATGATGTTGTTTCCAGGTATTATTCCTATGCATTGCAATATTATAAAAATTCTGACAATGAGATTCAATGGCTGCCTGTCTGTGGTCTGCCACAGACGATCATTGCCAATAAGACACTGTTTGATCAGTATGGTATAAAAATTCCGACAAATTATCAGGAATATGCAGAGGCCTGCCAGCAATTTTATGAGAATGGAATCAAACCCTATTCCATGGATCTTGCAGAAGACTGGTCTGCCCATGAAGTGATTCAGGCGGGTGCCATTGGCGAATTCACAAGTCTGGATGGAATTGAATGGCGAAGCAGCGCAGAAACCTCATCGGGGGAAGTAAAATTTGACGATGGATTATGGAAACGTATTTTTTCAGAAACCAGCAGGTTTTTAAAAGACTCTCATTTTGGGAAAGACGATATCCTTGTGGATGTGGATACTGCATACCGGAGCTTTGTAGAAGGAAAAGCAGCAATGTTCCACGGATATCCGGCGCTTATGCAACAGCTGCAGACACAGATGGATGCGGAGCTGATCTGTATTCCTTATTTTTCCCAGACCTCAGAGGAAGCCTTTGTGTATATGACTCCGTCTTTAAATATTGCATTCAATAAAGATCTGGAAAAAGATCAGGAAAAGCTGGAGACTGCATTGGATGTGCTGGATTGCATGATCTCAGAAGAGGGACAAAGACGGATCGCCAATGGAAGATGTGTAATCTCATTGAATACAGATGTTCCGACGATGATGCAGGATATATCCGGTTTGGAAGATGAAATGAAAAGTAATTCCATTTATATCCGATATTCTGCCCAAAAATCCTTTTCTGCCAGTCAGGAGGCTGTTCATGGTTTGTTATCAGGCGAGATGGATGAAGCCCAGGCATATGATGCTTTCCGCAGTACAATGAACGAAGAAGATACAGAAGAAAAAGCAGTGATAAATTTTGACAGGGAGTATTCCATAGCACTGAATGAGAAAAATGGCCGTGATGCGGCATCCTCTATTTTAACTACGGTCCGAGTTGAAAACAATGCACAGCTGGCGATTGCCCCCTATTATTATTTCACTGCTTCTATTTATAGGGGAGAGTGTACCGGCAGTCGTGTTGCTCTGATGACAGCAAAGAGCTCAGATACCTCCCTGTATTTTGCAGAAATAAACGGGGAACAGGTTTGGAAGCTTGTAGAGAATTATCTGGATCATACAGAGAATGAATTTTCTATAACAAATCAATACGAATTACCCATTCTATCCGGGATGAAAATAACCGTCCAAAAGGAAGAAGACGGATTTTCCTTAAAAGATATCACGGTAGATCAGGAAGAAATAGACAAAGAAAAGGAATATTCCATTCTACTTACAGATACTACAAGGTCTATTCTGGAAAAAACAATTCCGGGATGTAGGATAAAACAGCTTCAGGATATGACATTATCCAGTGCGTGGACTGCATTTATGGAAAAAGGACAGCAGCCGTTGGCACCGGAGGATTACATAGAGGTTAAAAAATAAAGCGCAGATGGAACAAGCAGCAGTGAAAAGAAAAAAAATAATCGTTCCGTTCCTGATAGGGCTTCTCATTCTTTCAAGCATAGTCTTTATAAAGCATCTTACGAACAGGATGAACAGTTATATTGAGAAAAACGGAAAAATCAGTATGGGAGCTGTTGTAGAACAAATGCAACAGACCTATGAGCTTCAGACAAGTGGATACTATAGCCGGCTGCATTTGGTGGAAGACTATCTGCTTCAGGAAAAGGAACTGTCCCTGGAAACAGAAGGAACCAGTATTTTTTTTGAGGCGTGGGAAAAAGAATCGGAAAGTACACTCCTGTTTCTTCAGGAAAATGGTAAGGCGATCACTGCAGACGGAACGAAAATACGAATGGACATTCCAAGTAAGCTTCTGTTGGATTTAAGAAACGGACGTAATATTGCAAAACTGGTTGCCTGGAATCATGAAGAAATACAAAACGGTGCTTATTTGGTTGCAATTCCATGTCAGCCATATCGCGTGGATGGAGAAACGTATACCGCAGTTGGAACGGTATATAATCATGCAAAATTAGATTCTATGCTAAAGCTTAAGGGATATCATGGAAATGCCTATCTGTTTCTGCTGGATAACGAGGGAAACATTACCTATACGAATCAGAGTAAAGATGTATTATTCCGGAATTATTCTCTGTTAAAGCACTTAAGGAAGAATCAGGCTATCACAGAAGGTGAGGTAGAAACACTTCAAAAAAGACTTGTGGCCAGAGAGCAGGGAGTAGAGCTTTTGGGCGGAAAAACGCCCTATTATCTGGGCTACTGTCCGATAGAAAGCAACCATTCCGTGCTGATCTGTATTGTGGCAAAAAATGTTGTCGATAATACCCTGACAGAGTATCAGAAAGCGGTGTCATTTACAACAATGTTTATGGTAGGCTTTATCATTTTACTCTTTGCCGGGTTATTTTACAGTGTTTCCAGACTCAGTATCGCAGATCAAAAAGCAAAATACGAAAAAAGAAATAATGAACTTCAAATACAGGCCATGAAGGAATTGGAAGCATCGAATCAGAATCTGAAAGAGGCAAAGAATATTGCAACAGAAGCCTTACAGACAGCGGAAAATGCAAATAAGGCGAAAACAGATTTTCTGTCCAATGTGTCCCATGACATCCGCACACCCATGAATGCGATTCTTGGTATTACAACTTTGATCAGGCATAATGCAGGGGATAAAGTCAAGGTATTGGAGTATGTAGATAAAATTGACATATCCGCGCAGCACCTGTTGGGGATCATTAACAATGTTTTGGATATGAGTAAGATCGAAGCAGGAAAAACAGTTTTTCAGTATACGGATTTTTCTATTTCGGATCTTTTACAGGATCTGAATGCGATATTCCATCCACAGGTAGAAGAAAAAGATCAGACCCTTACAATTACAAAAGAAAAGATCCGGCATGAGTGGGTAAATGGAGATCAGGTTCACCTGATGCAGATTTTTAGCAACCTCTTGTCCAATGCGGTAAAGTATACACAGGAGGGGGGAGCAATTCATTTTGTGGCAGAAGAATGTGAGACAACCTCCACAGTCTATGCAAGGTATCGCTTTTTTGTCCGTGATAATGGAATGGGAATGTCAGATGCTTTTAAAGATACGATCTTTGATGCCTTTACCCGTGCAGAAAACTCTGTGACAAATAAGATACAGGGAACCGGACTTGGAATGGCCATCACCAGAAATCTCGTGGAAGCCATGGGAGGTACGATTTCTGTAGAAAGTGAACCCGGACAGGGAAGCTGCTTTGAAGTGCTTATAGATCTTAAAATTGCAAAAGAGCGGCCTGCATTCCTATCATCCAAGGAAGAAGAAACGCCGAATGGAACTATCCTGGAGGGAATGCACTTTTTATGTGCAGAGGATAATGAACTGAATGCAGAAATTTTGACTGAACTGTTAAAAATCAAAGGTGCGGAGTGTACGATTTGTGAAAATGGGGAAAAGGTGGTGAAGACCTTTGAACAGTCTGTGCCCGGAACCTATGACATGATCCTGATGGATGTGCAAATGCCTATCATGAACGGTTATGATGCGGCAAGGGCGATCCGAAGGAGCTTACACAAACAGGCAGGGACAATTCCGATCATCGCAATGACTGCCAATGCCTTTTCAGAGGATATCCGGCATTCTCTGACAGCCGGTATGAATGCACATATTGCAAAGCCCGTGGATATGAAATTACTGATAACAATGATCAACGAATTAAAAGAAACTTATGAACGACTGTAGAAAGGAAATCAGGATGGCAAATTTTAAAGAACGTTATCTGGCAAGGGAGATCGAGTTTGAAGAGATTGACGATTATGTGGATGAATGGAATAATAGCGATGATACCCGAACGCTGGCACAATTTCTTGGCTTGAATGAAGAGGAAGAGGATGTGTGGATCGACGAAGGCGACGATGCGCTCTATGAGCGCTTAGAGCAGCAAAAGGAAGACTGAAACTGTAGGGAAAGAAAAAATGGTACAAAAAATACCAGGAGGAGAAAGCAATGCTATACTTTGACTGTGACTACATGGAAGGCGCACATCCTGCAATCTTACAGCGCCTGATGGAAACGAACATGGAGCATACCTACGGCTATGGAAAGGATGCCTATTGCGAATCTGCAAAAGCAAAGATCCGCACAGCATGCCAGTGCCCGGAGGCGGAAATTTATTTTCTGGTGGGCGGAACCCAGACAAATGCGACCGTGATCCGGGGATTTTTAAAGCCCTTCGAGGGGGTTATTGCAGCGGATACCGGACATATCGGTGTCCACGAGGCAGGTGCAATTGAAAGCGGCGGCCATAAGGTGCTGACGATCCCCCACAAAAACGGGAAGCTTGAGGCTGCAGCGGTAAAGCACTATCTGGAACGCTTTTATCAGGACGGCAGCTGTACCCATATGGTGCAGCCCGGCATGGTTTATATTTCCCATCCGACCGAATATGGAACACTCTATACAAAAGAAGAGTTAAAGGCGCTTCGAAAGGTCTGTGAGGAATATCAGCTGCCCCTGTTTTTGGACGGTGCGCGTCTGGGCTATGGACTTTGTGCACCCGGAACAGACGTGACACTTGCAGATCTGGCAAAGCTGTGCGATGTATTCTATATTGGAGGCACAAAGGTGGGCGCACTGTTTGGAGAAGCAGTTGTTTTTCCTAAAAAGAACACTGTCCCGGGATTTTTTACCCTGATGAAGCAGCAGGGGGCGGTGCTCGCGAAGGGGCGTCTGCTGGGGATTCAATTCGATACGCTTTTTACAGAAAATCTGTATTTGAAAATTTCTGCGCATGCGATCGAGATGGCCATGAGGATCAAGGAGCTTCTGACGGAGCATGGGTGTCCGCTTTATATCAATTCCCCGACGAATCAGCAGTTTGTCGTATTAAATGCAGCACAGCGGGAAGCGCTGAAGGATCGTGTCAGCTGTGAAACCTGGGAAGAGCTGGAAAATGGAGCAGCTGCAGTGCGGTTTGCATCCAGCTGGGCAACAAAATCGGAAGATGTAGAAGAGCTGGGACGGATTTTAAAAACGCTGCCGTGAACCGAATGTATAAAAATGGAATCGCCTGATTAGAAAAACCGGAAAATCTGTTCCGACGCCACACGCAGGTATTGTCGTAAGGCATCTGGAAAGATTTTCCGGTTTTTTGCGTCAAAAATAGAAGGTTACTGTTTGATGGAATATACGTTCTGCATTTATCAGATAAAGCAGTCCGACTTCCAAGCGCTGGTCAGAATTCATATACTTTACTGTATTTTTCTTCAAAATAGCGAAGCAGCGGCTGTGCACTGATTTCCTTGCCGCAGACCCGTTGGATAACCTCTTTGGAGTTATACATGCTGCCAAAACGGTGGATCTTTTCCTTCAGCCAGTGGGTGATGTCGAGGATCCTTCCGTTTTCCAGAACCGTATCCAGATCTCCGAGATCCTTTTGGATCGCTTCAAGATACATGCCGTCATAAATGGAGCCCAGCAGGTAGGAGGGGAAATATCCAAAGGAGCCGTCTGACCAGTGCATATCCTGTAGAATGCCTTCTGCATCGTTTGCAGGAGTAATACCCAACAACTCCTGCATTTTCTGATTCCAGAGAGCTGGCAGGTCATCGGTCTTTACATTATCTCTAAAAATTGCTTTTTCTATTTCGTAACGCAGGATGATATGCAGACCGTAGGTTACTTCATCCGCTTCTGTACGGATCATGCTGGGGTGTACGTCGTTGATCGCTTTTACAAACGTATCAAATGGAATCGTTTTAAATTCCGGAAGCAGCTCGGACATTTTTTCATAAATGGGTGTCCAAAAGTGTGGGTTCCTGCCGAGGATATTTTCGTAAAAGCGGGACTGGCTTTCGTGAAGTCCCATCATATTGATCTGGGCTGCGGCAGTGTGCCAGAAATCCTTATCGACATTTTGCTCAAAGATTGCATGACCGCCCTCGTGAATGGCGGAGAACATCGAAGAAATCGGATTGTCGGCATAATAGTGGTTTGTTACGCGGACATCACCGGGGCAAAGCGTCGTCGTAAAGGGATGCATACTCTCGGCAACCGCGCCGCAGTCAAAGGAAAAGCCGATATAAGAAAGCAGCAGCTCCTGTACCTTTTTCTGAGCATCCGGGTCAAAGGTCTGCTGCAGGGCAGACAGATCCGGTTTGGAAGCTGCCTCGATTTTGGCAAGCAGCGGAAGAAGTCCCTCTTTTAGTTCTGCAAAAATGCGGTCGATGGTTTCCGTATCCATACCGTCCTCAAAAAGACCGACCAGAAATTCATACACATCCTGATCCGGCTCCATGTAGTGGACATATTCTTTTGTCATGGAGATGACCTTGTCCAGATGGGGCGCAAATACAGAGAAATCAGAAGCCTCCTTGGCCGCCTCCCAGGCCTTTTCGGAACGTGCCTTTTCTGTGACATACTCCGTGTAGAAGGCTTCCGGAATGCGCTGGAAGCGTTCGAAATCTCTCAGGTTCCGTCGGATTGTAAGCTGCATGGCGGGAGACAGCTGATCATATTCTTCGGGAGCAGAAAGCTTTTTTAACAGGCTGCCGTATTCGTCCGCCGTCGAAAGGCGGAAGGATTCCGTGGAAAAATAACCTACCGCAGACAGCTTTGCTTCAATGCTGTCTTTTGGAGCTGCGGTCTGCAGGTCCCAGTAGAGCAGAGCAATCGCCTGATCGTATTGTTCGAGTCTGGTCTGATAGGCCTGAAATTGTTCGAGTGTCTGTGACATAATGTCCTCCTTACAGGATACTTTTTGGGTCGGACAGGAAGTGCCGACCACTTCTTTTTAAAGTATACCCTGAGAATAGCAAAAGAACAAGGCGGGAATGCCCTGTTCTTTTGCATCAATAGAGATCAACGCTTCAGCCAGCCCTCCGGAAGCGCATCCAGGGGTGCGGGCATCTGGAAGGTCTTACCGATCCTGGCAAATTCCTGCGCAAGATTTTCGTCCACCAGACCGGTTGTGGAAGGGGAGAGATTTAACATGAAGTTGACATTCTGGGGGAAATAATCCTTCATTTTGGAAAGTGCCCATTCTGCGTTTGTAACGGGCGTTGTCGGGTCTTCGTCTCTCCAGAACCATGTCTTTGTCAGTTTGTTGCAGCTGATGCCGGGACCGTTGAAGCTATGGTCGACTTCCTGACCGGCGGCGTTTTCATAAAATACAACGTCGGTACCGGACAATCCGTCCTGACAGCCGATATTCATCAGCATACAGTCAGGCTGCAGAGATTTTACAAGATGGTCGAGCTCCTCGAAGGGAAGCATTTCATAGGAGGGACCGCCCCACGGAGCATTCCAGCCGTCTACGATCAGGAATGGGATTTCTCCATAGTTTGTAAGAAGCTCTGTTACCTGACCGAAGATTTTTTCTTTCTGCGCTGTTGTGCAGGATCTGTGACCGGTTTGAGCAGTCAGGTCGAGCACGGAAAAATACAGACCGGCAACAATTCCCTCGCTGCGGAACGCGTCCAGATAAGCGGCAACGACATCGGTTTTGTTTGTCGCATTTTTCACACAGTGATCGGTATAGTCGGAGGGCCAGAGATCGAAGCCCTCGTGGTGCTTGCTTGTCAGGGCAGCGAACTGGCAGCCGGCGCTTTTAGCGATTTTTGCCCATTGCTTGCAGTAGTCGGGAGCGGTCGGGTTAAAGTCTTTTTCATCAAACGGGAACTGCCTGGGCAGATCGCCGTTTTCATGGTCGTATTCCCAGTCGATGATGTCGGGGTTGTTGTGGAACTGGAAGGTTGCGCTATTGAAATGGATAAACGTGCCAAAGCGCAGATTGATAAATTTTTTTTGCAGATCTTCTAAATGTGTCATTTTAAAAACTCCTTTCGCTTGTCTCAAAACAGGTTGCTTTGAATGGATTCTTCTGTGGCGGAGCTGCGGCGCCTTTGCATGGTCCTATCGTAGGATGAATTGGAAAAAAAGACAATAGAAAACTTAAAATAACGAAATATATATGATATAATCGTAAAATAGCGAAAAAAATCAGGCTGTCGGATGCGGCGCAGGAGGCAGGACTGTCGGAATCGTATTTTTCTTCCGTATTTCATGCCTGTATGGGAGTAACCTTTTCCGAATATCTGCTCAGTTACCGCCTGTCTCTGGCAAAACGGATGCTGGAGGAGGGAAATATGTCCTCTAAGGAAGTAGGTGCAGCGTGCGGATTTTTTTCCTATTCTTATTTCCTGACGGCATTTCGGCAAAAATATGGTGTCCCGCCGGGCACGCTGGTGCGTAACTGTCAAAATCTGATACAAAAAACTTACAAATAGGACGATATTGTATAATATAACAAAAGCGGAAGCAAAAAAATGAAGGATTTTGTTGACATTTCCAGATGAAAGGGGTATCTTTTAAGAAAAAAGAAAAACTGTCCGATAGGACAGGAGGGGTGACAATCATGCAGACAGCAACAAAAAAAGAGACAGCACTTGGAATCAGACAGATGGCAATGATCGGTGTGATGACCGCGGTGACCTGTATAGCGGCTCCGTTTTCCATTCCGATCCCCGTCAGCCCTGTTCCGCTTTCCCTGACAACCTTTATTTTGTATCTTTCCGTTTACATTCTGGGCACCAGAAATGCATTCATCAGCTATGTGATCTATCTGCTTTTGGGTCTGGTGGGACTTCCGGTATTTTCCGGTTTTTCCGGTGGCTTTGCAAAGCTTGCAGGACCCACTGGAGGATATCTGATCGGTTTCCTGTTCATGATTCCGCTGACCGGTATTCTGTTTGAAAAGACCGGGAAAAGCTTCTGGAAGCAGTTCGGTGCCATGGTTCTGGGCAGCTGGGCCATCGTGCAGATGCAGGCCGCCGGTGACCACGCCGACGACATTGGCTATATGCCGTTCCCCATTACCGTCAAGGGTACCCAGTACGCCAGCGCAGGTGCAGACTACTGCTACGGTGTGAACAAGAACACCACCGATGACAAAAAGCTGGCTGCCATGCTCTACATCAAGTGGCTGACCGAAAGCTCCAACTTTGCTTATGATCAGGGCGGTGTGCCGGTGCTGAAGAGCCAGGAATACCCCGATACCCTGAAGGCATTCGACGGCATCGACCTGGTCGAGGATGCTCCCGCTCCCGCAGAGCTGGCAGACCTTGCCACCGAGGTGCAGCAGGAGGCTGAGCTGATGCTGAATGCCGACCAGACCCACGTCATGCGTGTGGTGGAGGCTGGCATCAACGGCGACGAGACTCTGGACGACATCGTGGCCGACTGGAACGCTGCATGGGACGCAGCTGTGGATGCCTGCGCACCGCAGTAAGCGATCTATCGTTATAAATCAGCAGGGCGGGCCTATGTCCGCCCTGCTTTTGGTGAAAGGAGGTCTTTTACATGGCATCTTCCGCAACCGTATCCGCGCCTAAAAAGCGCAAGAGCTTCAGCGAATACTTTCACAGTATGCGCGGGCAGCAGCTCATCGTCACGCTGGTGTTCCTGTTCGTTCCGTTGGTGCTGCTGTTCATGTTTACCTATCTGCCCTTCTTCAAAATGGTGGAGTTCAGCTTCTTCAAAATGAAGTACATCGGCAGACGTACCTTTGTGGGTCTGCAGAACTACATCTCGGTCTTTACCCGCAAAGACTGCTTCCATGCTTTGAGCCTGAGCCTTTACTACATGGTAGGTTCGGTGGTGCAGA
>ERZ772805.1747-NODE-1747-length-15991-cov-3.158446_pt1 | contig 15991 bp, 16 predicted proteins | sample MGYA00511344_ERZ772805 | MGnify/ENA primary metagenome ERZ772805 (study PRJEB29015, sample SAMEA2737730) | human gut metagenome | biome: human gut; feature: human-associated habitat; material: faeces | place: China | collected 2012 ...
CGGAACAGGCAGCATACATTACAGGTGAAATTATATCCATTTCAGCAGGAATGATTTATTAAGGGGGATTCGTATGAAAAATTCGGTTTTGTGCTATTTAGAAGAAACGGCAGTAAAATTTCCGGACAAACTTGCAATTTCAGATGGTGAACTTTCTGTTACATTTTCTGAGTGGAGACAGCGTGCATTGTGTCTGGCAGATGCAATAACAGCAAAATTATCGGGTCGGCATCTGCCGGTTTTAGTTTATCTGCCAAAGGGAACGAATACATTGATTTCCTTTGCCGGAATCTTGTATAGTGGAAATTATTACACGCCGACGGATGTTAAATTTCCATTTCAAAAAGTGGAGGGTGTTTTGAAATGTTTAAAGCCGGCGTTGATTATTTCTGACCGAAAGAGTGCAGAAAAATTATTGGAAAATGGTATTTTGGAAGATATGATTTTATATTTGGAAGATATTGATTTCCGGCAAAATAACAAGGATTCTTCCATGTATTTAAACCGAATTATTGATACGGACTTAGCGTATGTGTTTTTTACATCCGGTTCGACCGGCGTACCAAAAGGTGTTGCAATTACACAGCGCAGCATTATTGATTACATTGACTGGGCGGCAGAAGAATTTTCTATTGACGAAAATGTGAAAATTGCAAATCAGGCTCCGTTTTATTTTGATAATTCGATTTTAGATATTTATTTGTGCATGAGTTGTGGAGCAACACTTTATATTCCACCGGAGATGTATTATGCATTTCAGGCGAAACTGCTTGCTTATCTGGAAGAAAAAAAGATTACGTTTATTTTCTGGGTGCCGTCGGCTTTGGTTGGTTCAGCAAACAGCGGATTATTGGAACGTTTTGATTTGAGTGCAATTAAAAAGGTACTGTTTTGTGGCGAGGTTATGCCAAACCGCCATTTGAATATCTGGCGCCGGGTACTGCCGGAGGCAGAGTTTGCAAATCTATATGGACCGACTGAGATTACCGATGTGTGTTCTTTCTTTCGGGTAAACAGAGAGTTTGCAGATGATGACCCGCTTCCGATTGGTAAGGCATGCAGAAATACGGAAATCATGCTTCTTGACGATGAAAATTGTTTGATAACTGAGCCGGACAAAAAGGGAGAGTTATGTGTGAGAGGAACTTCTCTGTCGGTTGGTTATTATGCGAATGAAGAAAAAACAAGCGTTGCTTTTGTTCAAAATCCTCTAAATCCGTATTATGAAGAAAAGATTTACCGGACAGGAGATTTGGCGCATTATAATGAATTTGGAGAAATTATGTTTGATGGCAGAAAAGATTTCCAGATTAAACATATGGGTTACCGGATTGAGTTAGGAGAGATTGAAACGGCAATTCTGAGCATGGAAGAAATTGACAATGCCTGCTGTCTCTACGATGAAGAGCACAAGCGGATTGTATCGGTATTCCAATCCAAACAGGGTATCGATGGATTGGCAATCCGTAAGAGGCTGATGTCAATTCTGCCAAAATATATGATACCGTCCGAATATTTTGCAGTTGAAAAAATGCCGTTAAATGACAATGGCAAAATTAACCGTAAACAGTTAAAAAACGATTTACTTAGTTAGGGAGAATGAGTATGCTTTGTGTGAGAAAAGCGGAGATTTCAGAAATTCCTGCTGTTATGCAGTTTATTGCAGAACATTGGAAGAAAGACCACATACTTGCTGTGGACAGAGACTTTTTTGAGTGGATGTATGTGCAAGGTGAAGAATTAAATTTTAATCTTGCAGTGGATGATGAGACAGGGAAAATTTTTGGCATCAATGGCTTTATTTTATATAATCACGAAGCAAATCCGGATATGTCCGGCTCTATGTGGAAGGTTCTTTCAAATCAAAGTCCGGCACTGGGACTTAGTTTGGGAGAGTATTCATGGGAGCGATGGCAGCCAAGAGACGTGTTTTCACTTGGGTTAAATGAGCGTGCTGCTAAAATTGAACATTTGTATGGAAGTGAGACGGCTTGTCTGGAATGCTGGTATAGGTTAGGAAAGAACGATGGATTTAAACTGGCAAAAATTGAGACAATTCCGGAGACGGATTTTAATGATGAGACAGGAAAATTTGAATGCATCTTTTCAATGGATGAGTTTAAACAAGCTGTTTCGGATGTTCAGTTGAAAAAGAACACCCCTTACAAAAATTATTCGTATATTGAGCATCGGTATTTTAACCATCCGGTTTATGAATATCAGTTTTACCGGGTAATGAACCGGGAAGAAACTTGTTCGGGTGTGTTTGTCTGCCGGGAAGCAGAACATGATGGTGTGCAGGTATGCAAAATAATTGATTTTTATGGAGAAGATGCTGCAGTTTCCTACAGTGGAGGATTGTGGGATTGGCTTTTGCAGGAAAAGGCATATGAATTTATTGATTTTTACTGTTACGGCATTGCACATCAATATTTGAAGAAAGCTGGTTTTTCACTGCTTTCACAAGAGGATGGTAATATTATTCCGAACTATTTTGAGCCATTTGAAAGGGAAAACGTGAAAATCCGCATTGTGGTTGCTCACTGGCCATCCTTTCATTTGTACCGCGGTGACGGAGACCAGGATAGACCAAGTATTCCGAGAAGATAGAGTCGGTTAAGGAGGATAAAATGATTACAACATTCCATCAGAAAAGAATTCGTGGAGTATTAGGTGTGCTCCCGGAAAATGAATACGATTATGATGAAGAAACAAAACCATTTCAGGATATTCACACAAAACGCCTGAAACGGATTATGGGTTATGGAAAGCGCAGAGCAGCGAAATCAAAGACAACGACATCGGATTTATGTGTGTATGGATTTGATTATGTTTTGCAACATAACTGGATTAAGAAAGAGGAAATCGGTGCAGTAGTAGTCGTAACGATTTCTCCGGACCATTATGTGCCACATGTCAGCAACATCATTCATGGAGAGTTTGATTTGCCCCATGATGTTGTTTGTGTAGATATTCCCCAGGCTTGTGGCCGGCTATTTTTTGGGGCTGATGGAAGCCTGTATGCTTTTGGAACATATGCCAAAGGACAAAAAAGTTGTATTATTTACCGGTGATGTGTTGTGCCGGAAAGAGAAGGAAACGCCGCTTGCTTATCCAAGTTTTGGTGGTGATGGTGCAAGCGTATCCATTATTGAAAATGATTCGGAGGCGGGCGATATCTTTTTGAGTTTATATAATGATGGAGCAAACCGCAACGCATTAATTATTCCAGCGGGGGGATTCCGTCTGCCGAGAAGTCCGGAAACGGATGTTATGATGGACATTGGAGATGGCACGATGCGAACCCAGAATTGTATGTGGATGGATGGCTCCGGTGTGTTTAATTTCGTTCAGAGAGAAGTGCCGCCGATGGTTGAAGAATTGTTATCCTATGGTGATGTTTCGGTGGACGATGTGGATTGGTTTTTATTCCACCAGCCCAATAAATTTATGTTGCAGAAATTGGCAGATAAAATGAAAGTTCCTTATGAAAAGATGCCGATGAATGTAGTTGGGGATTTTGGAAATTCCAACAGTAATACGGTACCTTTTGCATTGGCAAGTAATCTTTCAGAGGAGATAAAAGAAAATTCCTATCGGTGCTGTCTTGCCGGTTTTGGTGCCGGGTTATGCTGGGGAGCAGCACTCTTAGAACTGGGCGACCTCGATTTTTGCGAGATGACAATATCGAATTTATAGGAGGCGAGGGATAAAAATGAGTAGTTTGCATGAGGTTATGCAGCAGATAACGAAATGTCGAAAAGCCGGTGAAGTATCATATTCCAATTTTTATCCGGGTGAGTCCATGGATACGGAATATCAGATGACAGCAGGGGAAAAGACGGTGGTCTTTTGGCGACAAAAAGAAGGCGTATTTCGTGTATATTTTCATGCAGCAGATTTAGAAGAATTGAAGGTGTTATTAAAAGAGACTCCGGAGCATGCAGTTATAGATTATTTGTGTAGGGAAGGGGCTGCACCTTTTGAGGCAATTGAGGAAGGAGGCTATCACCACTATGCAACATATCTGAAAAGACAGATTCAGGTAGAAGCAGAAGAGAAAGTTCCGGAAGGAAAGATGGCGAAGCTTCTTTATGATATGTATCAGCCGGATTGTGCGAAATATGCCGTGGAATCAGATGTTCCACAGATTTATGAACTTTTGTTGGAAAATTTTGATTTGCAGGCAGATCATATTCCATCGGAAGATGACTTGCTGCAGATTGTGAAAGAAAAAGAAGTTATGATTTATAAAATTGGTGATAAAATTGAGTGTTTTTTTATCTATCGAAGAGAAGGAAAAAAACTGTACTGTGCCTTTTCCTATAATCATGCCTCTGCCGATATTTTGTACAGCATAGAGCGCCGTGTCAAGGAGATTGAATATGAGGAAAATGGCATCAAAATGCACTATGCATGGTTTAATGCAGAGAATAAAAAAGCGCTCCGCCGAAATGCATGGAAGGACACAAAAATTCGAGATTATATTTTTGTGAAATAGGTGAAAAAGATGAAAACATTTTTAGTGACAGGGGCCTCTTCCGGAATTGGGGCAGCGGTTTCTAAGTATTTGTCGGAATGCGGCTATCGCGTGGTGATGGTGGCAAGAAGTGAACAAAAACTTAAAGAGACGGCAAAAGAAATGGCAAATGAACAAATTTTGATTCCGTTTGATTTGACGAAATTTGAAGAGTACGATACAATTTTTGACGTCTGCAAAGAGCAGGGAATGAAGTTTGATGGTTTTATTCATTGTGCCGGAGTAGGAACATCCATGCCGGTAAAAAAAATTCGTATTCACGAAGATATGGAAGCACAGATGGAAATAAACGCATATGCTTTTGCTGAACTGGGAAGATATTTTGGCTCGAAACGTTATAGCAATGATGGTGGTTCAATTGTGGCAGTTTCTTCGATGGCAGCTCACTCGTGTATACCGGGGCATTGCGGTTATGCGGCGTCAAAAGCGGCGTTGGATGCTATTGTTCAGGTAATGTCGAAGGAATTTTCAAGACGAAAAATACGTGTGAATGCTATATTGCCAACCTATGTGGATACACCTTTGCTGCGTGGTGATATGGAAAATACATTTGATTTACAAGGAAGAATTGAGGCTAACCAGCCGTTTGGTATTATTGACCCAAGATATCTTGCTTATTTAGTGGAGTTTTTGGTTTCCGATAAAGCAAAGTATATAACAGGAACTTTGATACCGGTAACAGCAGGCTGTAATTAAAGAAAATGGAGGATAAAAAGATGGAACAGATTTATAAAATTTTGGATGAAATTCGACCGGAATTTGATTTTAAGGAAAGCAATGATTATATCGAAGATGGCCTTTTGGATTCCTTTGATATCGTAACGGTGGTTTCAGAAATTGAGGCAGCGTTTGGTATATTGATTGATGGGCTTGACATCATTCCTGAGAATTTTCAGAATATTACAACAATTTGTGAAGTTGTAAAGAAAAATGGCGGAGAAATTTAATTATAAAAATGGAGGATATTAAAATGACAGAACAGGAAAAAATGGAAGAATTAGTAGATGTATTAGAAATGGATTTAGGAGAATTTGACCGGGATACGGTTTTAGAAGAAGTAGAGACATGGGATTCCGTGGCGGTACTTTCTTTTATTGCATTTATGAATGAAAAATTTGATAAGATTTTTCATGCGTCAGAAATCGCTGTATGTAAGACGGTAGGAGATTTGATGGATATGATGCACGTTTAATGACCAATAAAGACTTTGGGAAAATTGCAGAGGAAATTGGAGGGAAAATACGAAATGAGATTTCAACGTATTGTAATTCTGGGCAATGGGAAGATAGCTGTCGACTGTTTGTATGAGCTATTAAATTATGTTGACAAGACAAATATTTTTGTAATTGAAAGCCAATATAGCCCTGTCTCATTGTTGAAAAAAAATTGTGATAAAAACAATGTGCGATATTTTCCTGCCAATGATGTTATTGCTACTTTGAGCCAAGCAATAGTTCCCAAAACATTAGTTATAAGTGCAAATAATTCTGTGATTATTCCGAGTGAAATATGTGAGAGTAATACGGTGGAAATTATAAATTTTCATTACTCTTTTTTACCGGATTACAAAGGAGTAAATATACCTTCCTGGGTGATTTTTAACAGAGAAGAATCTACAGGTGTTACATGGCATTATGTAAATGCAGAACTGGATGCAGGAGAAATTATATGCCAGAAAAAAATAATTCTTGACGAAACTAGTGCGGCATTACAGATTGTTCAAAAAGGAATGGAATTGGGAATTCAGTGTTTTAAAGAGATGATGCCTCAATTTTTGAATGAACGAATAAGTGGAATTAAAAATGGAAAAGGAGAACATTTTTATAAAAGTTCACAATTTCCACATAATGCAGAAATTTGTGAAACGGATGATGGAGAATTGATTTCCAGAATGCTGAGAACATATGATTATGGTGTCTTAGCGTTAATGGGGGTACTTAGATTTCGTTTTGGTGGTAAGATGTATGGAATAAAAAATTATGCGATTTACAAGGATGGGGGTTTTATAGCAGGAAAACAGTTGCATACCTATCAGTGTGAGTTAAATAAAGGTGTATATAAAATACAATTGGTGTTAGAGGATATTTGAAATGCAAAAGGAAAATAAGAAAATTCAAAGTTATGTGTTTTACCCAATTGATTCCTGTATGTACATTTGGCAGGAAGAAGACAGTGTAGTGATTATAGACCCATGTGTTTCAAAGGATGCTCTCTTATACTTAAGGGAAAGAAATATTAACCGTATTCTTGTAATTTTGACACATGAGCATTATGACCACATATCAGGAGTAAATTGGTTGAAAGAAAATTTTGCAAAAGTGAGTGTATTATGCTCCCAATTATGCGCAGGTGCGTTGGATAATCCCTATAGAAATTTATCTGAATTTTGGGAAGTGCTTTTTATTGGAAAAGAAGAGAAAATACAAGAGTATATACGGAATATGGATATTCAGCCGTACTCTTGCGAGGCAGACGAAACATTTGAAGGAGAATATGAGTTTATCTGGCAGGGACATAAGATATTTCTGAAGGAAACTCCCGGACATTCAAAAGGCAGTATTTGTATTTTAGTGGATGAAAAGATTCTCTTTTCCGGTGATACGCTGGTGACAGGCCACGAAACGATTCTTCGCCTGCCGGGTGGCAGTAAAAAAGATTTTGCCGGTATTACACTACCGTATCTGGAGTCACTTGACAGAGAAATTATGGTTTATCCCGGACATGGAGAACCGCAGAAATTAGCAGAGTTTATGAAATAGTAAAAGGGGAGAAGGTACAGTGTCCTACAAACTTGATTTTTTTGATTCTTTTGTCTGTTCTGGTTCAGCGTGCCAAAATACCTGCTGCAGTGGCTGGGATATTGCGTTAGACAAAGAAACCTATGATTTTTACGAGGCTTCTCATGGGGCATTTAGTAAATATGTAAAGAAGAATATCGGGCAGACGGATGGAAATTATTTTATAAAAATGACGGAAAAAAAAGAGTGTCCGTTTTTAGATGAAATGGGTCTTTGTAAGATTTATCAAGAATATGGTCCGGAGCACATGGGAAATACGTGTAAACTTTTTCCGAGGACCTGCCTGAATATTGAAGGAAAGACTGTTTTTTCTATGCTGAATCATTCGTGTGAAGAGGTACTTAAGAGAATTTTTGAGCATGAAGGTCCACTTTATCTGGTTGAGGAAGGAGAGAAAGAAACTCTTCCTTTTGAGGAGAAAATGGCTGAATTTATGAGTGTTAGTATGGATATTTTACAGGAAGAATCCATTCCGCTTGGAATTGGTCTGGGAGTAGTTTTATATCTATACATGGATGCGTTTTCTGAGGAAAAGAAAAAGGCTGGAGGTATTGAAATTCCGAATGAGGGGACGATTTCTTCTCTTTTACAGGAATTTGAATTGGTGAAAAACAGTATGTCAAAGGAAGACTTGGAAAATTCGGCATGGGAAGTGATTTCTTCTGTTGTGGATACGTTCTGTCATATTATCCGTCAGACAAATCTTCGGGTGAAAAATCGTATCCTATGGAATGAGGCGGTGTATGGATTGAGTGATGCCAAGCGGAAAAGGTATGTGCGTCTGCTTTGGGAGAAAAATAAAAATTGTTCGGATCAACAGTTTTCTGCAAAACGAAAGTTGTATGCCAGCTATCTTGCGAAATGTTTGTATCTTTGTAATGAAGCAGATTTTTTGCAGGTTTTGCTTAGTAGTGCATGTAATTATATAATCCTTTCGGAGGTTCTGCCGTGTATTTGGAAAGAGGATGGAAAAGATGATTATTTTCCACTTATGGCTGAGTTAGGGCGGATTTTTGAGCATACCAAGGTTATGGAAAAACATGTGTACCCGGCCATAGAAGAGTCGATTCATCCAGATGTATTGACTTATGCACTTGCGTTTATGGTGCTGTTTTAGATATATTTTTGTGTTGCAATCTATATTTAGTTGTGTTAAGATATGCACAAGCAGAAAGTCCAAACATTTTCAGAAAAAGTCAAATAGTATAGAGTATCGAGAAAAAACTTCACTGCTAAATCATAAAAAACAAAATTGAAAAAGCAGGGAGGTTAGCACATGGGACATCTCCCTGAGAGGGAGGCATGTCACATGAGAAGACACATTGATTTTGACAAAATCGGCATCACCGATGATGTAATGTTTTGCACAGTTTTAAGCAATTCTGAGGATTGCAGGGAATTTTTACAGAGAATTCTTGGAATTGAGATTGAGGAAATTGTCGTCGTGGGAACCCAGGTGAGCATGAAATCGAATTTTCATGCGAAGGGTGTCCGTCTTGATGTTTATGCAAAGGACAAAAAGGGAAACGCCTATGACATTGAGATGCAGACGACGAAGATGAGGGAACTGCCGCTGCGGAGCCGTTATTACCACAGTGAGATGGACAGTTACCAGATTGCCGCAGGAGAGAAGTATGGAAACCTAAAACATTCAATTGTTATTTTTGTATGTAATTTCGATTTATTTGCTAAGAACCGAAGTGTATACACATTTGAATCGATTTGCTGTGAGGATACAGAGATTCATTTGCAGGACAAAAGAAAAACAATTTTTATTAACATAAATGGAAGCCGAGAAGGTGTGCCGAAAGAACTTGCACATCTTCTTGATTACTTGAAAACAAAGACTCCGACGGATGGATTTACCGAGCGATTAGAACAGCGTGTGCTGAAAATCCGAAGAGATACGGAATGGAGGGATGGTTATATGACGCTGGAAATGAAGATGGATGAGAAGTATGAGCAGGGGCGTGAGCAAGGATTGAAAGAAGGGTTTACAAAGGGAATCGAGCAAGGAATCGAGCAAGGAATCGAGCAAGGAATCGAGCAGGGAATCGAGCAGGGGATTGAGCAGGGAATAGAATTAGGAATTGGTCAAGGTCTGCGTGTACAGATTCAGAAGAAATTAAATAAAGGAAAGTCAATTTCGCAAATTGCGGACGAGTGTGAAGAATCGGAGGATACCATTCGTAAAATTATAAGTGAAAAGGACATTGATTAAATGTTAGAACTTATCAAGTATATTTTGCAGGACATAAATCAAGTGTTAGGATATGCGGTATGTGTTGGATGCATTACAGTTGTTCTAAGTTTTGGTTATGTCCTGTTTTGTAAAGGAATAAAGAGAAAATTGGGTAATCGGAAGAAAAATCTTTTGATGGGGCTACTGACCTTTTATGTAATTCTTATTTTGATCATATCTATTTTTTCCAGAGAACCGGGTAGTCGTGTTGGGGTTAGTCTTATTCCGGGGGAAACTTGGACAAGAGAGTGGCAGGGGAGAGCTTATGTAATTGAAAATGTTTTGCTGTATATTCCGTTTGGCATGCTTGGAATGGGAGTTTGTTATTATGTAAATAGACGGGGAATTTATGTTGTTTTGGCTAGCTTTCTTTTGAGTTTGACAGTAGAAGTCACACAATATGTTACTCAAATGGGATATTTTCAGGTAGATGATTTGCTAACAAACACTTTAGGAACCTTACTGGCAGTTATTCTTTGCAAATTTATTACCTCTTGCAATCCTCACTAAGCTGTGTTAAGATATGCACAAGCAGAAAGTCCAAACATTATCAGAAAAAGTCAAATAGTATAGAATCGAGAAAAAACTTCACTGCGAAATCACAAAAAACAAATTGAAAAGCAGGGAGGTTAGCACATGGGACATCTCCCTGAGAGGGAGGTATGTTACATGAGAAGACACATTGATTTTGACAAAATCGGTATTACCGATGATGTAATGTTTTGTACCGTTTTAAGCAATTCTGAGGATTGCAGAGAATTTTTACAGAGAATCCTCGGTATCGAGATTGAGGAAATTGTCGTCGTGGGGACCCAGGTGAGCATGAAATCGAATTTTCATGCGAAGGGTGTCCGTCTTGATGTTTATGCAAAGGACAAAAAGGGAAACGCCTATGACATTGAGATGCAGACGACGAAGATGAGGGAACTGCCGCTGCGGAGCCGTTATTACCACAGTGAGATGGACAGTTACCAGATTGCCGCAGGAGAGAAGTATGGAAACCTAAAACATTCAATTGTTATTTTTGTATGTAATTTCGATTTATTTGCTAAGAACCGAAGTGTATACACATTTGAATCGATTTGCTGTGAGGATACAGAGATTCATTTGCAGGACAAAAGAAAAACAATTTTTATTAACATAAATGGAAGCCGAGAAGGTGTGCCGAAAGAACTTGCACATCTTCTTGATTACTTGAAAACAAAGACTCCGACGGATGGATTTACCGAGCGATTAGAACAGCGTGTGCTGAAAATCCGAAGAGATACGGAATGGAGGGATGGTTATATGACGCTGGAAATGAAGATGGATGAGAAGTATGAGCAGGGGCGTGAGCAAGGATTGAAAGAAGGGTTTACAAAGGGAATCGAGCAAGGAATCGAGCAAGGAATCGAGCAAGGAATCGAGCAGGGAATCGAGCAGGGGATTGAGCAGGGAATAGAATTAGGAATTGGTCAAGGTCTGCGTGTACAGATTCAGAAGAAATTAAATAAAGGAAAGTCAATTTCACAAATTGCTGACGAGTGTGAAGAATCGGAAGAAGAAATTTGGAAAATAATTAGAGAAAATGGTTGGAATGTGTAGAAAATTTATTAGCGGTTGGCATAGTGCCATTTAAAACCAGATGGTTAAAATTTGGAAAAATCAACAATAATTGACTAGTATAATAGATAAGCGTATAATACATACGGATGTGAAAAAAAACAGAAAGAAGAGTTTAAACGATGAATCAAAAGAAACGAGTTGTTTTGACGGTATGCGCAGCAGCAGCTATTGTTAGCATTGTGCCATTTCGGTCATTGCCGAGTGCTACGATGGTGAAGGGACAGGAGATGGCGACAGCATTGCCTGAGGTGACACCGGACGCAGGGGCAACGAGTACACCGGTGCCGACTGAAATTCCGGCAACACCGGCCGTACCGGTAAAGAAATTACCTTGTGTAAAAAAAGTAAAGGTAGTTCGTTTTTCTACCCATAGTGTAAAGCTGACATGGAAGAAACAAAAGAAGACAAAGTATTATCATGTTTTTGTTTCAACAAAGAAAGATGGAAAATATCGAAAGAAGCTTTCAACAAAAAATAATGTCTGCCTTGTGAAAAAACTGAAAAACAAAAAGAAATATTATTTTTACATAACGGCAGGAGAGAAAAAGCAGCTGTCGGAGACCGATAGCAATCCTTCTAAAGTTGTTTCTAAGAAGATGAAAACTTATGTGAGGACAACAGTGTTTGCCGGCGATTCGATTACGGAAGGCTTGACATACGAAGGTGGTTTCGCCCATATGCCGATTGGTGGTAAAAAGAGGACGATTGCATACCGGGGACTGAATACGGTGACATTCCATACAAAGAGAGTGTTTCATGGAAGAACCGGACTTCAGAAGCTGATTGCTGCCAAACCATACCGCGTGTATATGATGCTTGGTATGAACGAGATTCATTATCAGAAGATTAGTAATATGTTAAGTGAGTACCGTGACATGTTAGAGGCAATTAAGCAGTCTTGTCCGGATACGGATATTATTGTGTGTGCAATTTCACCGGTGACGCGTGCAGAAAAAGCAAGACATCCGGGATTCTGGCAGCGACCGGTCTTTAATCGAAAGTTAAAGAAACTGGCGAAGAAGATGAGCGTTACCTATTTGGATTATACCGATTTTTTGAAAGATTCAAAAGGGTATTTGAAGGCGGCTTATGCAACAGGAGACGGATATCATTGGAAACCGCCGGCATATGCTAAGTTCGGAAAGATACTGGCAAAATATGATAGACAGAGAGATGGTCGAGGAGGAAAATAAAGATGAAAAAATACGGCATGAGAATAGCAGCGGTTGTATGCATGGTAATTATGTGTATCAGTCTGTTTCCACAGATGGGACAGGCGGCAAAGAAAAAGGAAAGTTGCAAGACACTTTGCGGGTATGCGTTAAAAACAACCGGTGGTGCAAAGAAATTGAAATATTCTTCGGCGGCTGCACTGGACTTTGGAGCGCTTACTCACTCAGTTCGCAGCCAGGTGAAAACGATTCAGTATGTATGTGATTCAAAAGAGGCGTACAGCCTTTGTGTGATGGAAGCAAAAAATGGAAAAGGTGCGAAAAAATTATATAATGCTTTGAAAAAGTACCAGAAGGCAAATAGCAAGAGTGATTATTTAAGTGATTATTCTAAAACTGAGCAGAAAGTATTTAAGAATGCAATTTATGGGAAAAAAGGAACTTTTGTCTGGTATATTGCAATGTCTCCGTCAAAAGCTGTCAACAAAAAAGGACAGGCGGCATTGAAGAAGAAATTGTAGGAGAGGCTGCCTCATGGTATTTAGTAGTTTATTGTTTTTGTTTCGGTTTTTGCCGATTATGTTAGTTGTTTATTACTGCACCCCAAGGAGATTCCGCAATGCGGTTCTTTTTGGGGGCAGTTTGGTTTTCTATGCATGGGGAGAGCCGGTTTATATTGTCTTGATTCTGTTCTCTATACTTGTAGCATATTGCGCCGGACTTCGTCTTTCTTATTATCAGAAAAGAGAAAATAAACGAGGACAGATTTGTTCCTTAACAATTGCCTGCGTAGTCAGTCTGCTTTTGTTAGGGTTCTTTAAGTATGCGGACTTTTTTTTGCGGATGGCCGGATATATGGCAGGTGTAGAAATGCCGCAGTTAAATCTTCCTCTGCCGATTGGTATTTCTTTTTACACTTTTCAGACGATGTCCTATGTGATTGATGTGTACCGGAAAGAAGTGAAGGTGCAGAAAAACTTTGTGACGTTTGGAACCTATGTTGCGTTGTTCCCACAATTGATTGCCGGACCGATTATCCGCTATCAGACAGTGGAAGAACAGATGGTAAAACGGAAAGAAACAATTGATTTATTTAGTAAGGGAATTGTTCGATTTATGATAGGTCTCGGGAAAAAAGTGTTGATTGCCAATCCGATTGGCGATCTCTTTCGTGAAATTGCCGGCATGGGGGCGGCGGATTTGACAACGGTTTCTGCATGGCTTGGTGTGATTGCATTTACGTTACAAATATATTTTGATTTCTCCGGTTATTCAGATATGGCAATCGGACTTGGCTCGATGTTTGGATTTTCTTTTCCAGAAAACTTTAAGCATCCGTATGAATCGAAAAGTATTACTGAGTTTTGGCGCAGATGGCACATTTCTCTTGGTACATGGTTTAAGGAATATGTTTATATCCCGTTAGGTGGTAACCGAAAGGGATTTGGCAGACAAATTTTAAATATTTCTATTGTATGGCTTTTGACCGGATTGTGGCATGGGGCTTATGGAAACTTTGTTGTATGGGGAATTTACTACGGAATTCTTCTTATGATTGAAAAATTGTTGTGGAAGCCGGTATTTAGCGGTCTGCCATCTTTTTTCATGCATTTATATACGATGTTTTTTGTGATTCTTGGCTGGGGAATTTTTTCGTGGCAGGATATGGCAGATGGAACAAATTATTTCAAAACATTATTTGGCATCAGTGGAAATTTTGTTAATCGAGAGGCAATGTATCTGCTTTCCTCTTACCTGATTTTACTTGTGATTGCCATTATTGGTTCGGTTTCGCTGCTTCGCACCTGTATAAACCGATTCTTTTTGCCGGAGAAGACCATGCGTCGAGAAGTGTGTGGTATGTTGTTTGTCGTTGTTGTTTTTATACTGAGTGTTGCACTGTTAGTCAATTCCTCGTATAATCCTTTTTTATATTTTCGATTTTAGGAGGTGTGGTGGATGAGAAAAATGAAACTGGCAATGCTCATTGTTTTTTGTGTCATGCTTTTTGGTGGTACGGTGGTTTCTTTTGTTCTGCCGGACCGGGAGTTTTCGGATGTGGAGAATCGTGAACTGGCTAAGAAACCAAAAATCACGGCAAAGCGTATTTTATCGGGAGAATATCAAAAGGAATATGATACATATTTAAGTGACCAGTTTTTTTTCCGTGACAAATGGGTGGATTTGGCGGTGCGAGAGCAGATTGCCCTTGGAAAAAAAGACTTTAATGGCGTTTATCTTGGAAAAAATAATTACCTGCTTGAAAAATACGAAAAGGCGGATTTTGATTCAGGGCAGATAAAGGAAAATGAAACATATCTGACAACGTTTCTCAATGAAACGGAAAAAAGATATGGCAGGAAGCATGTGAGGGCAATGTTTGTTCCATCGAAAACGACAGCGCTTACAAATGTTTTGCCGGCTTACGCAGACACGATAGACTGGCAGTCTATGATTCGGGATTTGCAGACAAAAGTTGATGAGCCTAACTTGATATACGATTTAACGAAAACGATGCAGTCGCATAATGAGGAATATATTTACTATCGGACGGATCATCATTGGACAAGTCTTGGGGCTTATTATGCATATCGTGCATGGGCACTTCAAACCGGACGGAAAGCAAAAGATTTATCCGATTTCAAGCGCGTATCTGTATTTGATGATTTTTATGGGACTACCTATAATAAGATTCATGCCGGTGGCGCGGCGGATGTGGGGGAAAAATTTGAAAGCAAAAATCCGGTGAAAACAAAAGTAGTGTTTGATGATGAAGAGAAAACCTATTCTTCTTTATATTTCCCTAATGAGGCGAAAAAAGGGTTTAATCGTTATCAGTATTTTATGAAGAAAAATTCGTTTCAAGTGGAAATTACGACGAAAGCCCATACGGGTAAAACGCTTCTTTTGGTAAAAGATTCATTCGCTAACTGCTTTGTTCCATTTTTGACGGAACATTTTGATAAGATAATTATGATTGATTATCGTTACGGGAAAATGGCAATGGGAAATCTTTTGTCGTCAAATTCGGATATTACGGATGTGCTTGTTTTATATAATACAGAAAAATTTTTGCAAAATAAAAAACTGGAAAAACTTGCGGATATCCGTAAAGGAGAAAGTACCATGAAAGAATTTGACATGAATGACTTACTTGGATAGGAGGCAATTAAAGTGGAAAAAACAGTACATTTTATTATGTATCATTACGTGCGTGATTTAAAAAACAGCGAGTATCCGACCATTAAGGGACTTGACAAAGAATTGTTTGAGAAACAGCTTGCATATCTTTTGGAGCATTATACACCGGTGCGAATGGATGAGATTCTTGCAGCATATCAGAAAAATGATTTTTCAGACATTCCGGAAAATGGTTTTGTTCTGACGTTTGATGATGGGTATATTGATCATTATGAGGTTGTTTATCCGATTTTGAAAAAGGTCGGAGTGCAGGGAGTTTTCTTTCCAAATACAATGGCATGGAAGGAAAACAAATTATTGACGGTAAACCGGATTCATTTTATTCTGGCGGCTGTGGAGTTGAAGGGGAGCTTGGCAATGAAACAGCTGGTAGCCGATTGTTTTGAAGAGATGGATTTTTATCGAAATCAGGGTGTAACTCTTTTGTCCAATG
>ERZ772805.1749-NODE-1749-length-15956-cov-29.746557_pt1 | contig 15956 bp, 9 predicted proteins | sample MGYA00511344_ERZ772805 | MGnify/ENA primary metagenome ERZ772805 (study PRJEB29015, sample SAMEA2737730) | human gut metagenome | biome: human gut; feature: human-associated habitat; material: faeces | place: China | collected 2012 ...
CATGGTGTCCTCCCAGCCGGACCATGCAGCGAAGGTGGGGTTGACGGTGATGGTGCTGTGCTCAGCAGAGAAAGCCTTGATGGCCTCCTGATAAGCGTTGTGACGGGACTCGCCGCCCCACCAGCTCATGGTCAGGGTGACGGGGTCGGAAGACAGGCCGGCCACGGAAGCTGCTGCGGAAGAAGCAGCGGTGGAAGTGGCGGTAGAACCAGCGTTGCCGGAACCGCCGCAGGCGGCCAGCAGGCCGGCAGCACCCACAGCGCCAGAGACCTTCAGAAAGTCACGACGAGAAATTGCCTTGCTCATTTTCGTTCTCCTCCTATGTAGAAAACATCTTCTTGCACGGACGCCTCTGCAAAGCATCCGTTGTATACAAATATAATACCAAAGGCAAGAAAAAAAAGAAAGATGCAAATTGTAGTGATAGCGGCAGAAAACGTACAAATATTGCGCTTATTTTTTGCCCGCTTTTGACGTCATTGCCATAATGAATAAACTTGGACCGAAAAACTGTGCAACTTGTATACTTCAACGATTTGCATAGAAAACTGGGATGCAACAGGAGAAGATTGGCCTGAATTGCAAGAATTTTGTAGCCGAGGCAAAATTTGTTGAAAGAACGTTGTATACATCAAAAGCAACGATAACAGAAAGTTCCGGCCATGAGCTGATATATCAATAGCGCAAAAAACGCGCGAATCAGGCCGCGACTGATATATCACGGATGCAGAAAAGATACAAAAATGCCGCCCGGCGTGCGGACGGCATAAAATCAGGGAAAAAGTCACCGGCGGGCGGCGTAGAAGGCGCTGCGCTCCCGGAAATAGCACTGGGGACACATGCTGACGTACTGGACGTCGTTCTCAAGGTCGATGGCGACCTGTTCGCCCTCAAAGACGAAGCGGCCGTTGACCTTGCGGCAGTTGCAGGTGGCCTTGCGGCCGCAGGTGCAGATGGTCTTCATCTCCTCGATGGTGTGGGCCAGCTCCAGAAGCCGGGTGGAGCCGGGGAAGCCCTTGAGGGAGAAGTCGGAGCGCAGGCCGTAGCAGATGACGGGGATGTTCAGCTCTACCGTCACCATGAACAGCTGTTCGGCCTGCTCGGCAGTGAGGAACTGGCTCTCGTCACAGAGCACACAGGCCAGAGGCCGGCCCTCGCTGCTGGCGGCCCGGACGGCCTCCACCAGGTCCATGTCCGGCGGCACCAGCAGATCGGCAGGGCGGCGGACGCCCAGACGGCTCACGAGGTCGCCGCTGCCCTTGGTGTCCACCTTCGGCTTGAGGATAAGCACCCGCATCCCCTGCTCCTCGTAGTTGTGGGCCACCTGCATCAGCGCGGTGCTCTTGCCGCTGTTCATTGCGCCGTAACGGAAATAAAGCTTTGCCATGTCGAAAAAGTCTCCTCATGAAAGGACTCTCTCAGCCAAAGCCTGACGGAGAGGGCCTGTATTATCGATCGTATCTGCTCAGTCCTGATTGCGCAGCCGGTAGCCCAGGCTCATCAGGCTGTCGCCGAGGTGGACGTTCTCCACCACCACGTCGGGGTAGGAGACAGACAGATCGTAGTGGGAGAAGTTCCAGAAGCCCTGGATGCCCAGAGCCACCAGACGGCCGCTGATCTCCTCTGCGCCGCTGCGGGGCAGACAGAGTACAGCCACCTCGGGGTGGTGCTCGGCGCAGAAAGCTTCCAGCTCGTCGCTGTGTAAGATCTGGATGCCGTTGATCTCTTTGCCCACCTCGTCGGGGGCGTTGTCGAAGGCGGCGATGAGCTTGTAGCCGTTGGTGTCGGTGGTGATGAAGCGGCTCACAGCCTTGCCCAGACGGCCGCAGCCGATAAGGATGGTGGGCAGGAGGTCGCCGTTGCCAAAGAGCAGATGCTCAAGGATGCTCAGCAGGTTCTCCACCGAGTAGCCGATGCCCTGACGGCCATTCACGTCGCCGATGCAGTTGAAGTCCTGCCGGACCTGGGAGGCAGTGGTACCCATCTGGGCGGCCAGCTCACGGGACGAGATGCTGGTGATGCCGTCGTTCTTCAGGGTGCGAAGGTAGCGATAGTATTTGGGCAGGCGCTTGATGACGGGCAGAGAAGCTTTGCCGGGAGTGTTCATAGGGGGTCTCCTTTCTTTTTATCCGCAGCATTGCCGGGGAGAAGTGCGCAGCGGCAGGGTGCTCCGGCAAAAGATTTGTACTTTCTTGTACAATAATGATACATATTTGACAATCTTATCTCTAGTATAAAGTATACAGCGCGAAGACAGAATGTCAAACCATTTGGCACATTTTTTTGAGAAAGAAAAGAAATCTTTACCGAAGTATAACCGGCAGGAATGCCGGACAAGCTGAAATGAAGCAAAAAGGAGGATGCGCAGAATGTCACAGGAAGAGAAGAACATCCCCGTGGAGCAGCAGCGGCTGGAAAAAGAGCAGATCGAGGATATGGGCAGCGTTTACCGCACCCGGGGAGCTCACGCCATCCACTGCCTGACGGTCATCGGGCAGGTGGAGGGCCATGTGGAAGCGCCCCAGGGCCAGAAGACCACAAAATATGAGCACGTCATCCCCCAGCTGGTGGCCGTGCAGGAGGACCCCGCCATCGAGGGCCTGCTGGTCCTGCTCAACACCGTGGGCGGGGATGTGGAGGCGGGGCTTGCGCTGGCGGAGCTCATCGCCAGCATCTCCAAGCCCAGTGCGGCGGTGGTGCTGGGCGGGGGCCACTCCATCGGCATCCCGCTGGCCGTCAGCGCCCAGCGGAGCTTCATCGTGCCTACTGCCACCATGACGGTCCACCCCGTCCGCCATTCCGGCATGATCCTGGGCGTGCCGCAGACCATGCGCTGGTTCGAGCAGATGCAGGAGCGCATCACCGGCTTCGTGGCGTCCCACAGCGGCATCTCGGAGAAGCGTTATACTGAGCTGATGATGCGCACGGGCGAGCTGGTCATGGACGTCGGCACCGTGCTGGATGGCCGAAAAGCCGTGCGGGAAAAGCTCATCGACGAGCTGGGCGGGCTGTCGGATGCGCTGGCATGGCTCTACCGAGAAATCGAGGGGAAATAAATTGCCATTTGACTTTTCCCGTGGTACAATGAAAGAATCGAGTAGTATCGAAATTCTTCCATCGTCACCGACAGAGCCGCCCTGAGCGCGCCCTGCTTCATGATATAAAATAAGGAACGGGTTTTAGGAAACATGGCAAAGAGAAAACGCAAGACCTCCGGGCGCAGCACAGCCTCGCGCCGCAAGAACCAGACACAGGACCGGATGCCCGCGGGGCTCATCACCCTGTTTGCGGGGCTGGTGCTCATGGCGCTGGCTTTCGTGCCGGGCAGTTCGGCCTGGCGCACGATGCACGATGTCCTGTTCGGCGTGTTCGGCTGCGGAAGCTTCGTGCTGGGCGCAGCGCTGTGTTATCTGGCCATCCTCTACACCCGGGGCGAAGACCTTCTGCCCCATATCGCCAAGCTTACGCTGGGGCTCATCTTCGCCAGCGGCACGGTCATCGTCTTTTCTGACATCCCCACCGACCAGACCGCCGCGCAGATGACCGCTGCCTGTTATCAGAATGGTATGAGCGCATGGCTCTCGGGCGGTGCGCTGGGCGCTGTGCTGGGCGGGACGCTCCTGCTGCTCTGCGGCAGACCCGCCGCCAATCTGGTCATGGCGGCGCTGGCGGCCTGCGCCAGCCTGTACATTTTCGACGTTACGCCCGCCGAGTGCTGGCAGTGGCTCTGCAACGTGGGCGGCAGCGTCCACGAAAAGGGCCTTGCCGTCCACGAGCAGAATGCCGCCCGCCGGGCCGAGCGTCTGGCAGAACGTGCCGCCGAGGAGGCCGAGGCAGAGGAATACGAGGCCTATGACGACGACCTGCCGGAAGACGAAGTGGGCGAGGACTGCTGCGGCGGCGAAGAGCCTGCCGCGCCCGCCTTCCATATCCAGCCTCCCGGCTGGCTGGCTGGCGTCTTCCACTGGGGCCATCAGGTGATGCAGGGCGGCGAACAGGCAGAGCCTGCCCCTGCGCCCGCACCGGAAGCGCAGACCCCGCCTCAGCCCGAGCCTGCCCCCGTACAGGTGGAAAAGCCCCGGCCCCGTGCGCCCTTTGATATTGATTTAGGCCCTGACCATACCACCGTCACCGAGGGCGGCAGTGAGCCCATCGAGCCCATCATCCTCGGCCCCGGCGGCACCTTCGGCATGGACCCGCTCCGCCGTGCGCCCATCCGCGCCACCGTGACTCCCATCGTCCCGGACGCTGTGGATACCGCCGCCGAGGACTTCTTCACGGCCCAGCCCGAGCCGACGGTGACGCCCACCGTCACGCCCGCAGCCCCGGCAGAAGAGCCGGAACAGCAGCCCGCGCCTGAGCCGCCGCTCTCCTTCGGCATCCCACTCTATGATCGGACCCCGACTCCGGAACCGGCCCCGCAGCCGGTCAGCGCCGAGAATGCGGTGGCGTTCCGCTCTGAGCCGGATGAGGACGGCTGGATCAGCATCACCAGCGACCCGGTGGAGGAAAAAGACCTCAACACGCTGGTGGCAGCTGCCATGGAAAAGCCTGCTGTCTCCGAGGAGCAGGCTGCGAACGCCCCCGCCGAAGAGGCGGAGACGGAGGAGAGCTTCCAGTATCAGTACCCGTCCATTGAGCTGTTCGAGCGCGCCCCGGAGGAAAGCGACTCCGGAGCGGAAGACGAGCTGAAAGCCAACGCCCAGAAGCTGGTGGACACGCTGGAAAGTTTCGGCGTCCGCACCCGTGTGCTGGATATTTCCCGCGGCCCGTCGGTCACCCGGTATGAAGTCCAGCCCATGGCGGGCGTCAAGATAAGCCGCATCACTTCGCTGGCGGACGACATCGCCCTGAACCTGGCGGTGGCCGATGTCCGCATGGAGGCTCCCATCCCCGGCAAGCCTGCCGTGGGCATCGAGGTGCCGAACCATAAGAAAACGCCGGTCTACATCCGCAGCGTCTTCGAGAGCCAGAGCTTTTTGCGGATGACCTCGCCGATGGGCATTGCGCTGGGCAAGGACATCGCCGGTGTGGCCCAGGTGGCCGACCTGTGCAAGATGCCCCATCTGCTCATCGCGGGCAGCACCGGCAGCGGTAAATCGGTCTGTGTCAACAGCATCATCATGAGCCTGCTGTTCCGCTCCAGCCCCGAGGACGTCAAGCTCCTGCTCATCGACCCCAAGGTCGTCGAGCTGGCTGAGTACAACGGCATCCCCCACCTGCTGATGCCCGTCGTCACCGAGCCCCGCAAGGCGGCCGGCGCACTGGGCGGCGCAGTGCAGGAGATGGAGCGCCGCTACCACCTCTTCGCGGAGAACAACGTCCGCGACATCAAGTCCTTCAATAAGCTGGCTGCAACGGACCCGAACCTCGAGAAGATGCCCTATATCGCCATCATCATCGACGAGCTGGCCGATCTGATGATGGTCGTCGGCAAGGATGTCGAAGACTCCATCTGCCGCATCGCCCAGAAGGCCCGCGCCGCCGGTATGCACCTCATCGTGGCGACCCAGCGCCCCAGCGTGGACGTCATCACCGGCCTCATCAAGGCCAACATCCCCAGCCGCATCGCCTTCGCCGTGTCCAGTCAGGTGGACAGCCGCACCATCCTCGACGGTGCCGGTGCCGAAAAGCTGCTGGGCATGGGCGATATGCTCTTCATGCCCGTAGGCGCACCCAAGCCCACCCGTATCCAGGGTACCTTTGTGCGGGATGAGGAGATCAGCCGTGTGCTGGACTTCATCAAGAAGAGCGCCACCGTCCAGTACGACGAGGCCATGATCGAGGCCATGGAAAAACACGCCATCCAGGACGGCAAGAAGGGCGGCAGTTCCGCCGACTCCGACGAGGAGGGCGGCAGTGACCCGATGCTCAAGCAGGCCGTGGAGGTGGTCATCGACGCCGGTCAGGCGTCCACCAGCCTGCTGCAGCGCCGCTGCAAGCTGGGTTATGCCCGCGCCGCCCGCATCATGGACGAGATGGAAGAAAAGGGCATCATCGGCCCCTACGAGGGCGCAAAGCCCCGCGCTGTCCTCATCAGCCGCCAGCAGTGGCTGGAAATGCAGATGAATCAGCCGGATGAATAGAATGTTTGATCTCGGAAGCAATAGAGCCCTGCTGTACAGGGCAGGCATCATGAAAGAAAAAGGATAACTATGGAACATTACACCGAATTTCTCCCCATCAGTCGGGCCGACATGGAGGCCCGGGGATGGGACCAGCTGGACTTCGTGGTGGTGGGCGGCGACGCCTATGTGGACCACCCCAGCTTTGGCACCGCCATCATCAGCCGCCTGCTGGAAGCCGAGGGCTACAAGGTGGGCGTGCTGGCTCAGCCCCGCTACACCGACTGCGAGGACTTCAAGCGGTTCGGAAAGCCGAAGTACGGCTTCTTCATCGGCGGCGGCAACGTGGACAGCATGGTGAGTCACTATTCCGTCGCAAAGATCCCCCGCGCGGAGGACGAGTATTCCCCCGGCGGCAAGGGCGGCGCACGGCCCGACCGCAGCGCCACCGTCTACACCAGACTTGCCAAGCAGGCATACCCCGACCTGCCCGTCATTCTGGGCGGTCTGGAAGCATCGCTCCGCCGCTTTGCCCACTACGACTACTGGCTGGACACCGTCCTGCCCAGCATCGCCGAGGACTCCGGTGCGGACATCATCAGCTTCGGCATGGGTGAACACCAGACCGTGGAGATCGCCCGCCGTCTGGCGGCAGGGGAGCCGGTGGAGAGCATCACCGATGTGGACGGAACCTGCTACATGACCGACTTCGATCACCTGCCCGAGCGGTATGTGGAGTGCGCGGGCTTCAGGAAGGTCGCCTCCGATAAGGTGGCTTATGCGAAAGCCTGCCGTATCCAGATGGACAATCAGGACGTCGTCAGCGGCAATATCATCGTCCAGAAGCAGAGCGAGAAATACCTCGTGCAGAACATCCCCGCAAAGCCCCTCGTCCGCTGGGAGCTGGATAAGGTCTACGCCCTGCCTTACACCCGCTGCTGCCACCCCATCTACGAGGCCATGGGCGGTGTGCCTGCCATCCGGGAGGTGCAGTTCTCCATCATCCAGAACCGCGGCTGCTTCGGCGGCTGCAACTTCTGCGCCATCCAGCTGCATCAGGGCCGCCGGGTCACCAGCCGCAGTGCCGACAGCATCGTGGCCGAGGCCGAGCGGATGACCCACGAGCCGGATTTCAAGGGCTACATCCACGATATCGGCGGCCCCACCGCCAACTTCCGGTTCCCGTCCTGCCGGGAGCAGATGCTGCGGGGCATGTGCAATGGCGGCAAGCACTGCCTGGCCCCCACCACCTGCTCCCACATGATCGTGGACCACAGCGATTACCTGAAGATCCTGCGCCGTGTCCGGGAACTGCCCGGCGTGAAAAAGGTGTTCATCCGCAGCGGCATCCGGTTCGATTACCTGATGGCTGACCCGGACGACACCTTCTTCAAGGAGCTGGTGGAGTATCACGTCTCCGGCCAGCTGAAGGTGGCCCCGGAGCACTGCGCCCCCAATACACTGGCCTACATGGGCAAGCCGCCCATCCAGACCTTCAACAAGTTCAAGGATAAGTTCTACGAGCTGAGCAAGAAGGCGGGCAAAAAGCAGTACCTCGTGCCCTACCTGATGTCCAGCCATCCGGGCAGCACCCTGAGCGACGCCGTCTATCTGGCCGAGTATCTCTACAAAAACCACATGCGCCCCGAGCAGGTGCAGGATTTCTATCCCACCCCCGGCACGGTGAGCACCTGTATGTTCTACACCGGCCTTGACCCCTACACCCTCAAGCCTGTGTTCGTGGAAAAAACTGCGGAGGGAAAAGCGCTCCAGCGCGCCCTGCTCCAGTATTACGAGCCCCGCAATGCCGAAAAGGTCATCAAGGCGCTGAAAATGACCCACAGGGAGGACCTGATCCCGCTGCTGGTGCCCGCCGAGGGCCGCCGCGCGGTCCAGCGCTCTGCCCGCCGGGCCGAGCCTGCCGAGGTGACCATCCACAACGACGGCACCTATACTGTCCGCCCCAACAAGGGCAGGGGAGGCAGGAATCAGAGCCGCGGAACCGCCCCGGCCCGCACCGCAGGCGGCCGTCAGCCCAGCCCCGGCGCACGCTTTGCGCCCAACGGTACGGCACCCCGTAAGCCGAAGAATGATCAACAGAAAGAGAATACAGCGTGGAAAACTTCAAAAAAGAAAAAGTAAGCCTCTGGCGGCGCATTGCCGCTCTGGCCCTTGCGGCGGCGCTGGCCCTTGGCCTTGCCGCCTGTGATGCCTCGGCGGTGGTGCCGGGCAGCAGCACCCCTACGGTCAGCACTGCCCAGCCTGCCGGAGACGGCCAGACCGCCAACTTTGAGATGCACTTCCTGGATGTGGGGCAGGCCCTGAGCGTGCTGGTGGAATGTGACGGCCAGTATATGCTCTACGACGGCGGCAACGTGGACGATGGCAGCTATGTCGTCTCCTACCTGCAGAATCTCGGTGTGGAGGAGCTGCAGTATGTGTTCTGCTCCCACGCCCACGAGGATCATGTGGGCGGCCTGTCCGCTGCGCTGGCCTATTTCCCGGCAGACCATGTGTACAGCCCCGTGACGGAAGCCTCCACCAAGTGCTTTCAGGATTTCGTCAAGTACACCCAGCAGCAGGGCCTGCAGGTGGAGGTGCCCGCTGCGGGCACGGTCTGGCCGCTGGGCAGTGCCACTGTGACCATGCTGGGCCCTGTGGCGCAGTATGACAACACCAACGATACCTCCATCGTTCTGCGGGTGGACTACGGCTCCACCAGCTTTCTGCTCACCGGCGATATGGAATCGGATGCGGAGCGCGACCTTGTGAACAGCGGGGCCAACCTGAAGGCAGATGTTCTGCAGGTGGGCCACCACGGTTCCAGCACCAGCACGAGCTACATCTTCCTGAACGCCGTCCTGCCCGAGATGGGCATCATCTCCTGCGGTGTGAACAACAAGTACGGCCACCCCCACGAGGAGACCCTGAGCATCCTGCGGGATGCGAGGGTGGATGTTTACCGCACCGACCTGCTGGGGGCTATCGTGATCGGTTCCGATGGACAGAACTATACCATCCGCACCGAGAAAACGGTCACCGATGCTGAGCTCAACCCCACCGACCCGGCGGCAGCGTCCACCGCGCAGCAGGGGTATATCGGCAACGTGAACAGCAAAAAGTTCCACCTGCCCAGCTGTGCCAACCTCCCTGCGGAGAAGAACCAGATTCTCTTCTCCAGCTACGAGGAGGCCATTGCGGCAGGGTACAGCCCGTGCTCGAGCTGCATCAAGTAAAAGCATATCAAACAAGCAGCGCCCTGCCGGGGCAAACCGGCAGGGCGCTGCTGTTTTCTGGATTCATTTTTTCCGCTTCTTGAAATCAATCGGCAGAGTTGTCCACCGCTTCCGGAAGAGGTACGCCGCATCCTTGGGCTGACGCTGGCGGGTGAAGATGCCTTTTTTGTTGCCGTCCACCCGCAGGATGCCCTCGGTGGTCTGGAAATCGGCAAAATTCCACACCAGCTCACCCTGCACGAAATCGTAGTGGTCGAACACGGCGTGGGTCATCTCCAGATATTCATTCTGGTACTCGGCACTCCACATCACACTGGGGAGCTTGTGTGCACCGCTCAGGTTGTCGGTGCCGTACTCAGTGAAGATGAGCGGGCGGCCATGCAGGACTTTTGCCCAGCCTTCCATCTCATGGTGGAAGGCGGCTTCGGCATCCGCCAGCCCGGCCCCGCCCAGTACATACCAGCCATAGTAGCGGTTCAGGCTGACGAAATCGGCAAAGCGCTGGCCCTTGCTGGTGTCGGGCAGGCTGGTCATCAGGACCGTATAAGTACGGGGGCGCTTCTGGGGGTCGAGGCGGCGGGCCAGCTCGAACAGGGGTTTGAAGTATTCCTCAGTGCCCGCGCTGGTGCACTGAGGCTCGTTGAGCAGGCTCCATGCGATGACCGAGGGATGGTTTTTGTCCCGGTCGATCATATCGGTCAGGGCTGCCTTGTGGTTCTTGAGCAGCGTAGGCGTGGTCTCCTTCTCAAAAAAGCCCTGCTGCCTGCCGTTGCCCTGATTGGCGGCCAGGAAGTTGGCTGTGCTCTGCATAAAGCCCACGGCGGGGACTTCGTCAATGATGAGGAAGCCCTCCTCATCGGCCATCTGGTAGATCTCCTCAGCGTAGGGGTAGTGGCTGGTGCGGAAGCAGTTTGCGCCGATCCACTTCATCAGCTCAAAATCCCGCTTGACGGTGGGCAGGTCGAGCCCACGGCCCCGGATGTCGGCATCCTCGTGCCGACCAAAGCCCCGCAGATAGACCGGGCTGCCGTTGAGCAGGAAACGCCCGTGCCGGATCTCAAAGGTGCGGATGCCGATCCGGTCCAGATACTCGTCCACCACCGCGCTGCCCTCGTGGATGCGGATCACCAGATCGTAGAGATAGGCGGCGTGGATATTCCACAGTTTGGCGTTTTTGACCACCAGCGTGCCGGTGGTGCCGGAGCTTTCGGCCACCCGGGTGGTGCCGTCGTAAAGCTCCACAGTCACGGGGTGGGGGCCGTTGGTGGACACGGTATAGTCGATCTCGGCCCCGGTCTCGGTCAGACGGTATCGGGTGGAGTAGTCCAGCACCCGCTCCCTGGGCAGGGCCATCAGCCAGACGGGCCGGTGGATGCCGGCGTAGTTGTAAAAATCAAAGTAGGGGGCGGCGATCTTTCTGCCATCCGCAAGGGTACGGGTGGTGCCTGCGGGCAGCATCGTTTCGCTGAGCTCGTTATTCGCCAGAACACTGAGCTTGTTGAACTGGTTGTAGCGCACGATGTTGGTCACAGTGGCATCAAAGGGCAGGAAGCCGCCCTCGTGCTGGGCCACCTCCACGCCATTGACGAAGACCCGGGCCCGGTGGGTGACCGAGCCAAACCGGAGAACGATGTCCCAGCCGCTCCATTCCGCAGGGACAAAAAAGCTGGTCTCGTACCAGAAATCACCGCAGTATTCGCGGGAGGCCTTGTCGGTGAACAGGTCGCAGAAGGAGGCAGGCACCGGCATGGAAAGAGAGGAGGGCAGGTCCAGCGCCCATCCGGCCTCCACACCCTTGCTCTCGGGGTCGAAGCTGAAACGCCACATCCCGTCCAAGCCGATAAGACGGCGGGTGGTGGTAGCGCGGGGATACAGCAGGGAGCGGTTCATCAGGATGACCTCACATTCATCAGCCCGGCGGCATTTTGCGTGCCACAGGGGCGTTTATTGTCTTTATACCCAGTATGACAGAAATTTTATAAAAGGGATAGAAAGATTTTTGAATAAATCCAGACTTTTTTCAGGAAAACAGGCGCTGCTCTGGGCAGAATACCTATTATCTCCGGCCTGGTTTAAAAACTTCCGTAAAGAGTGCCACAAAAAGTGAATGCTGGGAAAAAGAGGAAAAAACAGAATGTGAATGAACTGTGAAAATGTACAAAAACAATACCTTAAAATTGTACGAATTCACCTAAAAAATATTCTAACATTTTTTGATAAAAGTTTGTCATAATATTGAAGTACAAACTTGGATACAGCAGAAGGGACACTGTACCGTTTGAATTGACCACCGAAGGAGAATACAATGGCAAATGAAATGCAAAAGACCACCCCGTTTGGGATGCGGGACAAGGTCGGCTATATGTTCGGCGATTTCGCCAACGATTTTACTTTTATCCTGTCGTCCAGCTTCCTGATGAAGTTCTATACCGACGTGATGGGCGTGAGCGCCGGTGTTGTGGGCATGATCATGATGATCGCCCGCTTTGTGGATGCCTTCACCGATGTGACCATGGGCCAGATCGTGGACCGCTCCAAGCCCACCAAGGACGGCAAGTTCCGCCCCTGGCTCAAGCGGATGTGCGGCCCTGTGGCCATTGCATCCTTCCTCATCTTCCAGTCCGGTCTGGCCGGGATGTCCTACGGCTTCAAGGTGGTATGGCTCTTTGTGACCTATATCCTGTGGGGCTCTATCTTCTACACCTCCGTCAACATCCCTTACGGTTCCATGGCCTCCGCCATCTCTGCTGACCCCAAGGACCGCGCAGAGCTGTCCACCTGGCGTACCATCGGCAGCACCCTGGCCGGCCTTGTGATCGGCGTTGGCACCCCCATGGTGGCTTACGTCACCGTCAATGGCCAGACGGTCCTCTCCGGCAGCCGCATGACCATCATTGCAGGCGTTTTCTCTGTCTGCGCCATCCTCTGCTACCTGCTCTGCTTTCACCTGGTGCGTGAGCGTGTGGACGTGCCCGCCAACAACAGCAAGATGGACATTGGCAAGATGCTCAAGAGCGTGTTCACCAACCGTGCCCTGCTGGGCATCATTGCTGCCGCCCTTTTCCTGCTGCTGGCCATGCTGACCATGCAGGGCATGGCAGGCTATGTGTTCCCCAACTTCTACGGCAGTGCCGCCGCCCAGTCTACCGCTTCTCTGCTGAGCAGCGTGCTGATCCTGCTCGTCTGCGCACCCTTTGCCTCCAAGCTGGCCAGCCGGTTCGGTAAAAAAGAGCTGGCCACTGTATCCTGCATCGTGGCCACGGTGCTGGAGATCATCTGCTTTGTTCTCAAGCCCACCAATGTCTGGGTCTATGTCGGCTTCTACTGTGCCGCCTTCATCTGCCTGGGCTTCTTCAACACCATCATCTGGGCAATGATCACCGATGTCATCGATGATTCCGAGGTCCGCAACGGCATCCGTGAGGACGGCACCATCTATGCGGTCTACTCCTTTGCCCGCAAGCTGGGGCAGGCATTCTCTTCCGGCCTGACCGGCGGCCTGCTGACCATGATTGGTTACAGCGCCGCCACTGCCTTTGACCCGGAGGTCACCATGGGCATCTTCAACATCTCCTGTATTGCCCCCGCCATCGGCTTTGTGGCCGTGGCCCTGAGCCTGTTCTTCATCTACCCCCTGACCAAACAGAAGGTGGAGGAGAACGTGGCCGCACTGGCACAGCGCCATAATAAGTAAGGAAACGGATCAAGCCGCCCACGGGAAATTCCTGTGGGCGGCTTGTTTCTGCTTCAAAATTGATGTATACTAATATATCAGGAATGACACAATGGCACGAGCGGAACAACAGGAAAAAGGAGCGGTGTACGATGCGGGTGGATCCTTTGCAGATCCTTACAAAGCTGGCAGCGGTGCAGAATATCCCGACCCGGCGGGTCACCCCGCCCTTTGAGGGGTTGGAAGAGTTTGACTACGGCCTGCGGCGATCGCTGGACCCCCAGTTCGACTGGCAGGAGTTCGGCCAGCTGCTGCTGGACAGCACCCCTGAAAATACCCTGCTGCTGGTGGAGGGCACCTTTGAGCTGCACTTTGCCCTGTTCCGCATCCCTGATGAAAAAAACACGGTCTTTCTCATTGGACCCTGGACGGTGGGCCCCCGCACCCCGAGCGCCCGCAAATGGGTCAGGCGTTATCTGGGGGAAGCCGGAGAGGCCGCTGTGCAGGAGTACTACAACGGCGTGAAGATCCTGGAGGCCAGTGATTTCTATGGAGCTTTGCGGGTTGTGGTGGATACGATGTTCGGCTGCACTGTCCCGGTGCAGGAACTGAAGGAATTCCTGCCCTTCCAGTTCCACCCGGATACCCGCTATTTCCACGAGCCGGAGTTCCAGAAGGAGATCCCGGTCACCATGCTGGAGCAGCGGTATGAATCAGAGAACCGCATTCTGGACGCAGTGGCCCGGGGCGATGAGGAAGCCGCCATCGAGGCCATGCACCAGCACTCCCGCTTTACCTATGGCGGCCGGTTCGAGGGGACGCTTTACCAGCAGAAGAACAAGATGATCGTGCTGAACACCCTGCTGCGCAAGGCCATTGAACCCAGCAAGGTGCATCCCTATTATATCGATGCCATTTCCAGCAAGTACAGCCGCATCATTGAGGAAGCCAACGAGGTGCCCAACGAGATGATGTGGCAGATGACGCGGGATTACTGTGCCTATGTCCGCCGCTACTCGCTGAAGGAGTATTCGCCCGCGGTGCAGAAGGTGATGAACTACGTCAACCTGAACGTGGCCGAGCCGCTGACGCTGAAAAGTCTGGCTGCCATGTGCTTCATCAGCCCATCGTACCTGTCGGCATTGTTCAAGCAGGAGACCGGCAGCACTCTGATCGATTATATCAACACCCAGCGCGTCAACCGCGCGGCCCAGCTGCTGGTGCAGAACAACCACACCATTGCCGCCGTGGCCGAGGAAGTGGGCATTCTGGACGTGAATTATTTTACAAAGATCTTCAAAAAGACGCTGGGAGTCACCCCTACCCGCTACCGCCGCGAACACAAAGAAAAGTGAAAAATGAAAAAAATGCCCGGTTTTTCCCGGAAATGTACGTTTTGTGCAAAACTTCCGGGAAAAGACGGGCATTTTCTGTACAGAGAAATTTGTTGCATGAACAGAACGATGTTGTAACCATTTTGAAAGGATTTATGGATTTTTGGCATGGAATTTGGATGTATGTTGCATTTTTAACCGATTTTGTGCTTGATAGTAAAAAGAATGTTGTACACAACAATATCAACTGTGAAGAATGCACAAAGAAACGGCCGGAATCTTGTGAACTTGTCCCATTGCGAACTTTTTTTCAGATGGCTATAATACAAACAGAAACCGTGGAACGTACATGTAAGTATATTCCATGAGATGCTGTGATATGCGAATGAAGGAGAACAAGATTATGAAAATGATTTCCCGTCGTGACTTTATGAAGGCTTCTGCTGTTGTGGGTGCTGCTGGCGTTCTGACCGCCTGCGGCGGCTCCTCCAGCTCCACTGCTGCTTCCTCTGTCGCTGCTTCCTCTGCAGCTGCTTCTGAGGCTGCAACCGGCAGCGCAAACGTCGGTGTCTGCATCTATCAGTTCGCTGATAACTTTATGACCCTGTACCGCACCGACCTGGAAGAGTACCTGAAGGATAAGGGCTACGCCGTGACCATCGTTGACGGCAAGAACGACCAGAACACCCAGACCGAGCAGATCAACACCTTCCTGCAGCAGGGCGTTGACGTTCTGATCATCAACCCTGTTCAGACCACCTCTGCACAGACCATCGTTGATACCATTTCTCCCTCCGGCACTCCCATCGTCTTCATCAACCGTGAGCCCGAAAAGGCTGTTCTGGATTCCTACGCAGGCAAGTGCTGCTACGTTGGCGCTGACGCACGTCAGTCCGGTACTTACCAGGGCGAGCTGATCCTGGAGACCGAGACCCAGGGCGATATCAACGGCGACGGCAAGATCACCTACATCATGTGCAAGGGCGACCCCGAGAACATCGATGCTCAGTATCGCACCGAGTACTCCATCAAGGCTCTGACCGATGCCGACAAGGAAGTGGAGTGCCTGTACGAGTACCTGGACAACTGGGATCAGACCACCGCACAGCAGGACGTTGCAAACGCTCTGGCACAGTACGGCGAGAAGATCGAAGTTGTGTTCTGCAACAACGACGCAATGGCTCTGGGCGCTCTGCAGTCCATCGAGCAGGCTGGCCGTACCGTTGGCAAGGACATCTACCTGGTCGGTGTTGACGCACTGAAAGAGGCTGTCCAGAACGTTGTTGACGGCAAGATGACCGGTACCGTTCTGAACGACGACGTGGGCCAGGCTACCAAGGCTGCCGAGGCTACTCAGCTGTTTGTTGAGGGCAAGGACGTTGAGGAGTACTACTGGGTCGACTACGTCAAGGTCACTGCCGAGAACGCAGCACAGTACCTCTAATTCCTGTAGCACAAAACTCACGTTTGCAAGGTACGCAGTGAGTCCTATGGCTTGGTAAAAGCTTAAAAGCGCGTGCGTGCGAGATTTCTCTCGGGCGCACGCGCCTTCTTTTAGAAAGGACGCACCGCGCGGCCTGCAAATTGCAAGATAAGGAGGCTCTGCGGAATGTCAGAATACCGTCTGGTAATGAAAGGCGTGGTCAAG
>ERZ772805.1761-NODE-1761-length-15870-cov-16.775340_pt1 | contig 15870 bp, 6 predicted proteins | sample MGYA00511344_ERZ772805 | MGnify/ENA primary metagenome ERZ772805 (study PRJEB29015, sample SAMEA2737730) | human gut metagenome | biome: human gut; feature: human-associated habitat; material: faeces | place: China | collected 2012 ...
CCTGGCACAGGCAATCGAGAACAACTATACCTTAAAGATCAATGAGCGGAAGCTGGAAAACGCAAAAAATGAGACAGTAAAGAACCAGCTGACTACAGCCATTGCCAATAATAAGAAGCAGATCGGCGCATCTTTATCCGGCGCTTACAAAAAGGTGCTTTCAGCCCAGATCTCTTTACAGCAGGCCCAGACAAAAGCACAGTTGGAGCAGACCAATCTTTCCAATGCAGCTTTAAAGATGGCAGCAGGAATGATGACTAAAAATGATTACGATGCCCAAGAACGGGCTGCGAAAACCAGTGAAAACTCAGTAAAAACAGCACAGATCAGTCTGTTAAGCGCAGTGGAAAATTATAAATGGGCGGTAAAAGGCCTGGCAGCAGCCCAGTAGGAAGGAGGCAGCTTGTATGTTTTTAAAGGATAAATATGGAAAAAAATGGACTAGAACGTTTATTCCACAAAATACAGACAATTTATTTGGTTCAAACCCTACCACCAAAATAGACGGTATGAATTTCGGTAGTACTAACCTTAATCAACTTCGTAATAGTACTCAAGTCGGACCAGACAAAAAAGCAGTTGCTTGGAAATATTATGGAAGTGCCGATTTAATAACTGGGGGCCTCGGAACTGGAGTCTTTGGGCCAAATATTTCTGCAGGAGATGTTGCGGTTCCTCTTGTTATGACAAAGGGAGCTTCTGAAATCGGTCTTTACATTGCTTCAGGTGGTAAACAATCTGCTATGGTTGGATTTTTCCCACTTGATGAAGGAGATGCGCCTGAATCATACGGTAAGGCGATTCATTCGATAGCAACTGTAGATGGAATTACTGGTAAGAAAGTGAACCAACCTTATCTTGGTCACTTGAGCCCAGATATGGATGAAAACAATACCCTTGATTGGACTGGTGATGACAAGGCGACCACTGCGGATGAAGGCATCGACCAATTGCTTCCAGATGATCTTAAAGGGAAAACCAATGAGATGATCAAGATGGACCGGACACGTCCAGGTAATTACACCATTTCAGTGGAAGCTCATACGGATGGAGCAGCAAAAGCTAACATCTATGGTTGGATAGATTTCAACCAAAACGGAACCTTCGATGAAGATGAACGGTCTGATTTAACAACCATTACCCAAGATGGAACGGCTACGTTAAGATTTACAAAGAGTAAAACCTATATTGATCCTAGCGTCAAGGAATTAGGGGTACGGTTACGAATTGCTAAGGATGCTGATCAAATTGAGAGTCCGACAGGAATGGCCTTTTCAGGTGAGGTTGAAGACTTCAAGACTCAAATCACCCACCCACCAAAAGGGGAATTTAAAGAAACAACTGGCCTTCAAGGTGCGAAGCAAACTGCAACTGTAGCCTTTACCGCTCGTGGTTTGCAAGGCTATAGCCTAACTGAGCCAGCAAAAATTGATGAAACAGTAGCTCCACAAATGATAGATAACCGTACAGGGCAAGTCGTTACACCTGGCGCAGATGGCTACTATGCTGTAGCTGGTCAAGGGAAGTACAAGATCACTCCAAACGGAACTTCTGTGGATGTTGAGTTCATTCCTGAAGATCACTTCCTTGGAACAGCTGACGGTATCTCTATCCGTCGTACAGACAGCAATGGCTACGATACTGGTTGGTCAACAAAATTCCCAGCTGATGAAGCCAATGTCGATACTGTTTTGAATACTATGGATGGTCTTTATATCCCAACTGTTACACCAACGGAAATTGAAGGGGTAGATAAGACTTCAACAGATGTCCAAGGTGCGACTCAAACTGGTACACCAACCTTTAACACAACTACAACGAATGCTAATGGCGACAAGATCTCTGTCACTCCAAGCTTGGAATACCCTGCTAAATTGGTGGATCCAGCGACTGGTCAAGTAACCAATGCAACCTCTGTAACAGTAGCAGGTGAAGGAACATACAGCATTGATGATGCTACTGGTAAAGTAACCTTTGTTCCAGAACCAGGATTCACAGGTACAGCTCAAGGTGTTACCGTATCTGTAACAGCTCCTGTCGGAAAAGATAAAGACGGAACCGTCCGTGACGAATACCTTAAGACAGCAACAGCTAAGTACACACCAACGGTTACTCCAATCACAGTGACTCCTACAAACAAGGTTTCTGCGGACATTCAAAACGTTCCTCAAACCCAAACACCAACCTTTGATTTGAGTAGCGATAAGACTGCTGAAATCACAAGCAAGAAATTGGTAGATCCAGCAACTGGTCAACCGACTGATGAAACAACAGTAAAAGTAGCAGGTGAAGGTACATATACAATCGATCCTACTACAGGAGCAGTGACCTTCACACCTGAAAAAGACTTTGTCGGAACTGCAACTGGTGTGACCGTTCAAGCGACTGCAACGATTACCAATGCGAACGGTAAGACAGCAACCATCACATCTGATGCAACTTACACACCAACTGTTGTAGCGGCTGTTCCAACAGCAAGCCCTGCAACTTCAAAAGATATCCAAGGTGCGACTCAAACAGGTAGACCAACCTTTGCAGGAACAACTGTTCAAGTAAATGGTGAAGATAAAGCTATTACGATTAAAGATAATAGCTACACACTTTTGGATAATGATGGCAATGAAGTGACAAGTGCTCCAGCTTATGCTGCTGATGGTACAACTGAAATCGGTACTTACTCTATCGATTCAGCAACTGGACAAGTAACTTTCACACCGACGGATAAATCATACACAGGTGTAGTGACACCTGCCAAGGTTCAAGCTGAAAGCTCAAACGGTATCAAGGTAGATACAACCTACACGCCTGAAATCGTACCGGTAACGCCGACAGCAACTCCAGCTGAAACAACAGATATCCAAGGTGCTACTCAGACAGGTAAACCTGAATTCAAGGGTGGAACAGTAACTGTTGATGGTGTTGAGAAAACGGTAGCTATCAATGAAGACGTTGCCGCAACATTTGACGATGGTTCAACAACTAAGACAGTTGACGGCGTTGGTACTTACACAGTAGCAGCGGATGGTACGGTGACATTTGTTCCAGAAAAATCATTTACAGGAACAGCACCAGCAGTCACAGTCGTTCGTGAAGACATGAACGGCACTAAAGCCTCTGCGACATACACACCAACTGTGACACCAGTAACTCCGACTGCAGCTCCAGCTGAATCAACAGATGTTCAAGGTGCCACTCAAACAGGTAAGCCTGTATTTACTGAGGGTAACAGCCGTGTGCCGATGAATGATGATGTTGCCGCAACATTTGACGATGGCTCAACAACTAAGACAGTTGATGGTGTCGGTACCTACACAGTAGCAGCAGACGGAACTGTGACATTTGTTCCAGAACCAAGCTTTACAGGAACAGCCCCAGCAGTGACGGTTGTTCGTGAAGACATGAACGGTACTAAAGCTTCTGCGACATATACACCAACAGTAACCCCAGTAACACCGACTGCAGAAGATACAACATCTACAGGTAAACAAGGACAAACCCAAACAGGTAAGCCTAAATTTACTGAAGGCAACAGCCGTGTGCCAATGAATGATGACGTTCCAGCTACTTTTGATGATGGTTCAACTACCAAGACAGTCGATGGCGTTGGTACTTACACGGTGGCTTCAGACGGTACAGTTACATTCGTCCCTGAAAAATCATTCACAGGTAAAGCACCAGCCGTAACAGTTGTTCGTGAAGATAAGAACGGAACAAAAGCTTCTGCAACTTACACACCAACTGTAACTCCAGTAACTCCAACTGCAACACCTGCTGAATCTACTGGACCTCAAGGTTTGGTTCAAACAGGTACAGTAACCTTCACTGAAGGTGATGAAGTAGCACCAATCGACAAGGATACCATTACTCTTCTTGATGAAAATGGTCAACCAGCAACATCTGTAGTTGCTAAGTCACCAGAAGGTAAAGAAATTGGTACCTTCACCGTTGATAAAGATACAGGTGTTGTGACCTTCACACCAACGGATAAATCTTATTCCGGCGATGTTGTCCCAGTTAAGGTTCAAGCTGCGGATACTAACGGTACAACAGTAGAAACAACTTACACACCTAAGATTACTCCAGTTGTTCCAACATCTGAAGATGCTACATCAACTGATATCCAAGGTCAAACTCAAACAGGTAAACCAACCTTCACGGAAGGCAATCCAAATGTTCCAATTGATGAGGATACACCAGCTACCTTCGAAGATGGTTCAACGACTAAGACAGTAGATGGAGAAGGTACATACACTGTTTCTCCAGATGGAACCGTAACTTTCGTCCCAGAAAAATCATTCACTGGAACTGCTTCAGGCGTAACAGTGAAACGTGTTGATAAGAACGGTACTGAAATCACAGCTAAATACACACCAACTGTGACACCAGTAACCCCAACAGCTGCACCAGCTGAATCAACAGACATCCAAGGGGCAACCCAAACAGGCAAACCTGAATTCACTGAAGGCGATAGCCGTGTGCCTATGAACGACGCTGTTCCAGCAACATTTGATGATGGATCAACTACGAAGACTGTAGATGGTGTTGGTACTTACACAGTGGCAGCAGACGGTACAGTAACCTTTGTACCAGAAAAATCATTTGTTGGAACTGCACCTGCTGTAACTGTTGTTCGTGAAGATAAGAACGGAACCAAAGCTTCTGCGACTTACACACCAACAGTTACACCGGTAACACCAACTGCGACACCAGCTGAAACAACAGGTGTTCAAGGTGCAACCCAATCTGGCAAACCAACCTTCACTGAAGGTAATAACCGTGTACCAATGAATGATGACGTTCCAGCAACCTTCGATGATGGATCTACTTCTAAGACTGTTGATGGCGTTGGTACTTATACAGTAGCTGCAGACGGAACTGTAACATTTGTTCCAGAACCAAGCTTTACTGGTACTGCACCAGCTGTAACAGTAGTTCGTGAAGATAAGAACGGAACTAAAGCATCTGCAACTTACACACCAACTGTTAATCCAGTCACTCTTACTCCAACAAATAAAGTTTCTGAAGACATTCAAAATATTCCTCAAACTGAAACTCCAACATTTGCTTTGAGTGATGATGAGACTGCTCAAATTACAAGTAAGAAATTGATTGACCCTGCAACAGGTCAACCAACAGATGAAACAACTGTAACAGTAGCAGGTGAAGGTACTTACACAATCGATCCTACTACCGGAGCAGTAACCTTTACTCCTGAAAAAGACTTTGTCGGAACTGCAACTGGCGTGAAAATTCAAGCAATAGCGACGATTACAAATGAAGATGGTAAGACTTCAACCATCACTTCAGATGCAAGTTACACACCAACAGTTGTAGCAGCTGTTCCAACAGCTAAACCAGCTACATCTAAAGATATCCAAGGTGCGACACAAACTGGAACACCAACCTTTGAAGGTGCAACTGTTCAAGTAAATGGTCAAGATAAAGCTATTACAATCAAAGATAATAGCTACACACTTTTGGACAAAGATGGTAATGAAGTGGCGACTACGCCAGCCTATGCTGAAGATGGTACAACTGAAATCGGTACGTACTCAATTGATCCAGCAACTGGACAAGTGACCTTCACACCAACTGATAAATCTTATACAGGTAAGGTAACGCCTGTTAAGGTTCAAGCTGAAAGCTCAAATGGCATCAAGGTGGATACAACCTACACACCTGAAATTGTTCCAGTAACCCCAACAGCTACACCAGCTGAAACAACGGATATTCAAGGTGCTACTCAAACAGGTAAACCTGAATTCAAGGGTGGAACCGTAACAGTTGATGGCGTTGAGAAAACGGTAGAAATCAATGATGATGTTCCAGCAACATTTGATGATGGCTCAACTACCAAGACTGTTGACGGCGTTGGTACTTACACTGTAGCAGCAGACGGAACCGTAACCTTTACCCCTGAGAAATCATTCACAGGTAAAGCACCAGCCGTAACGGTTGTTCGCGAAGATAAGAACGGAACTAAAGCTTCTGCAACGTACACGCCAACAGTAACTCCAGTCACACCGACAGCGACACCAGTTGAAACAACAGGTAAGCAAGGTCAAACTCAAACAGGTAAGCCTGAATTTACTGAAGGCGACAGCCGTGTACCAATGAACGATGATGTTCCAGCTACTTTCGACGATGGCTCAACGACTAAGACAGTAGACGGCGTTGGTACTTACACAGTAGCAGCAGACGGAACGGTAACCTTTGTTCCTGAGAAATCATTCACAGGTAAAGCACCAGCCGTAACGGTTGTTCGTGAAGATAAGAACGGAACCAAAGCTTCTGCAACTTACACACCAACTGTAACTCCAGTAACTCCAACAGCAACACCAGCTGAATCTACTGGACCTCAAGGTCTTGTTCAAACTGGCACTGTAACCTTTACTGAAGGTGATGAAGTAGCTCCAATTAACAAGGATTCGATTACTCTTCTTGATGAAAATGGTCAACCAGCAGCATCAGTAGAAGCGAAATCACCAGCAGGTGATGTGATCGGTACATACACAGTTGATAAAGATACAGGTTTAGTTACTTTCACACCAACAGATAAATCTTATTCAGGTGATGTTGTCCCAGTTAAGGTTCAAGCAGCTGATACAAACGGAACTACAGTTGAAACAACTTATACACCGAAAATTACTCCAGTTGTTCCAACTTCTGAAGATGCTACATCGACTGACATCCAAGGTCAAACACAATCTGGTAAACCAACCTTTATTGAAGGTGATCCAAATGTTCCAATCGATGAAGATACTCCAGCGACCTTTGAAGATGGTTCAACCACTAAAACAGTAGATGGTGAAGGAACTTACACTGTTTCTCCAGATGGAACAGTAACCTTCGTACCAGAAAAATCATTCACTGGAACCGCTACAGGCGTAACAGTGAAACGCGTGGATAAGAACGGTACTGAAATCACAGCTAAGTACACACCAACTGTGACACCAGTAACTCCAACAGCTGCACCAGCTGAAACAACAGATATCCAAGGTGCGACACAAACTGGTAAACCTGAATTTACTGCAGGCGATAGCCGTGTACCAATGAACGATGATGTTCCTGCAACCTTCGACGATGGCTCAACGACTAAGACAGTAGACGGCGTTGGTACTTACACAGTAGCAGCAGACGGAACGGTAACCTTTGTTCCTGAGAAATCATTCACAGGTAAAGCACCAGCAGTGACAGTTGTCCGCGAAGATAAGAACGGAACAAAAGCTTCTGCAACCTACACACCAACTGTAACACCGGTAACACCAACTGCAGAAGATACAACATCTACTGACAAACAAGGTCAAACGCAAACAGGTACACCAACCTTCACACCAGGTAATCCAAATGTTCCAATGGATGATGATACACCTGCAACATTTGAAGATGGCTCAACAACCAAGAACATTCCAGGTGAAGGAACTTACACTGTTGCTCCAGACGGAACCGTAACATTTGTTCCAGAAAAATCATTCACAGGAACAGGTACAGGCGTAACTGTGAAACGTGTTGATAAGAATGGTACACCAGTTACAGCTAAGTACACACCAACTGTAACTCCAGTAACTCCTACAGCAACTCCAGCTGAATCAGAAGCCCCTCAAGGTGTGGTTCAAACTGGAACTGTAACCTTCACAGAAGGTGATCCAGTTGCGCCAATCGACAAAGATACCATTACTCTTCTTGATGAAAATGGCCAACCAGCAGCATCAGTAGATGCGAAATCACCAACAGGTGATGTGATCGGTACCTTCACAGTTGATAAAGAAACTGGTGTTGTAACCTTCACACCAACTGATAAATCATACTCAGGTGAAGTCGTTCCAGTTAAAGTTCAAGCCAAAGACACAAACGGAACTGTTGCTGAAACAACCTACACACCTAAGATTACTCCGGTTGTACCAACTGCTGACCCTGCAACATCTACAGATATCCAAGGTAAAACTCAAACAGGTACACCAAGCTTCAAACCTGGTAACCCTGCAATCCCAATGGATGATGATGTTCCAGCAACCTTTGAAGATGGAACAACTACGAAGACCATTCCAGGCGAAGGAACTTACACAGTTGCTCCAGACGGAACAGTAACCTTCGTACCAGAAAAATCATTCACAGGAACAGGTACAGGTGTAACCGTGAAACGTGTTGATAAGAACGGTACTCCAGTTACTGCAACATACACACCAACTGTAACTCCAGTTACACCAACTGCTGAACCAACAACATCAACAGATATCCAAGGTGCTACACAAACTGGTAAGCCAGTATTTACAGAAGGCGATAGCCGTGTACCAATGAATGACGATGTTCCAGCAACATTTGATGATGGTTCAACGACTAAGACTGTTGATGGTGTTGGTACATACACAGTAGCAGCAGATGGAACAGTAACCTTCGTACCAGAAAAATCATTTGTTGGTGAAGCACCAGCAGTGACAGTTGTCCGTGAAGATATTAACGGAACTAAGGCTTCAGCAACCTACACACCAACAGTAACTCCAGTTACTCCAACTGCTGAGCCAACAACATCTACAGATATCCAAGGTGCTACACAAACTGGTAAACCAGTATTTACAGAAGGCGATAGCCGTGTGCCAATGAACGATGATGTTCCAGCAACCTTCGATGATGGTTCAACCACTAAGACAGTAGAAGGTGTTGGTACTTACACAGTAGCCGCAGACGGTACAGTGACATTTGTACCAGAAAAATCATTCGTTGGAACTGCCCCAGCAGTGACAGTGGTTCGTGAAGATAAGAACGGAACCAAAGCCTCTGCAACCTACACGCCAACAGTAACTCCAGTTACTCCAACTGCTGAACCAGCAACATCTACAGATATCCAAGGTCAAACACAAACTGGTAAACCAAGCTTCACGCCTGGTAACCCAAGTGTCCCAATGGATGATGATGTACCTGCTACCTTTGAAGACGGCTCAACAACTAAAGTTATTCCAGGTGAAGGAACTTACACAGTTGCTCCAGATGGAACAGTAACCTTCGTCCCAGAAAAATCATTCACAGGAACAGGTACAGGCGTAACTGTGAAACGTGTTGACAAGAACGGTACAGCCATTACAGCAACTTACACGCCAACCGTAACACCAGTAACACCAACTGCAGAATCAGTTACTTCAATTGGTAATAAGGGTCAAACGCAAACAGGTAAGCCAAGCTTCACTGAAGGCGATAGCCGTGTACCAATGAATAACCAAGTTCCAGCTACCTTTGAAGATGGTTCAACTACCAAGACGATTTCAGGTGTTGGTACTTACACAGTAGCTGCAGATGGAACTGTAACCTTCACACCAGAACCTGAATTTACAGGAACTGCCCCAGCAGTAACAGTTGTTCGTGAAGATGTTAACGGAACTAAGGCTTCAGCTACCTACACACCAACTGTTCTTCCAATCACTAAGTTTGTTGATAAAGAAGGTAAGGAAATCCCAGGATATCCTACAGTTGATGGTGAACAGCCAAAAGTTGAGATTCCAGGTTACCGCTTCGTAGAAACTAAGAAATTACCTAATGGTGATATCGAACATGTCTACGAGCAAGTAACAACATCATATGTAGATGAAAATGGTACTCCAATCCCTGGTTATCCAACCGAAGATGGCCAACAACCTAAGAAAGACATTCCAGGTTATGAATTTGTGAAGACAGTTGTAGATGAAAATGGTAATACTCAACACATCTACAAACAAATTGTGACTCCAACACCAGTGCCGGATACAACTCCGACACCAGAGCCACAGCCAGCTCCACAAACAGAAGAGCCTAAGGCTCCAGTGCTTCCAGAAACAAAAGAAGAAGCTCACTTTATCAATCCAACTGATAAGACAGCCCAACTTCCAGAAACTGGTAGTGAAGATTCAAACCTTGCAATCTTTGGTTTGGCAAGTCTTCTAGCTGGATTCGGACTCTATGGCACAAAACGACGCAAACGTTAAAATGATTTAACGGTCGTATAGGACCTTAAGAATCCAGATTTCAATTAAAATAGACCTCATGGTATTTGCCATGGGGTCTATTTGTATGGCCCAGACTGCGAGTTTTTTTAAGTCGTCATGATTGACTTTGCTCTCTAGGAAGCGTAATCTAGACCTTAGTTAAAGGATTATAAGGAGGTCCCTCGATGATTGAAGTAACTTATTTAAATACCGCCAAGCAAGAAAAACACACTTCCTTTGAAGATTACAATGAATTTGTTAGGGCACAGCAAGCTTGTTGGATTGCCTTACCGGATTCAACGCCAGTCACTAAGGTGACTATAAACGGACATGATATTGGCTACAAAGGACAATATGGCGACCTTTACTTTTATATTATGAAGCTAGACTTGGCACAATATCAGTAATAATAGGAAAAAGAATCAGACATCGTGTTCTGATTCTTTTTCTTTGAGAAAGGTAATTTTTATAAATTAAGAATATTGCTAATTGACTGAAAATGACTTACAATAGAAAGGAAGAATTTATAGAAGGAGACACATATGAAAAACAAGCGTTTAATTTGGACTTTGGTTTTCTTAGCTATCTTGACGCTCGGTTCTATTGGGACAGATCTTTTCAAAAAAGAACACCAAGATGCCAATAAGGTCGTCAAAGTAGGGATCCTCCAGTTCGTGACTCACGACGCCCTGGATCAAATCGAGAAGGGAATTGAGGATGGCCTTAAGGAAGCTGGTTATAAGGGGGACAAGGTTAAAATCACCCTCCTAAATGCCGAAGGAGACCAGTCTAAAATTCAAACCATGTCTAAACAATTGGTTAATGACAAGAACGATGTTGTTATCGGTATTGCCACACCAGCAGCACAGGGGCTAGCGGCAGCTACCAAGGATATTCCAGTCATTATGGGGGCTATCTCAGACCCTGTTGGGGCCAAATTGGTTAAGAATCTCAAGCATCCGGAAGGCAATGTTACTGGTACCTCTAACCAAGTGCCGATTAAGCAAACAGTAGACTTGGTCAAATCACTGACACCAAATGCCAAAACTATTGGTATTCTCTACGCTTCAAGCGAGGACAATTCCAAATCACAGGTTGAAAGCTTTAAGAAATACGCAGAAAAAGATGGCCTGAATGTGGTCGAGTACGCCGTTCCATCAACCAATGAAATCAATACAACCATGTCAGTCATGACTGGTAAGGTAGATGCCATCTGGACGCCTCAAGATAATACGATTGCCTCAGCCTTTTCAACAGTAATCTCATCAGCCAACCAGGCTAAGATTCCAGTTTATACGACGGTTGATACGATGGTGAAAGAAGGTGGTTTGGCTTCAGTTGCTCAAAGCCAATATGAACTTGGAAAGGCTACAGCTCGTAGTGCCGTTAAGGTTCTTAAGGGTAAGAAAGTAAAGGATGTTCCTGTAGATGTTATCGATGATGGCACACCAACGCTTAACCTTAAAGTTGCTCAAGACCTCAACATCACCATCCCTGACGATGTGCTTAAACAGTCAGACATCGCTGTTAAAGCTGATAAATAAGGAGGACTTATGATTATTTCATCTATTTATCAGGGGCTTCTATACGGAATCCTAGGTCTTGGGATTTACATGACTTTCCGTATCTTGGATTTTCCTGATTTGACAACAGAAGGTTCCTTCCCTCTTGGTGGGGCAGTAGCAGTAACCCTTATGAACTTTGGTTGGAACCCTATCTTGGCAACCTTGGTTGCCGTTTTGGCCGGCTGTGGTGCTGGACTTGTGACTGGTCTCCTCTATACTAAGGGAGAGATTCCTACTATTTTGGCAGGGATTTTGGTCATGACCTCTCTTAACTCAGTCATGCTTATGATTATGGGAAGGGCCAACTTGGGACTTCTTGATATTAAGACTATTCAAGATTTGCTTCCTTTCAGCAAGGACTACAATCTCTTGATTGTTGGTCTCATTGCTGTGACCATTGTTATCACTGCCTTGATTGCCTTTCTTAACACGCGCCTTGGTCAAGCTTATATTGCCACAGGTGATAATAGAGACATGGCCAAATCTTTTGGTATCAACACAGACAATATGGAAGTGATGGGTCTTGTTATCTCAAACGGTATTATTGCCCTCTCTGGAGCCTTGATTAGCCAACAGGACGGTTATGCCGACGTTTCTAAAGGGATTGGGGTTATCGTCATTGGTCTTGCCAGCATCATCATTGGTGAGGTCCTCTATGCGACTAACTTGACTCTGTTGGAACGTTTGATTGCCATCTGTATTGGTTCAATCCTCTATCAGTTCCTTTTGACAGCAGTTATCGCTCTTGGCTTTAACACGAACTACCTCAAACTCTTTAGTGCGATTGTTCTGGCCATTTGCTTGATTTCGCCTGTCCTACGCCGAAAATTCTTTAAGGGGGTGACCTTATCACGATGACAGCTATTGTAGAACTCAAAGATGCGACTGTTAAGGTCAATAACGGTTTTGACACCGAAAAAACCATCCTGAACCATGTTAATCTTACCATTAGAGAAGGTGACTTTATTACTATTCTTGGTGGAAATGGTGCCGGAAAATCAACCCTCTTCAACGTCATTGCAGGGACACTCATGTTGACCAGTGGTCAGATTTTCATCATGGGTGAAGATGTTACGGCTCTCCCTGCTGAGAAGCGTGCTAAGTACCTCTCACGAGTCTTCCAAGATCCTAAAATGGGGACAGCTCCTCGTATGACCGTTGCAGAAAACCTCTTGATTGCCAAATACCGTGGCGAAAAACGAGGGCTTAAATCACGCCAAATTCATCTCTACACAGAGGAATTTCAAGGTCTGATTGAACGCATCAGTAATGGTTTAGAAAAGCACTTAGATACACCAGCAGGTCTCCTTTCAGGTGGTCAGCGTCAGGCTCTCAGTCTGTTGATGGCGACACTTAAACGTCCTGAGCTCTTGCTCTTAGATGAGCACACCGCAGCCCTGGATCCTAAGACCAGTGTAGCTCTTATGGAGTTGACTGATGAGTTTGTAACAGGTGACCATCTAACAGCCTTGATGATTACCCACCACATGGAAGATGCCCTAAAATATGGCAATCGTCTAATCGTTATGAAGGACGGTCAAATCATTAAAGACCTTACCAAGGAAGAAAAAGGCCAATTGGATATCACAGACTATTACGCTATGTTTGAGTAAGCCTAGTCTGACTCTAAATTGTAAAATAAGCCAAAAAGTTGTATACTTAAAGGGTATGCAACTTTTTGTTGTGGCCTGTAAATCGACAAGGAGACTGTTCGCACGAACGTTCAGCTCCTTGGACCGTCTGTAAAAATAGGCTCTAGAAGAGAGTCAAACTAAAAAGGAGAAAAACAAGCATGAGCGATATTAAAATTATTGCCCTAGGTGGAGTACGTGAAAATGCTAAGAACCTCTATATTGTTGAGATTAACGACTCTATCTTTATCTTGGATGCTGGTCTAAAGTATCCTGAAAATGAACAACTAGGTGTTGACTTTGTCATCCCTAACTTAGATTACTTGATTGAAAATAGAGATCGTATCCAAGGGATTTTCTTAACTCACGGACACGCCGATGCCATTGGTGCCCTACCTTATATCTTGCAAGAAGTCAAAGCACCAGTTTTTGGATCATCACTCACAATCGAGTTGGCTAAACTTTTTGTCAAGAATGCTGGCGTTAAGAAATTCAATAACTTCCATGTTATTGACGCAGAAACTGAAATTGAATTTGAGGATGCTGAGGTTTCATTCTTCAAAACAACTCACTCTATTCCAGAATCAATGGGGATTGTTCTTGGCACTGACCAGGGCAATATTGTCTATACAGGTGACTTCAAGTTTGACCAAGCTGCCCGTCCTTACTACAAAACTGATTTAGGTCGTTTGGCTGAAATCGGACGTGAAGGTGTTTTGGCCCTCTTGTCAGACTCAGCAAATGCGACAAGTACTGAACAAACAGCTTCTGAAGCAGAAGTTGGCCAAGAAATTGACCAAGTTATTGCTGATGCAGAAGGACGTGTTATTGTTGCTGCAGTTGCCTCAAACTTGGTACGTATTCAACAAGTCTTTGATTCAGCTGCTGATCACGGACGTCGCGTTGTTCTTACTGGTTTTGACGTAGAAAATATTGTCCGCACAGCCATCCGTCTTAAAAAATTGACTGTGGAGCATGAAAAACTTATTGTCAAACCAAAAGACATGAACAAGTTCGAAGACCACGAGTTGATTATCCTCGAAAATGGTCGTATGGGTGAACCAATCGATGGCCTCCAAAAGATGGCTGTTGGTCGTCACCGTTACGTTCAAATTAAAGATGGAGATCTGGTTTATATCGTAACAACTCCAAGCATTGCTAAAGAAGCTGTAGTGGCACGTGTCAACAACGCTATCTATAAGGCTGGTGGAACTGTTAAGATGATTACGCAGAGCCTTCGTGTATCTGGACATGCCAATGCTCGTGAACTTCAATTGATGATTAACCTCCTTCGTCCACAGTATCTCTTCCCTGTCCAAGGTGAGTACCGTGACCTACAAGCCCATGCAGAGTTAGCCTTGGAAGTTGGTATTCTTCCAGAAAATATTTATATCGTTAAACGCGGTGACATCATGCACTTGTCTGAAGATCAAGGTTTCCTTCATGAAGGAGCTGTTCCAGCTGGTGATGTTATGATTGATGGTAATGCCATTGGTGATGTGGGGAATATCGTCCTTCGTGACCGTAAGGTCTTGTCTGAAGATGGTATCTTTATCGTAGCCATCACGGTTAACAAGAAGGAGCGCAAGATTGTTTCTAAGGCGCGTGTGAACACACGTGGATTCGTCTATGTTAAGAAGAGCCGTGACATTCTACGTGAGGCTGCTGACATTGTCAATGCTACCGTTGAAAATTACTTGGCAGGAGACAGCTTCGATTGGGGTGAACTTAAAGGGGCTGTCCGAGACGATGTAGCTAAGTTCCTCTTTGACCAAACTAAACGTCGCCCAGCGATTCTTCCGGTAGTCATGGAAGTACGTTAATCATTGATGTTACAATAAGGGTGTGAGCGTCTTGCTTGCATTCATCGAAATAGAGGTAAATCTCGACAAGATTTTCTTCTTAAAGCAGAAGCTGGGGCGTCCCAGCTTTTCTAACATTAAGAAAGGAAAATACAAATGGCTTTTTTTCAAATTGAATACTCATCAGATGTTCTAGGACAATACCGCCAAGTGGATGTCATCTATCCAGATCGCGATCAGATTGCTGAAAGGGAAAGTGATACGGATATCCCAGTTCTCTATCTCCTTCATGGCATGGGGGGCAATCATAATTCTTGGGCCTTCCGTACCAATATTCAGCGTCTCCTTCGTAAGACTAATCTCATTGTTATTATGCCTAACTCTGAAAATGGCTGGTATACAAATACCAATTACGGGGTTAAGTATTACGATGCCATTGCTAAGGAGCTTCCTCAAGTCATGCAACGTTTCTTCCCTAGTATGACTAAGAAGCGTGAAAAGACCTTTATCGCTGGACTTTCTATGGGTGGCTATGGTTCTTTCAAACTAGCCTTAACGACAAATAACTTTGCTTGTGCGGGTTCCTTCTCTGGTGCCCTTGGATTATCAGTAGAGATGATTACAGATGAAACGAGTGAGTCTAAGGAATACTGGCAAGGTGTCTTTGGCGATTTGGAAGGAAAAGACATTGAGCAGCACAAATTGGTTAACCTAGCCAAACAACATGACAAGAAAACCAAATTCTTTGCCTGGTGTGGCCTTGAGGATTTCCTTTTTGATTCTCAAGATAAGGCAGTAGCTGATTTGAAGGCCCTTGGTTTAGACATTGACTACAGCACAGACCATGGAAGACATGAGTGGTACTATTGGGAAAAACAACTAGAAGCCTACTTAGAATGGTTACCTATTGATTACGTTA
>ERZ772805.1769-NODE-1769-length-15827-cov-2.846881_pt1 | contig 15827 bp, 9 predicted proteins | sample MGYA00511344_ERZ772805 | MGnify/ENA primary metagenome ERZ772805 (study PRJEB29015, sample SAMEA2737730) | human gut metagenome | biome: human gut; feature: human-associated habitat; material: faeces | place: China | collected 2012 ...
ACTGAAAGGAGCCTCTTCCGCAGCCATTTATGGTTCAAGAGCCGCAGCCGGGGTCATCATGATTATGACGAAAGGCGGTAGACGAGACCAAAAACCGGTAATCAATTACAGCTATGATTATAGCACAACGAGCCTCGTTTCCGATGTAAACACGTTAACCACGGACGAGTTCAAAATGCTAGTCATGGAGGCCGTTCGCAATGGAGCAAAAGCAGAAGGGTATGACGATATTACCAAATACTCCAAATACGCAACATTTGCCGCATCGGATTTCTTTGGAGAGGCAAATACCCCGTGGATGAAATATATCATGCGGGACGGTTCCAAACAGCAACATAAAGTCTCCATCCGAGGGGGCGGTAGTTCCTTCGGATATAACGCCTCTTTGGGATACACGAACGAGCTGGGACAAGTGAAAGGAACGAATTATGAAAGATATACATATGACATCGGTTTCAACGCCGATATTAATAAATGGATCCGAGCTACCGTGAAAGTTTCCGGAACAATATCCGACAGATTAAGCAATAATGCAGGTCTATCTACCGCAGCGAAAGCCCGTCCTGATATTAAAGCTTATAATGACGATGGTTCCCTGTATTTACATTCATATCTCTATTCCGGACGTACCTATTATGTCGTAAATCCGATTATCGAAATGGAAGAAAATACCACGGAGAGCGAGGACCACAATGTACGCCTCACGGGAAATCTGGAATTTCGAATTTTACCCGAACTGAACCTGATCACCCAATACACTTACCAAACCCGAAAGGGGGAGCGTTACGCTTATCAATCCAGCCGCACGCAGGCAGGTAGCGGGTACTGGGGAGATCAAAAAGGCTACGGGAGAAAAACACATAGCAAGACCGATAGTAAAGAACTCGAGATACGCTTATCATACATGAAAGATTTCGGTGAGAATCACAAATTAACCGCCATGCTGGCAAGTAATTATAATGACGAAGAACAGGAGTATTACACGCTATCCATGACTGATTTCCCGGATGACTACGTGCAGAATGCAATATGGCAAGGAGCTAACCCCTATAAATACGGGGCGGTAAACGGTAGTGCCAGCGGGTCTGTACTACTATCTTTCGTGGGAAGAATCGAGTATAAATTCATGGACCGTTACCTAGTGACCGGGACAATACGTTCAGATGGTTCATCCAAGTTCTCCCCGAAATACAGATGGGGTACTTTTCCGTCATTCGCCGCAGCATGGATCGTTTCTGAAGAAAATTTCTTGAAAAATTCCCAATGGCTATCTTTCCTAAAAATCCGTGCCGGATGGGGGAAAACAGGTAATGGCTGGGTCGGTGAATACGGGTGGAGGACCTTGTATTCCTCAACCGATTATCAGAATATGCCGGCAACAATACCGAGCCAGATCGGGAATAATGAATTGAAATGGGAGTCGACCAAACAATATGATCTAGGGTTAGACTTCGGCTTTTTGAAGAACCAGAGAATAAGAGGTTCTTTAGGTTTCTACAAGAAAACCACGAAAGGCCTGTTATATCCTTTCACCATGGCATTGAGTACCGGAATGGGATCTACCAGCGTGAACTTCGCCAACATCGAAAACAAGGGGATAGAATTTGACATTTCAGCCACAATTATTCAGAACAAGGATTGGAACTGGTCTTTTGGTTTCAATATTGGGAAGAATAAGAACAAAATTACCGGGCTTGACGCAGAATACATCTCTGCTCCCGGACAAACCTACCTAAGCAACACGGTTATTCGGGAAGGAGAATCACTAGGATTGATCTATGGGTTTGAAACCGACGGGGTGTTCCGTTCCCAGGCAGAAATTGACTACTACGAATCACTAAACCCGGACTATCAATATCAAGAGCAGTATTCTTACCGAAAAACCATTCCCGGAGACTTAAAATTTGTCGATCAAGACGGTGATGGGCGAGTAAATAAAGTATATGGAAATCATGAGGATAAAATCGTGTTAGGATGTTCTCGCCCCGACTTTGAAGGTGGATTCAATACACGTTTAAGCTGGAAAGGCTTCACCTTAAGCGTACAGGGAACATTCAGTTACGGGGCACAAAAGGCATGGACGGCAGAGGCCAATCAATTCTGTTTTGCCTCCACGGGTACGGCGAACGTGCTGGACGTCGCTCTGAAACGCTGGACCCCGGAGAATCCGGATAGCAATTACCCATGCGTGCGATTGGATTTCTACAACAATGATTTCACAGACTTCTCCGTCTATAATGCCTCGTACCTTAAGATACAAAATGTCAACCTAGAATACAAGTTTCCCAAATACATCGTGGACAAGACAAAGATATTCGGAAACATCAGCGTCTTCGCCTCCGCAAATAACGTGTGTACCTTCACCTCCTATCCCGGCCCTTCTCCCGAATCATGGAGCAGTGATGCTATCCAAGGGGCTTCCGTAGACACGGAGGCTTATCCCAAAACCAGAACATTCAATTTCGGAGTGAAAGTAACCATTAAATGATTTAATTATGAACAAGATATTTTTATGTAGTTTATTGTTTCTCTTTGCAATAACGGGATGTGACAACATGTTCGACGATGAACTTCCTCCACATGATTTAGTTGGAGAAAATGCAATCACGAACGAGACATCCGCAGAAACGGCGTTAAATGGCATCTTCTCGAATTTACAGGGTTACGGGACGATGAGCGCATATTACATCTGCGACAACGAGTACCGCACGGGATTACTAACCGGAACTTACCGAGGTACATTCGAAACAGATGGTTTGTTAGGTTTCAAATTGACCGAAGAATATTCATACGTTGCTGATCCATGGGAATTAGCTTATAAAATGGTAAACGCTGCAAATAATTTCATCTATTACGTGGACAAATTATCCGAGAACCTGTTTGGCGAGAACCGGAAAACAGAAATGTTGGCAGAAGCCAAGTTCGCCCGTGCATTCGGGCATGCATTTCTACTAAGGAGATACGGGTATTTCTGGGATATAAACAGCCCTCTCGGTCCGATTATTCGTCTAGAACCTTCATCCATCTCGAATAATAGCATGGGACGTAGTTCTGTAAAAGAGAGCTATGAAAAAATATTCGAGGACCTAGATTACGCGATACAGTACGGTCCCCGGTTTTATTCTAAATACCGTTCCTGTGCTACAACAGCAAAAGCTTTTAAAGCGGATATTTTAATGAATCGAGGAGAAGAAGGAGACTACGCGGAAGCGATTCGATTGGCAAATGAAGTGATCGCCAGTGATGAGTTCGGATTGGAAGATAAATATGAAGATATTTTTACCAATGGGTACTCTTCAAAAGAATTGATGTTTACAAGGCATATCAAGACCCCACCTAGTATGGATGATAACGTGGGGAGCCTGTTCAAAATGTTCGGTGGTGCAACCTATAAACCGACAGAGATGTATTTCGAGATTCTGTCCCAAGACGATAAACGTTATGAAGCAACTTTCGATTCCATGATGCTCGGCAACGGAACGGCTGCACGAAAAACACAGGTGTGGAAGAAGCATTACGTCACATCCGGCGATTGTCCGATGTATTATATGCGTGTGGCCCAGATGTACCTGATCAAAGCAGAGGCGATGGCTCGCACGAATGCTTCCATAAAAGATTGTCTGGACGTGCTGAATGTCTTACGCCTTCGTTCCGGTAACACGACTTTTAATGCGGCCGATTACAGTTCCCTGTCAGACGTACTGGAAGAAATATTCCGAGAGAATGTACGGGAGATCGGAATGGAAAACGGGGCTATATTCTATCTCGCCGTGAGATATACCGAGGGCGGTCATCGGAAGTTGAAAGACATGAACCCAAACTTTGAACATGACGATCAATTATGTTTCCCTATCCCGAAAGCCGAATTAGAACATAATTTCGTAGTAGAACAAAAACCTTTATAATACCAGACAACATGATGAAAATGAATATATTGAAAAACGGATTTCAGGCATTAATTATTATGTCACTGATGGTTGCCTGCTCACTCGGCGACGTGTTGGAACCCTCAGATGGAGTGAGTATGGCGTTAATGGAAACGGTCGATACGGTGGTAGCCCTACCGGGAGACACGATAAGTTTCAAATTTATTGCGTCAACCAACGGGGCAGCCTTACGTCGCATTGAAATCGTAGAGAAAAGCCATGATTTCAATGAATTGAAGGATTCTATCCGGTTCGCTTTAGTGGATGAAACACTGGAACTGACGGTAGACGAAGAGGGGTATTTATCCCGTCCCGTTTCCTCCGTGATGATGATTTATCCTGTTATCGTACCCAATGACAAAACAATCGTGGGCGAAGTACTTAGCATGGCCTTCAAAGCGTATAATGACAAAGGAAAATCCGGAAGTATAAAATCCTCGTTCAAGATCGTAAACTATGTTCGGAACACGAGCTGGTTATGGTTGTATAAACTTGCTGGTAAAACCCAAGGAAGTATGTTTTTTAATCCCGCAAAATACAAGGTCTATTCCAATAGCAGTTTCGGGACTCACAAGGACGAAATAGACGTGGCCGCTTACACGGCAAGCGATGGGAAACACTATTTTCTGAATCCAGCCCACAAGGAAACACAGGCCTTGTACGTGGCAGATGGGATGGATTATGATGCATCAACCATGAGAACAACAAAGTTCATTCCATTGGATAATGTCAATTTTGACCTTGTCGGGGATACGGAACTGGAACAAATGGACTTCTCGAAAGCCGTGGATAAAGTCGAAGTAACAACCGGAAGTGTCATCGGTTTCGAGAACCAAGACGGGCGACGGGGAATCTTGAACGTGAAAATATCATCTTCCATTTACCCGACGATCCAGTGTAAATTTCAAGCGGTAGCTAAAAAACAAGAATGATTTTAACTCCCAAATATCATGAAGAACATATTTATAATCATTATTTTAACGTTCTGTCCTCTCGCCAGTTTATTCGCACAAGACAAGTACGAAATATTCAGAAAGGAGATGTTTCTTATCGAGAAACAAGAGAATGAATATCGAAAAGTAATTTGGGGTGAAAACGATTCTTCCCAAGACTACAAAGACAGCGTTTATAAAAAACATCAAGTACTGGTGAAAGAAAAAGTCGAGTTTGCCAAGAACACCATCCGAGAGAATAGAGATGACGAACGATTCCTGAAAGTATTGGATATTTATGTACGCAATTTCTTATCCCTGGATGAATTTGAAGCGGAGTTGAAAATGTTTTCATTTCAGGTACAAAAAACAGAAGCTTGTCAACGTTATTTCGAGTTTATCAAGTATGCAAGGATCAATACTCCCGGCAAACAATGTATTGATTTCGAGATGAAAGGACATGATGGGAAAACAATAAAGTTCTCGGATGTATATAAAAAGCATAAACTTGTTCTCATCGATTTTTGGGCCTCCTGGTGTGGCGCTTGTCGGGCAACAATGCCCTCCATTAAAAAGATGTATGAAGTCTATCATGAAAAAGGCGTCGAAGTAGTCAGCGTGTCGCTAGACGACAATAAAGAGGCGTGGGAAAAAGCTTATAAAGAAGAAAATATTCCTTGGATAGACGGTAGTAATCTGTTAGGATGGAAAGATCCTGTCACTCTATGGTACGCCATTCGGGGAATACCACACAAGGTGTTAGTGGATCAGCATGGGATCATCATCGATAGTGGATTTTATCAATTAGGCAGCTTGGAACAGAAAATAGACGAATATCTTCATTCGCATAAAAATTGATACTTAAAGGGGCTGTCCCAAAAGTAAATAGACAGCCTTTTTTCCTTATTTTAGAAGGTTGTTCAAAAAGTGCTTAGATGCAAGACTCTGATTTACAAAGACGAGGAAGCGTACTAAAGTACGTGACCGAATCTTTGGGAAGCAGGAACGCAGCAGATGAGTACTTTTTGGACACCTTCTTTTTACTCGTTCAGTTTATATTCCACCTCGATAATACAGACGACAGTCCATTACGACATTCTTACTTTCGGAGCCTGCAGCTCTAATTCATTCGCTTCATCTACCTTTCCTAACACTCTCAATATACGAGCTTTCACTTTCATGTATTCAGACTTGTAATAACCAGAAGGAGCTGATTCCATCAATTTATCCAACCAAGCATTTGCCTCGTTCATGAATGTTTCATTTCCACAAGTTTCAACATGACGCAAAAAGTTTCGAATAAAGTCCAACTTATCCTGCGGGGTATAGAAAATACCGTATTGGAGGGAGCGATACATTTCGTCCAACATACCACGAATGTCTCCTGTTTTCAAATAAGCCGCAGCATAGAGGGATGCCACATACTGGGGGACTTTGGGCAGGGGTTGAGTAAAAATGTAAGCAAGCAGTTCGTCATAGCGTTGCTGATTGAATACACCCTTATCAGGCGTCCACCAAACGAAACTAGATACGGCATTTTTCAAAGTGTAATCAATAAAAATATCAATGGTGTCGCAGGAAACAACATGAGAGAAATAGTAGCGTTTTGCAGCTACTTTTTTCAATATCGGAGAAAGAGGGTCTGAAAGATTTCGAATAATAATATCCCATGTTTCTCGAGTATAAAACTCGGCATCGGAAAGCCCATTGATATACTCCGTGACCACCTCTTTTTGCAACTGTGGGCGATATGCTTTGAACAATACATCAATGTACTGTTTCACGAAAGCACGGTCACGCTCACCAGCATCATAACGCCTTTGGAAGTCAAGTAAAGTTTGTTCGCCTTTCAACGCTTTTTCTCCATTTAGGATTAATTCGTGTGTCTGCAGGTAGCCCACTACACAATGTTTCAACATCCCGTCTTTATCCACATACAACAAAGTTGGAAAAGCGGCAACGCCATATTTCCGAGCCAATTCCGGACCTTCACCTTTTTCCATATCAATTTGGAAACAGATAAAGTTTGCGTTATAGAAGTCTGCTACACTATCTTGTGTGAAAATGTTTTTCGCCAACATTTTACAAGGGCCACACCAAGAGGTGTAACAGTCGACAAATATCATTTTCTTCTCTTTTTTTGCCATCTTTAGCATTTGTTCCCAATTTCCTTCCCGGAACTCGATGGAGCGGTTCTGCGCCCCTGTCTCCCCGAAGAGACAGAGACTGCAGACCAATAATATATATTGAATTATTTTCATTATTGTATTGTACTAATTTCGTTCACGATATATAACATCTTTCACAACACCGAATCCATCGTAGGAACGGTAAACAGAGGCATTCTGCGAAGAGGTCGCAGGTAATTCCAACATCCGGACATGACCTTTCAAAGCATTATCACCAATAGTTTCCTTACTACCGACAATTAAACGGTATTGCATTTCTCCACTACCTGCCGGTTTCGAATAATCTCCCATTACAAATATATTGAACTTCAACATGGTTATTTGCTCTCCTGAAAACTGATTAACAATTTCGCCACTCTCCATCTTGATGGGTAATAAACGACATGCTTTCGAATTAATGTTATAGCAATATATTTTGTTATCAACCGCATAATACAAATCGTAATCACGCGGATGTACGGCAAAAGCTGTTGCACGTTCGATCTCTGGAGCATTTAGTTGGTAATAATGCCCATCCACTTGAGCAACGTAATTATAATTACCAACCTCTATTCCATATAACCAAAGCTTTCCGGCACCGTCCTTTAATATTGTGTATGTTTCCCCTCTACTACCATGCATCGTGTTAGATAAATGAACAAAACTTTTGCCCGTAGTAAAGGAAAATACTTTTTCCTCTGCCGACGGCTTTTGCACCTTATTCATATCACTCGTGACCTGTACAAAACGTTGATTTGTCACGTCATACAAAATTGCCGTACCACCATAAGTGTTATAATAAATACCTGACATTCCTATTGCCGGAGCAACATCAAAATAATCCGTCTCTCCATCGAGTTTATTTAAACGCATCCCGTATATTGCTCCAATTATTGTTCCTTTTCCATACACACCATCCTTGCCTATACAAAGGCGACAATCTCCATAAGTTCCAACCATACAAGTAGGAACAAAACCATCACGCCACTCTGCAAACTCATACCTCAAATCGTTTTCATAATCATAACTGAAATCATCGTCATCCAATTTTGCTTGTGCTTCTTCGGCAAGGAAATAAACGGGACGAGGCGCAGACATTCCTCCTAACAAATGAAGCGACTTCGGTCCCTTAAATTCCCGCAACGGACTATCAGCCCAAAGGTTTCTGATTATTTCTTCTTCAGGTGTAGAAGTCGAAATCATGTCCAAACGTGAAAATCCCTCTGAATCCTCTGACAAAATCAACCAACCTTCATAGGTGGCAGAGGTCACTTGCAAATCAAATCCTTGACGCCAAGTGACTCCCGATGTTTTATCTTCCACCAGCAAATAAACGGTGTATTTTGCTTCCGGTAGTTGCACGAAATATTTCAAGTCTAACCGATTACTGTCCAAATCAAAAGTTGTCGCACCATCCACCGAACCGGATTTCACTACCGCTTGCCATTTAAGCGAATAATTATTTAAATCTTTTCCCTCTAAAGAACCTTCTATCACAGGGGTTACCCGCACAGTATCTACCAGACGATAGGCATATTGCATTTCTTCTGGGAAACCGGAAAAGGTCACTTGATTAATTTCCGAATAATCATAATTCCCAAAATCCCTGTAGCAGCTGGCGAATGATAGTACACCAAGCACGAACAAGAGAGCATATTTCAATTTTTCCATCATATTCCTATTTTTTTATTGATACAAAAAGTCTCCCATTCTCATCTCCTTATCTCCATCCATTATTGGGTGTTCATCCAAATAGGCTTTCATGTAATTGGCGATGTAGCTTATACGTCCGAATCCCATATAAGAAGTGGAGAGGAAAGAAGTACGCGGGATTTCCATAACCGTACAAATAGTCTCGAACTTGAGAGGAGAAAAAGTCCCAAAGTAATACTCATTCCAAGTGTTGGGAGCTTCTTTCATCACGTTATTGAACAGAATACGGTGTGTAGTCTTCGAATAAACAACTGCCGAACCGCTCGTAAGCACATCATCTTGATAGTACAAATAAAAGTCATCATTTTCCACTAATTCTAAAATCACTTCCTTATCCGATTCGTCATTCGGGCGTTTCACCACAACGGGCACCACACAAGAAGTTGTTCCACTCGGCACTTCATAGCGTTCAGCTAAAGTTTCATAATCTTCTCCCACCATGGCATTCTTTTCTACTAACTTCACTTCCACATAACGGCTCACACCTTCTTCCACATCACCCATCACGGCAATCTCTACCGATACCGTATCCACATCCTCATCCAGATAGGCAAAGGAAACTACTGTAGAATCTACCTCCATATTTATGTATGCGACATTTTGTCCAGACCAAGTGTCGATCTTTTGTTCACAACCTACCAAGCTTAACAAGCAAGTCAAGGCCAAACATAATAATATAGTCTTATTCATAATACATTACGTTTTAAGTCATCTAAAATCCGTTTCACTTTGCGGCAAAGGCAAAACGTATTTAGTATCGTTCATATTCACATTACCACCGGAGAACGCTGAAAGGATACTTGAAGCATTCATCCGTTTGTAATAGAAAAACAACTGCCCTTCTCCCCAAAATTCCTTTTGATATTCGTTCAGCAATGTACTCTCCAACTGGGAAACGGAAGTCAACAATTCGACGCCACGATTGTCCAGTACAAGATTGATACTTGCCAATGCATCGGTTTCATTTTCGGCTGTCTCAGCAATGATATAATACATCTCCGACATCCGAATCATCGGTAGTAAATCAGCGTAATAGGCATCGGTTTCCAAATCAGAATATTTATAGAAACATCTATTGGTATGTCCTGATGCTACTTTCCAATTAGACTCATAACGCCAATCATTCAACGCTAGTGTACCGAAAATATTTTCCAAATAGGTAGAAGGGGTAAGCCACATTTGGTCATCTTTCAAATCCGGAGTGAAATAATCGGTAAAGATTTTATTACGGTTCGGATATTGTAAAGCAAATACCAATTCAGAAGAGAATATCCTATCAGGTTTCTGACCATCGGTCACTTGCGATTTTGTGGTAAAGGGGAAATATTGTTCCTGCACTGCCACAACTTCACGAGCTGCCGCCAAGGCTTCGCTAAACATTTCCGCATACAAATACACTCGTGCCTGAAGAGCTTTTACCGCATAATAGTTTAGACGAAATGTCCGATAATGCCAAAAATTCTCTTCTTCCGTAGACCCTTCCTCCAATAGCGGGCCCTGTTCAATAACAGGATCATTAGCTAGACGCCTTTCAGCTTCCTTTAAATCATCAATAACATATTCCAATACTTTCGAAGCTGACAACAGATCCGTACCGGACAATACAAATTCTTTGTTATAAGGAATGGCACGTCCTTCTTTGTTGGTTTTGTAGACAGGACCAAACAAGCGTAACAAATCGAAATGCAACATGGCACGCAACGCATAAGCCTCACCTGTAATCCAATTATATTGATCACCCGTGAACAAATTCTTTTTCTCATCGGCATTTTTCAATAATGTATTCACGTTGGCAATCAAAGCATATCCTTTTTCCCAAATACCGGCAAAATTAGATTTAGAGTAATCGGTCGTGTAATCAAATTGTCCCAAACTATTCAAGTTCTGCATAGTACCATAATTGGCAAATTTATACCGCTGCGCTAATACTTCCACAGTACCTGTCAACAGATCTCCTCCATAGAGACTGGAACTACACAATTCGACATACACACCATTCAACCCTTGACGAAATCCTTCTTCCGAAGTAAACATTTGTTCCCCCGCCACCTGATCCACCGGTTGTACATCCAACCAATCTGTACATCCAGTAAGCGACCACAAAGCGATACTCAAAACACCGATTTTAATATATTTATCAAACTTCATAATCATCCGATTTTAAAAAGTTACAGATACAGATGCCGATACCATACGCGCAAAAGGATATTCAATACCCCGTTCCTCTTTCACACTTGATATCCGGAACACATCATTCATATTCACCTGCAAACGCAAGGCTGAAAATCCGGCTTTCTCAATCCATTCTTTTGGGAAATCATAACCAGCTGAGAAAGACTCTCCTTTCAGGAAATTAGAACGCTGCACAAAACGCGAAGACATTTGTGTTGTTTCAGTTAGAGAGATTCCTTTGAACCGGGCGTGTTGTCCGGGCTTTTCCCAACGGTCATACAATGCACGCTTATCTTGGTTGTATTTCAAGTTATCTTCAGAAATATTTTCCACTTTGGTATACAATGCCTCGTTGAAGACATCACCTCCCAAACTATAGCGTAGATGTGCAGAGAAGGAAAATCCCTTATAATACAGCGTAGTACCAATAACTCCTTCCAAATCAGGTTCTGTATCTCCTACCTGAACCTCATCTTTTGTCTCATATGTATAAGTATATGTACCGTCTTTTTTCAAGAATACTTCTTTACCATTCGCCGGGTCGATTCCCAAAGAACGTACTGCCCATAAGGCTGTAGGACTACCTCCATCGTAATAACGCACCAAGCTTGTATTTTCATTTTGTGCATTAAATTGACTCAAGCTATTGCCAATATTCCGGTATTCAGACTTTTGGTGACGGAAATTCAAACTCAGATTCCAATTGATACCTTCCTCCGGGCGGTAAATTGGTGAATATTTAACTGTAGCACTGTACCCCGTGTTCCATTGCTCTCCGATATTTGTGGCTATCGTTTTTGTACCAACTGAGGAGGGCAAACTGATTACTGCCAACAAAGGGTCGGTTCTTTTCTGATAATAGTCGAAGTTTATATTGAAACGATTCCTCAATAAAGCAATATCAGCACCCACATTCATATCTAACGTTTTTTGCCATTTCAAGTCAGGATTACCAAATGCATCTACCAACAAACTTGTTCCAAAGTTATTAGAGCTCCAATTATTAAAAGAATACGTAGTATACGATTGATAAGCATCAAAATTCTGATTACCAGGATTACCGATTGATGCCCTCACTTTCAATAAAGTCATCCATTCGGCATTTTTCAAGAAGTTCTCGTTATGAATATTCCATGCCACCCCTACCGACCACGTTTCTGTATAACGTTTATTACTCCCAAAAACCGAAGCACCATCTAAACGAATATTTGCATCAAACAAATAGCGGTTGTCGAAAGCATACCCCATATTCAAATACCAACTGTTGGAGCGGGTGACCGTTTCCGTGTAGTCCGGTTTACCGCCATTCGGAAAACTGGTGGCAAAAGACGGACGGGTAAAATCACCAACAGGAAAACCCACAGCCTCGAAAGCCTCTGTCTTCAACTCAGACGAACGGAAGTTAGCACCTAATACAGCATTTAATTGATGTACGTCATTAAACAATTTACCATAAGTCACAGTTAACTCCCCGTCATAGATCCAAGTGTCGTAATCCGTCGATTTATAATTTCCCCGTTGGGTTCGTGCCACTTCATCGAAAGAAGTATGCTCGGGGGACAGAAAATACTCAGCTTTTTCTGATTTTTTCTCCAAACTGATACGTCCCCGCACCATCACTTCTTCCACCGGGCGGTATTCTGCATTAAATTTATTGATAAAACTCGTGCCTTTTTGACGATCATAACTGTTCAAACTTGCATTATACAAGGGATTCTCAACCGTATAGTGCTGTTGATTAACAGTATAATATTCTTCTAAATAACGGGTAACATTACCATTTTCGTCATACTTTTCAAAATAAGGATTTGCTTTTGCATACTCTGAAAAACTTACCGTCGGATTTTCTTTTTTCGTATAATCAAATGACATCTTGTTGAAAAAACGGAATTTCCCTTTTCGATAATTCAAATCAAAATTCATACCGATAACGTCGTTTCCCGAATTCTTCATCACTCCATCTGTTCCATTATAGGTAACACCCAAACCATAACGTACAGCATTGTCACCTCCTTCTGCATAAATATTGTGTTTATGTACCAATGCTACTCGTAACGGCTCACTTAACCAATAAGTATTAACACCTCTTGCCACATTCGCACGATGAAGATTATACAAACTATCCAAAAATAATTGTTCTTGGGCATCATATGTATAATCCGATTTGTAGAAACCAGCTTTCTGTTCAAATTCCAATTTCTCACGTGCATTCATCAAATTATAATCCGACAAATCGGGGATAGACAAAGAAAAATTACCATTGTATGACACTCGGAATGTTCCTGGTTCCGGCTGTTTGGTCTCAATTACAACAACACCGTTTGCAGCTTTCGAACCATACAAAGCCGTGGATGCAGCATCTTTCAATATTGTTACAGATTGCACACGGTCCATATTCAAATTTACCACTGTTTGCAAATCAGTCTCGAAACCATCAAGGATAAACAACGGCTGATTCGGATCGGTATCATATTGTTCTTTCAATCCTACAACACTACTTTTACCACGAATTTCGATATCCGGTAAACGATTAGGGTCAGAACCGTAATCGTTATTCTCCATAATCACGAAAGAAGGATCTAGTGTCTTTAAACTCTGAATCAGGTTTTGCGTTCCAACCATCTTCAACTCTTCTTTCTTGAATGTAGCAGTGGAACCTGTAAAACTCTCTTTTTTACGCTGGAAAATACCTGTCACGACCACCTCATCCATCTCACTCACCTCATCTTCCAGCGTGATGTTAAGTTCTGATTGACCAGCCCATTTCACTTCCTTCGTTTTCATTCCCACAAACGAAAATATCAGAGTAACAGTATCCTGTTTTAGAATATTCATGGAATAATTTCCATCCATATCGGTCGCAGTCCCCACACTCGTCCCTTTAATCATAACTGTCACCCCAGGTAAAACACCACCTTTTGAATCTTTCACCACTCCTTTAAGAACCACGCTTTCCTTCTTCTCCGGTTCATTATTAACCTTCTTGACAGAGATCAGGATTGTCTGATCTTCAATCTCATATTGTAAAGATGTATTTCGTAAACACAACTTTAACACCTCATCTACCGAGGCTCCATTTACTTTCAAACTCACATTTTTTACCCCCTGTACATCCTGTTTATTATACAAAATATAATACCCAGATTGTGCATGTAACTCTTTTAACACCTGTTCCAAGCTTACATCTTGAACCTCCATCTTAATTTGTTTCTGACTATAAGTCGGCATTGCAAACGCAAACACCGGCAACAACACCATAAGCATAACAAGTTTCATCACTAGCATTTTTTTTCCACGCCATCGCCATGGATGGAGAATTAATTCATCTTTTTTCATACATTTGTTTAGTTTTTACTTAATGCTCGCATCAAATGCCAATCCGAGGCGAGTTTTAAAATTACAACAGTCCGGTAAGTCCTTAAAACTTAGCGGACTTCTTTTATTACAATCTTTTTACCTTCTATCAAATAATCAATATTTTGAGTTTTTTTCAACATATCCAATATCGTAGAAATATTCTCGTATTTCCGAATTACCCCGTAAAATACTTTTTCTTTCAATTCCGGTGTCTCAATAATAATATCCACATCATACCAACGGGCCAATTTATTCATTATCGTGACCATATCTTCCTCGTCAAACATGAAGAGTTTATCTTTCCATCCGATATAATTCTCAACATTTACTTCACGCATAGTTATCTTTCCACTATTTTTATCCATTTCCGCTTGATGTCCCGGCGTCAGCAAAACAGTTTTATCAGATTGATCCAATACTACTCGTACACTACCCGAAACCAAAGTTGTCTGCACTTTAGATTCATCCCCATAAGCCATTACATTAAATGAAGTTCCTAAAACACGCACACACTGTCCTCCCCCATGTACTTCAAAAGGCTTATCGGAATGAGAAACTTCAAAATAAGCCTCTCCCTCAAGATATACCTCTCGTTTTTCCCCGATAAAACTAACCGGATATCGTAAACGGGTATCAGAATTTAACCATACCCGAGAACCGTCGGATAAGATCAGTTGATATTCGCCTCCCCGGGGGATAATAATGGTGTTATATTCCAGTGTAGATGAGTTACCCGAGTGATTTTGTTTATAAGCAAGACGATTGGAATCATTTGTTACTACAGTTCCTTCCAATTGTAATTGCCCTAGATTTTTCCCTAGACCCAATTCCACTTTCCGCCCGTCAGCCATCTCCAGCACGGCACATTCTTTACCAGGAATAATATCTGTAGCTAACGGAGATATTTCTTTCTTCTCCACCATGAATAAAAATACACTTCCGGCAATAAGTGGTATTAATAAAATTGCAGCAATTTGTTTTATACGCCGAATAAGACGAATACGCTTTCCCTGTTTGCTTACCGAAAACATCACTCGTTCTTTCAATGCTTCTAATGAATAATTTTCATACTCTTGCAACCTCCCCGTCAAATAATCCCGCTCTACCAGTCGTTCATAGAATAGTCGATGCTCGTCATTCTCATGGATCCACTCCTCCAACATCTTTTCCTCCTCTTGCTGAATAGTACCATTCAGCCGAGCTGCAATCCATGAGGCTATTTTCAAATTATTATCATCATGCATATCCTGTCATTTTATATTCTGCACAAAGAACGACCACCCTTCTCAAAAAGATGACAAGAATCAGATTTTTTTTGAAAAAAAATTCAATTAAATAAATCCACCATTCCAAAAAGTACCAAAAAAGAACCCCAGCTAAAACGTTTTTTTAATACAATCATAGCTCTCTGTTTCTGAGTCCGAACCGTATTGATCGATATAGATAACGAATCTGCTATTTCCTGATTACTTAATCCTTCTAATCCTAATCGGAATACTCGTCTACATTCTGGAGGTAATTCGTCAATTGCCCGATAAATTTCCCCAAGCACCTCTTCT